>Ga0163159_1001412_pt1 | contig 23144 bp, 24 predicted proteins | sample BioMet9_FD_108702 | JGI IMG/M metagenome (GOLD analysis project Ga0163159, IMG submission 108702) | Microbial communities from bioreactor (seeded with sewage sludge) at Lawrence Berkeley National Lab, California, USA - Biofuel... | ecosystem: Engineered > Bioreactor > Anaerobic > Unclassified ... | reverse complement strand
TGCCAATTACGAAGAATCACAGGCTGGCTCTTCTAAAGCCGACTTCAGAAATAAAGTAAAAATATCTTTACGCGAAGCAAGAGAATCAAACTACTGGTTACGGGTTATTCAAAAGATTGACGATCTTGAAAATCCACAGCTGGATCGTTTAGTACAAGAAAGCCACGAACTAAAAAAAATCTTAGGTGCAATAGCAAATAAACAATAAAGAGCCAAGTAAAAAGAGCAAAGAGCCAAGTATCTCTCACTTCATCCTTTTTCCTTCTTTTACTTTTTTCTTTTTACTTTTTACTTTTTTCTTCTTTTCTCATCCTTTTTTTATTTATTAAAATCATTAAAATAATGACTTATCCCCGAATAAAAAGCTCCCGCATCCTTGTTACCGGCGGAGCCGGATTTATCGGATCCAATCTTTGTGAAGAATTATTGAGGTTTGATAATGAAGTAATTTGTCTGGATAATTTTTCTACCGGTCATTTCCGTAATATCAAAGATTTTATTGATCATAAAAATTTCAGACTAATCGTAGGTGATATTCGGAATCTTTCCGATTGCAGAAAAGCGGTAGATGGAGTGGATTATGTATTGCAGGAAGCCGCCTTAGGTTCAGTGCCCCGTTCCATCAACGACCCGGTTACTACCAATGAAGTAAACATTGGTGGTTTTCTGAATGTGCTTATAGCCGCACGCGACGCCAAAGTAAAACGTTTGGTTTATGCAGCATCAAGTTCCACCTATGGCGACTCCAAAACCCTTCCAAAGGTTGAAGATGTTATTGGAAAACCATTATCTCCTTATGCAATTACCAAATACGTAAATGAACTTTACGCGGACGTATTTGCAAAAACCTATGGAATGGAGTGCATAGGACTGAGATATTTTAATGTCTTCGGACGCAGACAAGATTCCAATGGAGCCTATGCAGCAGTAATACCATTATTTGTAAAGAAATTCATCAACCACGAAAGCCCAATAATAAACGGAGACGGAGAATACTCAAGAGATTTTACCTATATTGATAATGTTATTCAGATGAACCTAAGAGCATTGGCAAGTGAAAATACAGAAGCACTGAATCAAGTCTATAATACAGCTTACGGAGAAAGAACAACACTGAACCAATTAGTCGAATACTTAAAAGAATACCTATCAGATTTTGATAAAGAAATAGCAAATGTAGCGGTTGTTCATGGACCCAACAGAGTTGGTGATATACCTCATTCTCTTGCAAGCGTAGATAAAGCAAAAACCCTATTGGGCTACGATCCAAAATTCTCAATGCGACAAGGATTAAAGGAAGCCGTGGAATGGTATTGGAAAAATTTGAAGTAATAAATTCGCAAATTAAATATACATTAATTGTATGTATTAGATAAAAAAACTTAGAGACGATTAGTGGATTACGAATAAAAATGTTATGAAAAAAATATTGGTTACTGGAGCTGATGGTTTTATTGGTTCACACTTAACAGAATTATTACTTGAAAAGGGATATCAGGTAAGAGCACTTTCTCAATATAATTCTTTTAATTATTGGGGCTGGCTCGAAGATATTCCTGCCAATCCAAATCTGGAAGTAGTTTGTGGAGATGTACGTGATCCTCATTTTGTAAAGCATATTATGAAGAATATGGATATTGTTTTTCATCTAGCTGCTTTAATTGCTATACCATATTCTTATCATGCACCTGATAGCTATGTCGATACCAATGTGAAGGGGACATTAAATGTTTGCCAGGCAGCCAAAGAACTTGGTGGAATACGAGTTATTGTTACTTCGACCTCTGAGGTATATGGTACGGCACAATACGTGCCTATTGATGAGAAACATCCAAAACAGCCTCAGTCTCCTTACTCCGCTTCCAAGATTGGAGCAGACGCAATGGCATTGAGTTTCTATAATGCTTTTAATCTTCCGGTTACCATTGCCCGTCCTTTTAACACCTATGGACCACGTCAATCTGCACGAGCCATTATTCCAACAATCATTACTCAGATTGCAAAAGGAATGAAAGGAATAAAAGTGGGAGATTTAAGTCCTACTCGTGACTTTAACTTTGTGAAAGACACCTGTAAAGGATTTATTGCTTTGGCAGAACATGACTCAACTATCGGTCAAGAAATAAATATTGCTTCTAATTTTGAAATTTCAATGAGGGATACGCTTGAATTGATTAAAAAAATTATGCATTCTAATACTCAATTTATTATAGAAGAACAACGGTTGAGACCTCAAAATTCCGAAGTTTTTCGTTTATGGGGCGATAATACACATATTAAGGATCTTACCGGATATTATCCAGAGTATAATTTGGAAAAAGGATTGACAGAAACTATAAAATGGTTTATTAATCCGGAAAATTTAAAGAAATACAAAATAAATATTTTTAATTTATAAATTCATGGAATATAAAATACCATTATTTAAATTGAATTTTGGAACGGAAGAAATTCAGGCTATTACCGAAACAATAAAATCAAAATGGATTTCTACCGGTCCAAAATGTGAAGAGTTGGAGCAGATGTTTGTTAATATGTTTCATGTGAAATACGCTATTAGTGTCTCAAATTGTACTGACGCTTTACACTTAGCTTGCACATTGTGCGATTTAAAGCCAGGAGACGAGGTACTATGTCCATCACTTACATTTGCTGCCTCAGTTAATTGAATCCGTTATGTTGGTGCCACACCCGTATTCTGTGATATAAAGGGAATTAATAATTTGAATATCGACCCTGTAGACATTGAGAGAAAAATCACACCAAAAACCAAAGCTATTGTTGTAGTACACATGGCTGGTTTCCCTGCTGATATGGATTCGATAATGAGTATTGCACAAAAACATAATTTGAAGGTTATTGAAGATGCTTGCCACGGTCCATTGTCTGAATATAAAGGGAAGAAGTTGGGAACGATAGGTGATGCTGGTTGCTTCAGTTTTTTTTCAAATAAAAATATATCAACTGGAGAAGGAGGTATGCTCATCACAAATAATGAGGATATGGCAAAAAGGGCAAGGTTGCTTCGTTCTCATGGGATGACAACAATGTCATATCAAAGAGCAAAAGGGCATGCAACTGCATACGACATTATGGAAGTAGGATATAATTACAGAATCGATGATATTCGTGCTTCTATAGCTATTGTACAACTTCAGAAGCTATTACCTGACTTGCAAAAACGAGCTGAAATAAGACAAAAATATGTTGAAGGGCTATCCCTGATTAAAGGTATTGTTGTGCCATTTGCGGACAATACAGAATTTGTCTCAAATTACATTATGCCTGTTGTATTAGTTAATTCAATAAAAGAGCACCGTGATATAGTTCGTGAACAATTGCATATGGCGGGTATTCAGACCAGTATACATTATCCAGCTATTCATAAGTTCTCTGCATACAAGGATTACGGTGCACAATTACCCATCACTGAATATGTAACCGATAACGAATTTACACTACCTATGTTTGCTTCGTTGAGGGATGATGAGATTAGGTATATTATAGCTAATGTAAAATCAATAGTAAAATAAGTGAATTCAAACGAATCAATACTAATTTTTGGAGGAGGAAGCTTACAACTTTCTATTATTCGTTGTTGCAAATTAAAGGGACTATATACTGTTGTAATAGATCCCAATTCCGAAGCTCTAGGTAAAACCGAAGCTGATGCATTTGAGGTAGTAGCAGGGGATGATTTTGACGGCACAGTTGCAGTATGCAAAAGATATGACATAAAAGGAATAGTTACCGCAGCAACAGATAAACCGTTGGTGATGATGGCTCGTGTGGCTAAAGAACTGAATTATGTTTTCTTTAACGTTGATGCAGCCAAAACATCAACCGATAAGCTTCTGATGAAGAACAAGTTTATAAACGGTGGAATTCCTTATGCATCTGGTATTGAAATATTTTCACCTAAGGATTGTACTTTATCATTCCCAGTTATTGTAAAACCTCGTGACAATTCAGGTAGCCGTGGAGTTGTATTGTGCAATTCTATTGGAGAACTTGAAACAGCATATAATGAATCCAAAAAGTTTACTAATAAGCCAACATTACTTATCGAAGAGTTTATTGATGGTAAGGAATATAGTATAGAGTCCTTGCATTATGATGGCAAGACCCGAGTGGTTCAATATACAGAAAAATTTGTTACTCCATTTCCATATAATGTAGAATTAGGGCATACTCAACCTGCGGATTTATCAAATGAAGTTAAAAATTGTATCGATAAATTGATTTATAAAATTGCCATTGTTATGGGCTTTGAAAACTGTCCATCACACACTGAATTGAAAATTAATGATAAAGGGATAACTGTAATTGAAACAAGTCCACGTTTAGGTGGAGATATGATTACATCTCTACTTGTTCCATTGTCTACAGGAATTAATATGGAGTCCGCATTAATTGATATTGCAATGGGCAAAGTTCCTCACTTGCCAAATGCCCTCGATAACACATCAGCTATTCGTTATTTCTCTCTTCCTATTGGCAAGATAGTATCTATAGGAGATATCCGAATTGTAAATAGGTTGCCTAATGTCGTTGACTTTAATTTCAACCTAAATGAAGGTGACTATGTGCCAAGAATAACTAATAGTTTAGATAGATATGGTTATGTAGTTGTAGACGACTTAACAATATTACCAAATGTATATAACATTGTTGAACTTAATATTATTATAGAGCAATGAAAAATGTAGCGATAATTGGTTCCGCAGAATTAGCCAAACAAATTGCATATTGGTTAATCAGTGATGGAAAATATAAATGTGTGGGCTTTATTGATAACGAACATATTGGGACAATAGTGAATGGTTTTCCAATATTGGGTACTGATGCTGATGCAGTTAATCTCTTCAAAAATGAAATATTTGATGAACTCATTGTTGGAATTGGATATATGCATTTTCAATTAAGGGAATCATTATTTGAAAAATTCACAAAAGATGGGATTCCATTCTCCACTTTTATACATAAGAGTGCCTTTGTTGCAGATTCGGCAAATATCGACGAAGGGACTGTAATCTATCCAAGAGCTGTTTTGGATAAAGATGTTGTCATAGAAAACGACTGCATAATTAATATAAATGTAACGGTGGCGCATGATTCGATAATCAAACAGCATTCATTTTTTAGCCCATCCTGTGTAATATGTGGTAGAGTGACAATTGGTAAAAGATGTTTTGTAGGGGCAAATTCAACTATTCTTCCTGAAATCACTATCACAGATGATGTTATAATCGGTGCTGGAGCAGTTGTTACGAGATCGATTACAGAATCTGGAACATATGTCGGGATACCAGCAAGAAAAATAAAGTAATGGACAGTAAACTTTATACAAAAATATCGCACAGAATTATTTGTTCAGATAATTCTGTGCTTTCTGCCATTAAACAAATGGACAGTGAGCATGTGAAATTATTATTTGTTTTTACAGGTGAGTTTTTCTTAGGTATTCTTACAATTGGTGATATTCAAAGAGCAATAATTGCCAACATCTCTTTAACTGAGAAAATTAGCGTCATTATTGATAAAGACAAAAAATATGCATCTTTATCCGACTCGGTTGATAAAATAAAGGCTGATATTCTTGCATTACGATCAGAGTGTATGCCAGTCTTAGATATTGAAAAGAAGCTGGTTAATGTGTATTTCTGGAACGATTTTTTTGGAGATCAAGCAATAATAGATAGAAGAGAAAAAATAAACTTACCAGTTGTAATTATGGCAGGGGGGCTTGGCACTCGTCTCAAACCATTAACGAACGTTATTCCAAAGCCATTAATACCGATTGGTGAAAAAACAATACTTGAAACTATATTAGATCAATTTGAGTCTATCGGCTGTTCGAAGTTTTTCATGTCCGTAAATTACAAATCAGAATTCATTGAGTATTATTTGGCAAAGATTGAGCATAAGTATAATTTAGAATACTTTAAAGAAGATAAGCCTCTCGGTACAATAGGTAGTGTGTCATTGCTGAGAGGTAAAATTAATTCCCCATTTTTTGTGTCTAATTGCGATATAATCATAGACCAAGATTTTCGCGATGTTTATGACTATCATTGTCAGAATAAAAATGATATAACAATTGTTTCGGCAGTAAAATCATACCAGATCCCATACGGGGTAATTGAAACTTCAAAGGATGGCTTAATGGCAAATTTAAGTGAGAAACCCGAAATGACATATATGATTAATACTGGCGTTTACATTCTTCAGCCCAATTTAATATCCAAAATCCCAACTGGCGGTTTATTCCACATTACTGACCTAATTGAGAAAGTTAAGGATTGCGGTGGCAGAATCGGATGCTTCCCAGTGAGTGAGAAATCGTGGATAGATATTGGCGATTGGAATGAATATATGAATTTTATTAAGAAGTAGCGTTATGAAAGATAAACAACCTCTTGTTACAATAATTACGATTACACGTAACAGAGCGTCCCTTATACCACGTTGTATTGAGAGCATACAATGTCAAACGTATAAATTTTATGAGCATATAATAATTGATGGAGCATCTGAAGATGATACTTATGATATTGTTGCGTCTTATAATGACTCAAAGATAAAATATGTAAAATTGAACAAGAATTTATCAATGGTTGAAAGTTATGATATTGCAATTGAAAAAGCTAATGGAAAATATATTACATTTCTGGATGATGATGATGAATACGTGTCTACAAAAATAGAAAAACAGGTTAATTTAATTGAATCTTTACCAGAAGAATATGGTATGGTTTATTGTTGGATGGATTATTACGATGATAAACAACACGCATATTTGTATACGCATAAGACTGAATTAAGTGGTGATGTCTCACTTGAAGTAGTGGAAAAGCCAACAGTATCAGGTACTCCCACATTTTTAATACGTAAAGATGCGTTTATTAAGGCTGGTAGATTTCAGTCTCATGGTATAGATTCTGATTGGGAATTTGGAGCAAGATTTTGTCAACTTTATAAAGTAGATTTTGTTCATGAATCTCTAGTAAATGTGTACATCAACCATGGCTCTAAAAGAATGAGTGAAAACGGTTATTATAAAAATTCACTTGAGCGGAATGTAATTTTCCATAATTACTTTCTTAATCAATTTTCCTCAATATTTGATAATTATCCTAGAAAAAGTATTCCTCACTTATATACTATATCAAGCTCTTTAATGAAGTTGGGGAAATGGAAAGAGGCAAAATCATATTATGTAAGGTTAGTCCGTCTAAAACCTTCCGTTAAAAGTATATTGCTACCGATCTATTGTTTTTTTAAAAGAGTACAAGTGTGAATAATATTAATTCTATAGACAATAAGTCAAAAATAGCGATAGTTGTTGTCGGTTATAACCGAATCAAATCGATACAAAGGTTATTAGGATCTTTGCTGAATGCCAAATATCCTTCAGACGATATTCCACTTGTGTTAAGCATAGATTGTAGTGGAGATGAAGGATTGTATCAATATGTGCGTGAGTTTAAATGGCAATTTGGTGAAAAATATGTGATAATACAACAAACACGTTTGGGACTTAAAGAACATATATTAAAATGTGGTGATCTATCACAATATTTCAAAGCAATAATTCTTTTAGAAGATGATTTGTATGTTTCACCATATTTCTATTTTTATACTACTGCTGCCGTAGAAAAATATAATAATAATAAGTATATTGCAGGTATTTCATTATATAAGAATGAGACAAATGGATATGTAGGATTGCCGTTTTCACCATTAAATAATGGTTCTGATGTTTTTGCATTACAAGAAACATCTACTTGGGGTGAATGCTGGACAGAATCTATGTGGAATGGATTTAAAAATTGGTTAAAGGATGGGAAAACTGATATTATGACGGTTGATATGCCGGAACAAATTAAGAGATGGGACCAAGCATGGTCTAAATATTATAATGCTTATCTGGTTAGTTGTGATAAATATTTTATTTTCCCTTATATTTCATTAACAACCAATTTTAATGATGCTGGAGTACATGGACAAAATAATAATACTATTGTACAGTCCAATCTTTTATGCGGAAAGAAACAGTATTTTATGTTTGATTTTGATAAGCTTGTACGATATGATATCTATTTTAATAATGCAGATTTGTTCAAAAGTCTGTGGTTGGATGATAATGAACTTTGCGTTGATCTATATGGCTCTAATCCCAATTATCAAAATAAAAGATATTTGCTTAGTGTATTGTCATTTCCATATAAATCTGTTCATAATTTTGCTTTAAATTTGAGACCACATGAACTAAATATTATTTATGATATTCCAGGTAACGATATTCATCTATACGATACGTCACAAAAAATTCTTAAAAAAATTAAGCCAAAACTAAACCTTGAGTTTTTCACCTACCATCTACAAGGATTCAACTGGAAATATTTGTTATTCTCTGTTTTAAGGTATTATCTTGATGCTGTAAAAAGAAAGGTGAAATTACCTATGATTAATAATTTATTTAATTCTTAAGATAGAATGTGTTGTTAAAAACATATCACATGCATCAGTTAACATATAAATTTTATTATTTTATTTCTGATATAATTGATTATGCATGTTGTATATTAAACAAATTACCTAGTAATATTAAGGGAAAGATACTAATGTATCATCATGTAACTGATAAATTTGTGGATGCTCCTAACTCATGTATATGTACGATTGAAAGATTTATGACTCAATTAATGCAGTTAAGAGAAGATGGCTATAGTTTTGTTTCAATTGATAAAGCACTAGCATTAATTAAAAATAGATCAAAAGAAAAATTTATTGTCATAACATTTGATGATGCTACGGATGATATGTTTGCCAATGCTTTCCCTATCCTGAAAAATATGCAGATACCATTTACCGTATATGTAACTATTGATTTTTTGGACAAAGAGGGTTTTATTAGCTATAAACAATTAGAAATTCTTAAAGATGAACCCCTATGTATCATTGGGTCTCATACCGTATCTCATTCTATGTTAAGATATACTGATAACGCATTTGATGAGATATGTCAGTCAAAGGTAATATTAGAATCAAAATTGAAAAAATCAGTAGATCATTTTGCCTATCCTTTTGGTAAATTAGGAGCAGTGAGCATGAAAAATATTAAAATGACTAAAAAGGCAGGTTATAAATCTGCAGTTGGGACCGTTAAAGCTAATTTAACTAGTATGACATGTAAAAATTTTTGGTACTTACCGAGGGTTTATTAGACAATATTTAGATATCAATGAATCCTTGGAAATTTTAATGAAATTAAACAATGAAATGTATTAAAAGGTTTTTAAGTTGGGTGTTTAGGAAATTACCTGATTGCAAAATAAAATACGTTATCCAATATTCAAAAACCAAACATAAAATACCTAATATTATTGCACCTAGAGATTATAGTGAATTTATTTTTAGAGATATTCTTTTAAATAGGAATAATCAAAAAGCATTATTAGCAGATAAATATAGAGTACGTGCGATTGTTGAGGAGAAAGGATATAAGAATCTATTGTCAAAAGTTTATGGAACTTGGGTAAATGCTTATGATATAGACTTCGATTCTTTACCAGAAAAATTTGTCTTAAAATGCAATCATAGTTGTGCAATGAACATTATTTGTACAGATAAATCAAAACTTGATAAAAAACATGTAATTGAGACTTTAAATCAATGGATAAAAACGAAGCATCCTGTATATTTTGAAAGTCACTATAGGAAAATTAAACCGCTTATATATTGCGAGGAGTATATAGATGGTAATTTGAATGGTTTACCTATTGATTATAAATTTCATTGTGTTTATGGGAAGCCTTTGTTTGTTTTGTGCTGTTACAATAGAGACAGTGAATTTAACGCTTCTCTTAAAACCTATGATTTAAATTGGCATAGACTTCCATATCTTAATGCAGGGGTAGAAGATGTGCATTTTGATATTTTAAAACCAAAAAATCTTGATAAGATGATAGAATATGCTTCTGCTTTATCAAAAGGATTTGCTCATATGAGAATAGATTTTTATAATGTCGGAAACAGAGTTATTTTTGGTGAATATACCCTCACTCCTCAAGGAGGATGGTTAAACTATTTTACTCAAGAGACATTAGATATGATAGGCGATAGGATTAAGTCCGGTGGTAATGGAAAGAAATAATAAATTAATTCTTTCTAATAGTCTAATTTTATATGTTAGATTATTTATAATTAGCATAACCGGATTGGTAGTTACTCGTGTAATTTTACAAGGATTAGGAGAAAATAATTTTGGTATTTATTCAGTAGTTGGAGGTATTGTTGCGTTAATGGGGCTTATTAATACCGTTATGCTGTCTGCATCTAATCGTTTTATAGCATTTGAATTGGGAAGGGGAGATGTTTCAAAGATAAACAAAATTTTTAACGTAAGTTTTTCTATCCATGCTTTTATTGCAGCCATAGTTTTAATATTGGCAAAAGTAGTTGGGGAATGGTATATTATAAATTACTTGAATGTTCCAGAAGGCAAGGTGGTGGATGCTCTCTGGGTATTTAGATTTTCTATCGTTGGTGCTGCAATATCATTCCTTGGGGTTCCATATTGTGGACTATTGACAGCGAAAGAAAATTTTTTAATCTTTTGTGGAGTAGATGTGTTGGCGAGTATTACAAAATTAGCACTATCCTTCTTTATATTATATTTTTTCAAGAAAAACCTATTACTATACGCCGGAATTATGGCTGTAGTAATTGCATGCCCCACGATAGTATATGTTCTTTATTGCAGAAAACACTATATTGAGATTGTCAAGTCAAAATTTTTTAATAAATGGAGTGATTACAAAGAAATATTAAATTTTTCCCTATGGGTCGGATATGGTGCAATAGCATCTGTTGGAAAAAATCAGGGAGCAGTATTGCTTATCAATTATTTCTTTGGAGTTGCATTAAATGCAGCTTTGGGTATTGCGAATTCCATAAACGGCATTGTATCGATGTTTGCACAAAGTGTAGGACGGGCAATTTCTCCACAAATAACCAAAAGTTATGCTGCCGGAGATCTAAATAGAACAGAAGACTTAGTTATTGCAGCATCTAAATACACTTTTTTTTTATTACTAATTCCTTCGGTACCCATATTATTAGAGGCTGAGTATCTTTTGGGCCTATGGTTAAAGATAGTACCTGAATATACCGCTATATTTATTAGATTAATGATTTTAGATGCGTTGGTCTTAGCATTAAATGCGGGCATTCCTGAAGTTATCTTCGCCAGTGGCAAAATAAAATGGTATCAGATTGTTGTGAATACGATATTTTTACTTTCATTACCAGTTGCTTATATAGCATTGAAACATGGAGCTAAACCATATGCTGTTCAATATAGCTTTATTGTGATAACGATTGTTGCATTGTGTGTACGTCAAATCTTTTTGTATGTTGTTGTAAAATTTAATATTCGTAGAATAGTCATGCAATCTTATTGTCCAGCATTATTTGTATCTTTAGCTTTACTATTATTATATTTTCTGTTGAAAGCACCAATTCATCCTTTTGGCATCATGATAATTTCATTGCTATATTTGATTATAATGATAATATTTTTGGGGCTTAATATAAGAGAGCGTAATTATGTATATTCCATTATACGTTCTACTTTCAAAAAAATTAGTTAATAAAAATATTCTTTATGTTAAGAAACCTAATCAGAAAGGAATGGTTGATACTAATTATTCTGTTTATGGGTATATCCGGTCTACTGGGTAGCCGTTGGAGTCTGTACATTTTGATAAGTCTCTATCCGATATTATTTAATAAATCACAATTTAAAAAATACTGTGATTCGACTTTCTTCTTGTTCTTGTTATTTTCTATATCATATGCAATTATATTTTACATCAATAGTAATAGTGTTGATGTGGGGATCGGTAAACTATTCTATTATAGTTTATACCCGCCTGTATTTTATTTAGTTGGTGCATATTTTGTAGAAAAATGGCATTCGGAAAAATATCTTTCTATGATATTGCTTATAGTAATCATCGGATATTCTTTTTTGTATCTAAACAACGCTCTTCAAGACGCATTTAAATATGAATTAGTTAATTATTCCAGAACATTTAGAGCAAACACTAATGATACCGTTTTGGGATATTCATTTCAAGGTATACGTGCTTCTTTGTCTATTGCAGGGATTGGTTTATTATTTGTTCCAACAATAGATTCAATAGAAAAGAGATTTAAGTTTGTATATGTAATTCTTGGTTGTATCGGGATTTTTGTTGTTGCACACTATATTAATAGAACAGGGTTGGTCATTGCTTGTTGTTGCATTTTCTTTGTGATTTGTAAACTTATTAAGAAAAAGTCAACTTTATTGATTTTTTTTATAACTTCAATACTAGTTGTTCTATTGATCAATTATTTATCTCAATTATTTAATTTACATCAGTTTGTAGATGCGTACCAGAGTCGAGAGAATAATAGTGATTACAATTTTGCAAGTTTTGGTGGTCGTAATGTGAGATGGTTTTGGGTAATAGAAAATATATTTAGTCATCCATTTGGCGGAATTGTAAACTATAGATATGGTTATGCACATAATTTGTGGCTTGACTCAGCAAGAATTGCTGGAATTATACCATTCAGTTTTTTATGTATAGCCTCAATTATTAGTCTTATAAAAGCAATAAAAGTAATTTTTAATAAAAAAACGCCGCTGTTCTTCTCATGTCTATTAGTTGCGTTAAATACTGCTTTTTTTCTTCAGTGTTTTGTTGAACCTATTATAGAGGCGGATTTTATGTTCTTTTGTCTCTATGTAATGTTTTTTGGTATGCAAAACCACTTATCTATAAATCTTGAAAATAAAAAATTCCTATCTTAAGTCCAGCTACTAAATAAATTTAGTTTTATTACATTAATAAAATTCAGTCGATCAAAATACGGTCGATACATTTATATATTGTTTTTATAAATAATAACAATCTGATTTTAATTAGAATTCTATTGCTAATATGTGTTTAGAAATATGCTATTCCTAAATTTAATAATAAGAATGCTTAATAAAGACAGATCCAAAAGACGCATAATTACATTTTCTATAATGTTATATCTTAAAAATACTGACATTTGAAATGGAAGATTTAATAATATATTAACGCAAATAGCATTAATAGGAGACTTGATTTAATGAATATCTTATTTTTAACAATTAATAGATTTTCTGATGGTTCAGCCGGCTCACAAAGAGAAATAGTACTAGGAAAATTACTACGTACATTAGGATACTCCATATTTTTTTGTACTTTAGCAGATACTAAATATGGTGAAGTTGATGTATTCGATGGATTTGAATACATTAGTTTTAGAAAATATGGAAAATCTCCGATTAAACGTGCATTAAATTATATCAATTACAAAAGGAATTTAAAGCACTTATTATTGAAAAGATTTTCTACCCAAAAGATTGAACAAATTTTTGTAACGAATATTCCTTGGAATGCGCTCAAATATGTTACTAAATATGCTAATAATAAAGGAACTGGATTGGTACACAATTCTGTTGAGTGGTATTCTCCTGAGGAATTTAGATACGGTAAATTTTCAATTAACTATATTTCGAATTATTTATTAAATACTATTATTATTAGGCCGCCATTTAATGTTATTGGCATTAGTTCTTACCTTTCAGAACATTTTCAAAGTAGAGGGTTGAAATCCATACGAATACCATTTATTATTGATAAAGAAGCTATAAAATGCAATAAAAAATGCTCTTTTGAAAAAATAGTTTTATTATATGCAGGAAATCCTGGAAGAAAAGATTACTTAAAGGAAATGATTGAGGGATTAGCAACCTTGAGTAACTATGAACTTGAAAGGATAGAATTTAGAATATTTGGTGTAAATTATAATTCATTAATTAATGATTGTAAAGTTGATAAATTAGTTTATGAAAAATTAAAAAAAAATTTAAAGTTATATGGAAGTGTATCTCATAACGTAGTCTTATCTCATCTACAAGAGGCTCATTTTACGTTGCTCCTTCGATCAGACAAACTGCGGTATGCAAAAGCTGGGTTTCCCACTAAAGTTACGGAAAGTCTTGCTTGTGGGACACCTGTGATTTCTAATTTAACTTCTGATTTGGGTATGTATATACAAGATGGCATTGAAGGATTTATTGTTCCATCTTGCACTACTCAAGCATTTGCTCAATCTATTCGTAGGGCTCTATTATTAACGCCAGATGAAATAGTTCTTATGCAAGTTGCTGCCCGAAAATGTGCTGAAAACAAGTTAGACTATCGTAATTTTTTAGAAGTAATGAAATCGTTTCTCGTTAAGTGAAAAAATTTACAACGTAAAATATGAAACACTTTGTTTTTAAAGCACTATCTTCGGGTTGCTTAATCCTATGTAAATTATTTGATCGCTCTCATATGTTTTTATATAGAGAACAATTTGCGAGTATTGGCAAAAATGTCATATTCCATCCTGCTAATTCGATTTTTTCATATAAGACTATTAGTATTGGTAATAATGTTAGTATAGGAGAAAGAGTTTTTTTATACTACTATAAATCATATACATATAGGAGGTAATGTAACTTTTGCTCCAAATGTTACGATTAGAGGAGGAAATCATAGGCATGATATTGTAGGTAAATGGATAACCGATTATAAGGAAAGCGACAAGAGAAAAGAAGATGATGAGCCAGTATATATTTAAAATGACTATTGGATTGCATCTAATGTTATTATATTGAAAGGAGTAACAATAGAAAGAGAAAGTATAGTGGCAGCAGGTGCTGTTGTCAATAGAAGTATTCCACCTTATTCAATAGGTGGTGGCATTCCTGCAAAAATATTAAAATTTAGATGGAATACTATAGAAGAAATAATGGAACATGAAAAAATATTATATCCAGAGAATAAGCGATTAAAAAAAGAAGAATTAGAAAAATATTTTGGACAATATGCAAGAAAAAAAAATTAAGGTATTATTATGCTCACCAAATAATAGTGCTGCTGGAGGCATATCTAAATGGACGGCGCATGTACTGACTTATTACGACAATATAAAAAACGAGGTAAATATTAGCTTGGATCATTATTATGTGTCTGGGAGGGCTATATATCAAGGAACCCCATTATTATTAAGAGTATTGTATGGTTTTAAAAGTTATATTCCTTTAATTTTTAATTTTTCAAATAAAATAAAATATAATCATTATGATGTAACTCATTTAGCAACGAGTGCTTCTATAAGTCTTTTGAAAGATATAATAATGCTAAAATTAGCGAAAAAGTATAATGTTCGCACAATAATTCATTTCCGTTTTGGTCGTATCCCTGATTTGTATAACGTTAGAAAGTGGGAGCAAAAATGGTTACACAAAGTAATACTACTTGCAGATAAAGCCGTTGTAATTGATAAATATTCTTATGATACTTTGGTTAAGGAAGGTTATAAAAATATAGAATTGTTACCTAATCCATTAACACCAAAAATTTCTGAAATAATAGAAAATAATAAAAATATTATTAGGGAGGATCTGAAGATTATTTTTGCAGGTCATGTAGTAGAAACAAAAGGAATTTTTGAACTTATTGAAGCTTGTAAAGAAATAGAAAACATAAAATTAAAAATGATTGGTTATGTTCCATCAGAGCAGGTAAGAGAAAAATTAATACAGAAAGCAGGGAAAAATAGTAAAAAATGGTTAGAAATAGCAGGAGAGCAAAATTTTGAGACAACAATAAAAGAAATGCTTTCTGCTGGTGTTTTTGTTCTGCCAACTTATACAGAAGGTTTTCCTAATGTAATACTTGAAAGTATGGCATGTGCTTGTCCTATAGTTGCCTCTGCTGTTGGTGCTATTCCTGAGATGCTTGATATTGAAAATGGAGAGAATTATGGTATATGTGTTAAGCCTCGAAATGTTATACAGCTAAGAGAATCTATTCAAAGAATGTTGAATGATAGAATATTTGCAATTAACTGTGGACTTAATGCTCAAAAAAGAGTTAATGAATTATATGCCATGCCAAAGGTATGGGATAGGATGGTCAATATTTGGGAATCTACTTTGAAATAAAAAATAATTATGTCTGTATTAAAAATAAAACCCTTTTAATCACCGGAGGTACTGGTTTCTTTGGTAATGCTGTTTTAAGAAGATTCATTGATTCCGATATCAAGGAAGTCAGAATATTCTCCTGCGACGAAAAAAAACAGGACGATATGCGCCAGTTTTATCATAATGATAAAATAAAATATTATATCGGTGATACCCGCAATAAACGTAGTTTGGATGGTATGCTATGCCCAATGTATCAGATAAAGTAGTAAGAATTATTTTATCTGATACGGATTATATTAAAGGTTGCTAGGAATAAGTAATAAATATTAAGTTTTAATGAAGATATTAATTGTAAGTCAGGTTTTTTGGCCTGAGAATTTTAAAATAAATGAATTATGTACTGAATTAGTAAAGCGTGGTCACAAGGTTACTGTTATTACAGGAAAACCAAATTACCCCCAAGGTAGATTTTATAAAGGATTTGGTTTATTCTCAAAAATAAAAAGTAATTATAATGGTGCGGTGGTTTATCGTCTTCCGATAATACCCAGAGGTAATGCTTCTGGCTTAATGTTATCATTAAATTATTTATCATTTTCCTTCATAGGGTCTGTTTTTTTACTTTTTCAAATAAAAAGATATGATTTCTCATTTGTATTTGCTGTTTCGCCAATAACATCAGCAATACCGGCAATAGTACATAGATCTGTCTTTGGCACAAAGCATTATTTATGGGTTCTTGATTTATGGCCAGAAGGTGTTGAAGTTACAGGAAAATTAAAATCCGGATTTCTAAAAAAATGCCTCTATTCATTAGTTAAGTTTATTTATAGAAAATCAGATGGCATTTATGTCTCTTCGCGGTATATGGAAAAATCTATCCTTGAAAAAATAGCCATTTCAAAAAATAACGTAATAAGATACTTACCGAATTGGGCTGAAGATAATTTTCTAACGGAAAAAATAGATATAAACAAGTATTCTTTATTAATGCCTGATGGCTTTAAGATAATGTTTGCAGGTAATATTGGTTCTGGACAAGACATCCCTTCTATTATAAAAGCTGCACAGATACTTAAACAATATCATCAAATTAAATTTATTGTTTTGGGGGATGGTAGTGAAAAAGAATATTTATTAAAAAAAATAAATGAATTAGATCTTAGTGATACGATATACTACTTAGGTAGTTATCCACTTGAAGAAATGCCGAACTTTTATTATCATGCAAATATGATGTTATTAACACTCAGAGACGAATTAACTTATTCATTTACCGTACCCGGGAAACTTCAGGGATATCTTGCCTCTAAGAAACCTGTTGCAGCAATGATTAATGGTGAAGCTGCAGATATTATCAAAAGAAGTAAATGTGGTATTGTAGTTAATGCTGAAGATTATAAGTCATTTGCAGAAGAAATATTAGAAATATCTAAAATGCCCCGTTCTTATTTAAATGAAATGGGACAAAACGGTTATGCTTACTATGGAAAAACTTTTATAAAAAAAAATATTATTGATTCATTACTCGATTCAATTAACAATTAATGTCTTATAAAATATTGATAGAAATAGAATTTATTTATAAATCATGAAACAACTCGTACGTAATGTTAAAATAATTGGTACTGGTTCCTATACACCAGAAAAAGTATATACTAATGAATATTTAGAAACCATAATGCCGACAAATTCAAAATGGATTTATGAAAATCTTGGTATTAAAGAAAGAAGGATAGCGGCACCAGATGAATCTACCAGCGATTTGGCATGGAAGGCAGGATTTAATGCCATTGAAAATGCCGGACTTACCAAAGACGATATAGACTTAATTATCGTTGCAACTGCAACTCCTGACAGGCAAGCGCCCTCTACGGCTTGTATCGTTCAGGATAAATTACAGGCATATAATGCCGTTGCTTTTGATATTTCTGCTGTTTGTAGCGGTTTCTTATTTGGCATGTCCGTGGCATCTCAATACATTGCCAGTGGAGTATACGATAATGTATTGGTGATTGGAGCAGACACTTTTTCAAAAATCACTGACTGGTCAAAGAGAGATGCTGTTTTTTTTGGCGATGGTGCCGGTGCAGCAGTTGTTTCCCATTGCAATGTAAATGCTGGTTTTTTAGCTTACCGTTTATACTCTGATGGAAGGGGTAAATTCAATTTTACCATACCTGCCGGAGGCTCAGAACTCCCTGCTAGTCACGAAACTATTGATAAAAAACTGCATTATTTCCAAATGAACGGAAAAGCGGTTTACGAAACAGGAACAGTTGCATTGCCCAAAGCTATTAATCAGGTGCTGGAAGATACGGGACTTTCAATTGACGATATTGATTTAATGATCCCTCATCAGCCAAGCATTAAAATTTTACAGAAAACAGCAGAAATCATTGGTTTACCATTCGAAAAAGTGATGATCAATATGGATAAATATGCAAATACTTCCGGCGGTACCCTTCCCATTTTACTGGATGAAGTAAACAGAGCCGGAAAAATCAAAAAAGGAAACATAGTCCTCTTTGCGGCAGTAGGCAGTGGCTGGACGTATGGTGCTTCTATCATTAAATGGTCGTAATATGATTATTATTACTGGTGCCTCTAAAGGTATAGGCAAATATTTATTCGACACATTCTTAAAAAATGGATTGGAGGTCATTGGCACATATAACGCTACCCCGCCGGAAAATTTTAATTCAGAAAGATTATCTAAAGTAGATATCTCAGACTATGTTTCTGTTAAAACTTGGCTGTCTGATAGTAAAAATGTTAGTAATATTGCTCTTATTAATTGTGCCGGGATAAGTTATAATTCTTTTGCTCATAAGGCGGATATCGGAAAATGGCGAAGAGTAATTGAAGTTAACTTATTGGGGACATTTAATGTCATCCATTGTATTCTCCCCTTAATGCGCAATCAGAATTATGGCAGGATAATTAATTTTTCTTCAGTCGTCGCTCAATTAGCTACACCAGGAGTAAGTGCTTATGCAGCTTCTAAATCTGCTTTATGGGGTTTAACCAAATCATTGGCTGCTGAAAATGCTTCAAAAGGTGTCACCGTAAACAGCATTAATCTTGGCTATGTCAATATTGGAATGGGTGTAAACGATGTTCCACCGGAATATCAGAAAATACTAAAAGAAAAACTACCTACTAAAAAATTCTGCGAACCTGTGGATGTTTATAATACAGTTCAATATTTGATAAACACAGAATATATCAATGGCACTTCCATTGATTTAAATGGCCTGTTATTTTAAATTTATTTTATGGATTTAAACTGCAGAATATTCGACCATAAAACTCAATTGGCTCAACAACGCCAACTTTTTATTGATTGTTTTCCCGAAAATATAGGCACAAAAACAGTAGAAGCGATTCATTATTATTGGAAGTTTCAAAATTTTCCCGGTAATTTAAAATCTTACGAATATGCAGCTTATATTGAAAATGAAATGGTTGGATATTATGCAGCCATTCCTTACATTTATAAAATAGGAGATAAAACAACTCCGGTAGCTATGGTCTGCGATGTTATGACCAGTTCTAAACATCGGGGTAAAGGTATTTTTACTAAGCTTGGTAGATTTTCAACCCAAAAACTGGAAGAAGAAGGTATGCCTTTTTCCATTGGGTATCCGATAAGGGAAGAAGTAATCCCGGGACATTTAAAAGTGGGATGGGAAATAGCGTTTGATTTACCGTTGTATGTGAAGTTTATAAAATTAAATTCATTATTAAAATCAAAAAGACTTAGCATATTATCTTTTATAGCAAACCCGATTATGCTTTTGTATAATCGTATTAGGAAAGAAAAAATAGATATTAGCTACTCATGGGAAATTGTAAAAGATATTGATTCAATCGGGGATTATGACGGTTTGGTGGACAAATGGATGAAAACTGCACAAAATACCTTGGTCAAAAATAGTTCTTTCGCTAAATGGCGATATAATGCACCCGGTAGGGAATACCACTTTTTAACCATACGAAAAGACGGATATCTGGTTGCATTTGTTTCTTATAGAAATATAATTAAAAAAAATGTTCCGTCACTTGGGTTGTTGGATTTTATAGTTTTACCCGAACATAGAAATTGTATTGGATTAATTAATCATGTTTTAATACAACAAGTAAAAGAAGAAAAGGCAGAGGCAATAATATGTATGATGAGCAGATATTCTGCTAAACAATACCATCTTTTAAAAAACGGTTTTTTAAAAAGTCCTTATAAGTTCAGGTTAATAATTAAGAATCTTACTCATGAATTTTCGGATGAACAATTAATGAATGAACAAAATTGGCATTTAATGTGGGTGGATTCTGATGATCTGTAAAATTAAATTATGAATATATTAACTTTTGACATCGAAGAGTGGTTCCATCTTTTAGAGAACGACTACTCCAAAAATGAAGACGACTGGAATAAATTTGAAGTGCGCATTCATCACAACATGGAGCGCATTTTTCGTATTCTGGAAGATACCCATTCCCGTGGCACCTTCTTTTGTCTCGGCTGGATAGCCAAAAAATACCCGGAAGTAATACGTCAGATCAGTGAGCTGGGCTATGAGGTGGGTTGCCATTCAGCTAATCATCAGTTGGTACATCAGCTAAGTCCTGCTGCTTTCCGCGAAGATACTACATCTGCAGTCAAACATCTCGAAGACATCCTTGGCAAAAAAATAACCGCTTACCGTGCTCCCGGTTTTTCCATTACCGAAGCTACTCCCTGGGCATTTGAAGTGTTGGCGGAAGCAGGCATTACCCACGATAGTTCCGTTTTTCCTGCCGCCCGTGCCCACGGTGGCTTCCCCTCTTTTCCTTCCCATACCCCAACAATCATCAATTGTACACGGCAAAACAGGGATCAATTGCCAATCACTCTCGGGTACTCGGAGCCAATCAACAATCAACAACCGACAATCAACAATCAACAATCAACAATCAACAATTATAACGGTATCTCCATCAAAGAATTCCCCATCACTACCACTAAACTGTTAGGCAAAGACATCGTCTTTGGTGGTGGTGGTTACTTCCGTTTGTTCCCATATCCGCTAATTAAACACTGGACACGGCAACAGCAATACATGTTAGCATACATCCATCCCCGCGATTTAGATTACGGTCAACCCATACTCCCTGGCTTATCCACATTCCGTAAATTCAAATCCTATTATGGCTTAAAAGGAGCAGAACACAAATTCCGTCAATGGCTCACCGATTTCCAGTTCACCGATATTGCCACTTTTGATAAACAGTATAATTGGGATAATGCGCAGGTAATTAATCTATAGTTTAAAAAACCTTTGCGTCCCTTGCGGGGGAAAATATACCGCCAAGTCGCTAAGCCGCTAAGTTCGCTATAAAATTTCTCAACAAATTATCGGTAAAATCTACGGTTTAAAAATAATCTCGCGTCCTTCGCGTCATTGCGTCTTCGCGGTGAAAAAGAAAAATTAACCGCTAAGCCGCTAAGTCGCTAAGTTCGCTATAAAATTTCTCAACAAATTATCGGTAAAACCTACGGTTTAAAAATAACCTCGCGTTCTTCGCGTCCTTGCGTCTTCGCGGTGAAAAAGAAAAGAAAAATTAACCGCTAAGCCGCTAAGTTCGCTATAAAATTTCTCAACAAATTATCGGTAAAACCTACGGTTTAGAAATAACCTTGCGTCCTTCGCGTCCTTGCGTCTTCGCGGTGAAAAGTCTTGCGTCCTTGCGTCTTTGCGGTGAAACCTTCACGGTGAAAAAAATATTACCTTTGTCTAATATATCTATTATGACAAAAGAACAATACGAATATTTTGCAACCAAAATATTCCAGTCTTCCTTAGAAGTTCATAAGCAAATGGGACCAGGTTTGCTGGAGTCCGTTTACGAATTTTGTTTAGAAAAAGAATTGACAATAAATGGTATCCATGTACAGCATCAGGTTCAAGTACCTTTGTATTATAAGGGTATAGAGCTTAATAAAGATTTCAGAATAGATTTATTGGTCGAAAATGAAATAATCATTGAAATAAAAGCTGTTGATATTCTTTTGCCAGTTCATCATGCACAGATAATCTCCTATTTAAAATTAACAGACAAGAGACTTGGATTCTTAATCAATTTCAATGTTGCATTAATGAAAGACGGATTTAAAAGAGTAGTTAATAACTACTTTAATTTTTAATATAACCGCCAGGTCGCAAAGTTTCGCTATAATAACCTCGCATTCCTTGCGTCCTTGCGTCTTTGCGGTGAAAAAGAAAAATAAGCCGCTAAGCCGCCAAGCTGCTAAGTCACCCCATCACCCCATCGCCCTATCTCCCCGTCGTCCTTCGCGTCCTTGCGTCTTTGCGGTGAAAAAGAAAAATTAACCGCTAAGTCGCTAAGCCGCTAAGATTCGCTAAGTCGTTGCTTCAAACTCCCTGCTCCGTAATTCGTAATTTCAGAATCACCCATTCTCCCTTTCGCCCACTCTCTCAGTCGCAAAGTCGCCAATCACCCTGTCGCTAAATCGCTCCCTCGTCTCCGCCAAATTGTCACTGTACCTTTCTTCACTGTAGCTTCGCTCTTCCTATACTCTCCTGAAGACAAACAAAAGAAGCAGGAAATGCCATGTTGTCAGTCCCTGCTTCTTTTTGTTGATTAGATAACAGCTTCTTCATCGGTAACATTACCGGGCATATCGCTGGCATGAATAACAATTTTATCCCCTGTCAGTGAAGGATTAACATTTATTACGGTATATTCCCATTCCTGGGTACTACCTTTTTGCACTGCGTTTCCTTCTTCTACCAAAGAGCCGTCTTCGTTAAAGATAGAGACTTTTACCCATATAACTTTAAAATCATCGGTAGCTGCTACAATGATTTTGTCTCCAACCTGGCCAGTATAGCCGCTCAGGTTCACAGATTGAATATCCGGTGCATTTAAAAAATCGGCAACAGCTACTGTATAAGCATTTGGAAATTTCTTTCCTTTACCGGCCTCATACATTGCTTTTGCTTCCGGTGATTCCATCTCTGTTTTACCATAGATTACCGCTTTTTGAAAACGTTCCCGGTGGGCTGCCTGT
>Ga0163159_1001406_pt1 | contig 23204 bp, 15 predicted proteins | sample BioMet9_FD_108702 | JGI IMG/M metagenome (GOLD analysis project Ga0163159, IMG submission 108702) | Microbial communities from bioreactor (seeded with sewage sludge) at Lawrence Berkeley National Lab, California, USA - Biofuel... | ecosystem: Engineered > Bioreactor > Anaerobic > Unclassified ... | reverse complement strand
TGAACAAACACCTGGCGTTGCCCTTACAAAGGACAAGAAGCTTTTAATCGCCCGAGCGCTTGATGAGATGGGAGTCTCAATAATTGAGGCCGGTTCTGCAATCACTTCCAAAGGTGAAAGGGAATCCATCAGGGCTGTTGCAAATGCAGGGCTTAAAGCTGAAATTTGCAGCTACTGCAGGATCGTAAAGTCCGATGTTGACCGTGCTCTGGAGTGCGATGTTGATTCTATCCACCTTGTAGCACCTGTTTCGGACCTTCATATCAGGACGAAAATCAAAAAGGACCGGGACGCAGTACGGCAGATCGCAGTTGAAGTCACGGAATATGCCAAGGACCACGGCCTGATTGTGGAATTAAGCGGGGAAGATGCCTCGCGTGCAGACCCTGAGTTTCTAAAGGCCATCTATGCCGACGGAATAGCTGCAGGCGCTGACAGGTTATGCTTCTGCGATACTGTAGGTCTTCTGGTACCTGAAAGGACAACCAAAATTTTCCGGGACCTGACTTCCTCGCTGAAAGCACCTATCAGCATTCACTGCCACAACGATTTCGGTTTTGCAACTGCGAACACGGTTGCTGCCCTGGCTGCAGGAGCAAAACAGGCCCACGTAACTGTTAACGGGTTAGGAGAAAGAGCTGGAAACGCATCCCTTGAAGAAGTAGTAACGAGTCTGGAATGGCTCTACAAGTACAATACAGGTATCAAGCATGAGATGATCTACCGGACTTCAAGGCTTGTAAGCCGGCTTACAGGAATTCCCGTATCACCAAATAAGGCTCTTGTAGGTGGAAACGCATTCACTCACGAAGCAGGAATCCATGTCCACGGTCTTCTTGCCGATAAGGCGACCTATGAGCCGATGAGCCCGGAATATATCGGAAGGCAGCGTCAGATCGTACTTGGAAAACATGCAGGACGCAGCTCGATTACTCTTGCCTTAAAGGAAATGGGGCTTGTAGCTGATGAGGCCCAGACCGAAGAAATTTTCAACCGGGTCAAGCAGATGGGTGACCAGGGAAAACACGTAACTGATGCTGACCTGCATACTATTGCAGAAAACGTACTTGATATTTACAAGGAACCCCTGGTAAAAATGGAAGAGTTTACCATTGTGTCCGGAAACCGGGTGACTCCAACGGCATCGATAAAACTTAATGTAAAAGATAAAGCTATAATACAGGCAGGAATCGGGAACGGGCCTGTAGATGCTGTAATCAATGCAATCCGGAGAGCTGTAAGTTCCTGTGCGGAAGATATTATACTTGAAGAGTATCATGTAGACTCGATCACTGGCGGAACCGATGCCCTTGTTGAAGTAAGGGTAAAACTTTCCAAGGATGGAAAGGAAGTTACGGCAAGCGGAGCCAGGACGGACATAATTATGGCCTCCGTAGAAGCTGTAATGAACGGTATGAACCGCCTTATCCGGGCCGAGTGATTTCAGAAAATGAATTATATAGATTTTTCAGGAGGGCTGTTCTGTCCTCTCCTCTTTTTCCTGCTGGAAAAATTCTTGAAATCACGCACCGCTGATATTTCTGGATCAGGAAAAACCTTATCCATTATATAACATGATCGATTATGATATATTTACAAAATTAATAACTAGAAAATGTGAGTGTGAGAGATAAATATTTTTAATGAACACACCTTTACTGGAAATGCACTCATCTCCAGGTGAGTGCCCAGTAAAATCACCGTTAAGAAATAAAAAGGAGTTAAATAATGACAACCGGGTCAACAGAAAAAGTTAATGGCGCAAGGGCTCTGATCAAGTGCCTGGAAAAAGAAGGTGTTGACACCATCTTCGGATATCCAGGAGGGCAGATCATCCCCTTCTATAACGAAATTTATGATTCGAATCTGCGCCATATACTTGTGCGTCACGAACAGGCAGCAGCTCATGCTGCGGACGGGTACGCCCGTGCGACTGGAAAGACCGGGGTCTGTGTATCCACCTCAGGTCCCGGAGCAACCAACCTGGTAACAGGAATTGCTACCGCATATATGGACTCAGTACCTATTGTAGCCTTAACCGGCCAGGTTCCAACGTTCCTGATAGGTAACGATGCTTTCCAGGAAGCCGACATTAAGGGAATTACCCAGCCCATTACCAAGCACAACTACTTAGTACAGGATGTAAACGAACTCCCGAGAATCGTAAAAGAAGCCTTCCATATTGCTTCTACCGGAAGGCCTGGCCCGGTATTAATTGACCTTCCAAAAGATGTACAGAACGCGGAGATCGAGTTTTACTATCCTGACAAAGTAGAGCTTAGAGGATATAAGCCAACTTACAAAGGCAACCCCCAGCAAATCAAAAGAGCCGCCGAGGAAATTGCAAATTCCTGCATGCCTATTATATACGCAGGTGGCGGCGTGATAAGTTCTAATGCTAGCGCTGAGCTTGTAGAGCTGGCTGAGACAATTAACGCTCCGGTTACGACTACTCTTTTGGGAATTGGTGCAATTCCTACCGAGCACCCTCTGCATGTTGGGATGCTTGGAATGCACGGGACCAAATACGCGAATTATACAATTCAGGAATCCGATCTCATTATTGCCGTGGGCGCAAGGTTCGATGACCGCGTGACCGGAAAACTTGAATCCTTTGCACCCAACGCAAGGGTTATCCACATCGATGTCGACCCTGCAGAGATCTCAAAGAACGTAAAAGTCCAGATCCCAATCGTCGGAGACGCAAAACAGGTACTCAAGTCCCTTAATAAATATATCAAGCGCTGCAACTCCGAAGCATGGATTGAAAAGATAAAACAGTGGAAGAAGGAATATCCACTTACCTATAACCAGATGTCACCTGATGTTATAATGCCTCAGTTTGTCATCGAGCAAATCTCTGAGGCTTGCAAGGATGCAATTATAGTTACTGAGGTCGGACAGCACCAGATGTGGGCTGCTCAGTTCTTCAAGTATAAAAAACCCCGAACCTTTATTACATCAGGCGGTCTTGGCACGATGGGCTACGGTTTCCCTGCAGCCATAGGAGCAAAGGTCGGCAAGCCGGATAAAACAGTTATTAACATTGCAGGCGATGGCTCTTTCCAGATGAACTCTCAGGAGCTTGCAACTGTAGTCCAGAACGACATTCCTGTTGTTTCCGTGATCCTCAATAATGGTTATCTGGGCATGGTCAGGCAGTGGCAGGAGCTGTTCTATGACAAACGGTATTCTCACACATTTATTAAGGGCAGTGTCGATTTCGTCAAACTTGCCGAGGCTTACGGGGCTCTTGGACTGCGTGCGGAAAGGCCGTCCGAAGTAAGACCTGCAATTGAAGAAGCTGTCAACTCAGGTAGGCCTGCTGTTGTTGATGTGATTGTTGAGTGCGAGGCAAACGTTTATCCTATGGTGCCGGCAGGGGCTGCAATTAATGAAATCCTTGATATGGAAGAACATGCAGACACTCCCTGCGCCATGCCAAATTTGCGTAAGGCAAAAACTGATAGAGTTCTCGACCTGGAGGAGCAGTAATGAAACATACACTGGCAGTCCTTGTGGAAAATAGGTCAGGAGTCCTCTCAAGGGTGGCTTCGCTCTTCTCAAGGCGCGGATACAATATCGAGAGCCTGGCTGTTGGAGTCACTGAAGACCCCAAAACCTCCCGAATGACTATAGTAGTTGATGGAGATGACCATGTTCTCGAACAGGTTACTAAACAGCTTAACAAGCTCGTTGATGTGATCAAAGTTTCTGATATCGGGGGAGATGAAGCCGTAGAAAGGGAATTAGCTCTTATTAAAGTTGCAGCTGACGTAAGTGCGAGAACCGAAATTATCCAGATTGCGGATATTTTCAGGGCAAGGATAGTGGACGTAGCTCCTAAATCCATAACTGTCGAAGTAACTGGAGACGAAGCCAAAATCCAGGCAATCGAAAAACTCCTCAGGCAGTTTGGGATCAAGGAAATGGCCAGGACAGGTAAGATTGCTCTGGTACGCGGCCCAAAGAAGGTTTAAATAATAAGGGCAGGTAAAGAAAGGTAGCTGCTTAATTATTTTTACAGATTGGGGCAGCCGGGGGCGTTTTAACCCCCCAAAGCTTCACTAAGAGTAAGCCTGAGGTTTCAGGCCTCTGCTAAAACTTCAAAAGCTGCCCTATCCGAAAAAAGCAACTTTCCATGAATCAACTTAAGTCGACTTAATTCACAGGGAAGTGAACGGATTTAATAAGGATTTAATAATAATATGCTTCCCACAAAATATTAGGAGCTTTGCTCAAAAACTGAAAAATTCATCAGGAGAATCTAATATGGCAAATATAATTTATGATAATGAAACTACTTTTGATGCACTTAAGGACAAAACTATCGCAATAATGGGCTACGGAAGTCAGGGTCACGCTCACGCCCGCAACCTCCATGAGTCAGGGCTTAATGTTGTTGTTGGGCTCAGAAAAAGCAGTTCAAGCTGGGCAAGAGCCGAGAATGACGGCCTGAAGGTCATGACTGTCGCAGAAGCTGCAAAAGCTGCAGATGTTATCATGATCCTCCTTCCTGACGAAAATCAGGCATCTGTTTATTATTCTGAAATCGCACCAAATCTGGAAGCCGGTAACGCACTTGCTTTTGCACACGGTTTCAATATTCACTACAACCAGATTGTCCCCCCGAAAAACGTTGATGTTTTCATGGCTGCTCCCAAGGGCCCTGGTCACATTGTCAGAAGAACCTATACCGAGGGTATCGGGGTCCCGGCTCTGATTGCAGTCTACCAGGATGCAACCGGAAACGCCAGGGAAATTGCTCTTTCATATGTCAAAGGGATCGGTGCAACCAGAGCAGGAGTCTATGAAACTACTTTCCGTGAAGAAACCGAAACCGATCTTTTCGGAGAACAGGTTGACCTTTGCGGAGGACTTTCATCTCTTATCAAGACAGCTTTTGAAACACTTGTTGAGGCAGGATACCAGCCTGAGATGGCTTATTTCGAAACCTGCCATGAAGTCAAGCTCATTGTTGACCTTATCTATGAAGGCGGGCTTGAGAGAATGTGGCATTCCGTTTCCAACACCGCAGAATACGGCGGTATGACCGTCGGCCCCAGGATTATTAATGATGAGTCCCGCGAAGCCATGCGTGAAGCCCTGAGAAGAATCCAGAACGGCGAATTTGCCAAGGAATTCGTGCTCGAAGGCATGGTCAACCACCCCGTACTCAAAGCCATGGAACGCCAGGAAAAGGAACACCAGCTTGAAGTTGTCGGAAAGCAGATCCGTGCAAACATCCCCTGGCTCAACAAGAAGATTGATGATGACTGATTCTACAGTAATTAACAACCTGTAGACAGAAAATTCATAAATCTGAAAATCTAAAACTCAATCCGGAGGGAAAGTAATGCCAGTAAAAGGAGAACGCAAAGTCATTAACACTATCCTTAACAGACGGAGCGTCCGGGAGTTTACGGACAAAACTGTTAGCAAGGAAGATATCAGCATAATCCTGAACTCAGGGCACTGGGCTCCTTCCGGATTGAATAACCAGCCCTGGCGTTTCATTGTTATTCGGGACAGGGAGACTATCCAGAAACTCTCGGAATGCACGCATTATTCAGGTATCGTGGCAGGAGCTCCTCTGCTTATTGCGACTTTCCTGGACAATGAAACTTCTTATAACAGGACAAAAGACCTCGAAGCAATAGGGGCTGCAATCGAGAATATGCTCCTCACCTGCTGTGATCTCGGCCTTGGCGGGGTCTGGCTTGGAGAAATCCTTAACCAAAAAGAGAAGGTCAATTCCATTCTTGACTGTCCTTCCGATCTTGAGCTAATGGCAGTTCTTGCAATCGGAGAACCGGTTCCAAAAGAAAGGACTTCAACACGTAGAGCTCTCTCCGAAATAGTGTTTGATGAAAAGTACGGCCAGAAATGGGAAGAGTAAAATATCCTGAGATTCTCAGGTTAAGTTTCCTTTTAATGGTTTTTAAATATTAAATACAAAAGGATATTTTAATATTATTAAGGATTAAGTTTATAAGCTATTTAGCACTATAACCAGCCAGTTAACTGATTATGGTTTTATCTGTTAACGAACTGATCTTAACTTTTTCATAGTGAAGGTCTGTAGTGTAGAGGATATCACTGGAGCCTCCGGAGCTCCGAACCTGGGTTCGATTCCCAGCAGACCTGCTTACTAAAACTCGGGTTTAAGGCATGGTTTTATTTTTTATACTATTTTCCAGACATTAAGTATAAGATCTAAAACAAAAACAGAACAAAGACCTGAAATAAAATAGAACATAAGTTAGAAGGTGCAATTTAATGGCTAGAGGATTAAATCGTCGCTTCCTGCGTGCTGGAAGAAAGATATCTTTAATTCAGTTAATTCTCATAGCGATAATACTGTATTTTTTGCTGCGTATACTTTTGCCGCTTTTGTGGACTCTGTTTTTGATCGTCGTTCTGATTATACTCTTGAAAGTAGTTCTGGAAAACTTCTAATTAATTGTTGACTCATTTCAGATATTTCTAAACTTCTGGATGTTGGAACGTTTTATCTAGTATATCAATTCTCAAACATATATATAATAAAAAAATAAATACAGTTCATAACGCAAATATTATTTTAAAGTCACATGGAATTTTGTAACACGAAAACGCAGCCTGTCACATAGTGATTCGCTCTGGATATTACAACCTGGATATTACAACCACGAAAAACACGGAAGGCACGGAAGAAACACGCCTTTACTACGGATTTCCGTGTCTTCCGTGCTTTTTGCCAGCTTCTCAACAACTGGGCCATATGAACCTATATCAGGCTTATCGTATGTACTCTAATCCAGCGGTTGTACTCTAGTCCCGCAGTTCTCGTTCTAAATGATTTCTTGAGGCTCTTTTTCTATATTCTCAAAATCCAGAAAATAGTAACATACTTTTAGATTTTATCAAACATTCTTATTGGATTTAGGTGTTCATCTATACAATGATTTGTGCATCTCTATTAAATTTTATAATGACTACGTTCAGACGACCTCGATGTTGTAAAAGAGGCAGGGAATCTTTTTATTGGAGAATTGCTTTATAATTCCCAATATTTCTATAGCTTTATTCTTTATGCCCTTACGAGGAAACTCATGTAACTAAGAGGAATTGGTTTGAAAAACAGGAGATTTTTTCTAAATTCCATATATAGCATGTTTTTGGGTTCAACAATTCTTGATGTAAACAATCCTTTCAGAACTTTTTTTATGACTATACAATTATAAATATAAAAATACAGTTTAAAATATTCCCCAATATGCCTGAAAAACGAATAATGTTTCATAGTGTTTAGTAAGCAGTCATAAATTTCAAGGAGATGTATACACGTTATTTGACCAATATCTGTCTATTAAGAATAATAATGAATTTTATTATGATTTTCTCCAGATGACGCCATTGTTAACACGAGAATTAGGGATCTTTTTATTGGTAGGTTTCCTTCTTCTTGCAAGTGTTCCTACAGCTTTATGCGCAACTAGCTCATCAATAGTGTATGTTGCGGGGGATGGCACTGGAAAATATAATTGTGATGGAAAAGATGATCATATACAGATAAATCAGGCCCTTAAGTTTGTAGCAGGTAACTCTAAATACACCACTGTCCACCTCAAAGGTCCTTTTACATATGTTATTGACGATACTCTTTTAATCGGTAGTAATACTATTCTTGAAGGGGATTCAAGTGCTGTGATCAAACTTGCTAATAACGCAGGCTGGGTTGCAATGAAACCCTTGATTAAGCAGATGAGTAATTCCGGAAATAATAACATTGTAGTAAGAGGTTTCAAGGTTAATGGAAACCGTAAAGGCAATTCCAAAGTTTCGTTGGGTGGCGGGTACTATAATATAATGTACTTCACTAACTGCAACAATATAAAAGTATACAATATGTACATGTATGATGGTCTCGGCGATGGTCTGAGGGTAAATTCCTGTAAAAACATTCAGTTTTATAACAACAAGATATACAAAATGGGTCACGACGGCCTGTTTGCTATTCGTAGTCAGTATGTACAGGCTTGGAAAAACAGGATAACCTGCAGGACTAATAGCGGTCTTAGAATCTGGAACTCAAACGGTGTAAGACTCTATGGTAATGTGATTGACTCTTTCTACGACTGGACTGCAGGCGGTCCGGGGATTCAGATAGAAAAAGGCGGGACTGGTACAGGTACTATGGATAATATTAGTATATACAATAATGTTATCCATAACACCTATGGCCCTGGGATCTGGATTTTCAATTATGATACTACTTCTTCTAGTAAAGATCTTGGAAAAAATATTCGTATTCACCATAATGTCTTTTACAGAACAGGCACCAATCCCAGCATTAAATGGGTTGGCGGTATTGTAATTAGTGGATTCCACAATACTTACATTGAAAACAATGTCTTTGATGGCATATATCATGTGGCTATTGCCAATTTGTATCCAGAAAATTATTCTCCAAATTACGCGTCTACATCTCCATACACAACAATTGCCCGCAACAATATAATTGTAAATACCCTGAAACGTAAAAAGAGTCTAAGTGGGACAGGGTATGGTGCGATGAATTATCTTATCAGTAACAACCATAAATTATATATGCAGTATAACTGCCTCTACAAAAACGCAGTAGGAAATTATAAAAATTGCACATCAAAAACTGACATCTATGTAAATCCACTATTTGCGAGCCAGACAAAACATGATTACCATCTGAAGTCAAAAACTGGAAGATGGAATGGAAATTCCTGGGTTAAAGACACAGTAATCTCTCCCTGTATTGATGCCGGACATCCCTCGTGGGGTTATTCTCAGGAACCGAAACCCAACGGAAGCAGGATTAATATCGGCAGGTACGGAAATACAATATATGCATCAAAATCAAAGAGTTAACGCATTATATCTGCGTTACTCCTTTTTTTGAGTTGGAAAATTCTCCCTTGAATTTGAAGAGGATACTGAAAAAGAAATCCTGTAAATTCTTAAAATTTGAGAACAAAACCATGAATTCTGAATAAATTGTACTCTTTTCCCGGAAAGGAAAAGAGTATTTCAAATCAGTAATTTCTAGAGCTCAGATTTCTAGAGCTCAGGAATAAAGCGATATTATTTATAAAACGTTTTTAAAGTTGAGAGCATCAGGTTTCGGAAAAGTCCTTCGGTTTCCACCTTTAAAGAGTCGTCATTCATACATTTTACGGCTTCTTTTAAGGGCTCTTCCGAATCAAGCACTTTTTGTATGGTTTTTTCATCGGTTTCCACTGTAATGGAAGGCCCAAATTTTGAATTCGGATCAGTAGGAGTTTCATAGCTGTAGAAATCTCTTATTTTTCCTCCTCCCATAAGTAAGGTCACGTAAAGCATCTCGCCGTTCTCAAGTTTGATTTTCCCGGCAATTTCTTCACTGGCTACAAGTCTTTGCAGAACTGCAGGAACTTTATCAAAATTATTGTTGTAAAGCTCGGCTTTTGCACTCAATTCTGCAAAGAGAGCATTTTCGGTAGTAGTATTCTCTGGAGCATTATACAGGTCGGCTTCTTGGATATTGCCTGCATTCGAGACCGCTCCTGCTATCGGGACAAATAAAAGCATAACAAGAATGAAAAGACTTAAAACTCTGGTTTTGCTGCAAGGAGACATAGCTGAAAATAAGAGGCAGGTATATAAAAAAGTTATTGATACAAATATCACACTGAAGTAAGACAAAAAAACTAGAAAATAAGACTTACTCAGTTGAACTGAAAAATCAACAGCATCTGACCACCAACTGTCTAAAACTCAACTTTAATACACAGTCTTTGACGTAATTGAGGTTTTATTCCTCAAGTAAGTAAGTCCTGTGAAGTCATTAGATATTTATCCAAAGTAAAGTTAAATTGTGTATGAAATAAAAAATGAAAAGAAAACGAAAAAAATAAAAATGGAGGTTATTATTAGATATTGAGCCCGTTTTTGGAGGCCTGAAAGACAGGCAATAAAAATGAATTAAAGCAATAAACTCAATTAAATTTGCTTTAACAATTAAATATTGTACCAGGAATTATATAAAGATATCTTTTTTGCTCTTCGCCATTTCCTATGGATAAGATGATTTTCAATTCAAAGCCGCATTGGTTTTTATGAGAACATCATGAGGATAGTCACACAAAACAAGAAAGTGTCTCAAATTTGCTGTAAATTTGAAGTCAAGTTTTTGCGTACTATGGAGAAAATTAATTTTTCGATATGTAATTTTCTACCTAATAACTTCTTGAGATTTATGATTTTACAGAAAAATTGGCACACTGTCAAACAAGCAGAACTTTTTTCTTTGTAACTAAATTTTCGATCCTATATTATGATTTTTGGCTCTTTGCCTTCCTATGGATAAGATGATTTTCAATTCAAAGTCGCATTGGTTTTTATGAGGACATTATGAGGATAGCAACACAAAACAACGAAGAGCCTGATTGAGCAAAAATTAAAATCAATATCAATAGACATGTTTCGATAAACTGAATAATTACGTTAATAGTTAGACATTTTGGTAATATAAAATATATAGATGATTATCAGTTGTAATTTTTGGAATTCAATCGGTGTGAAATTAACGATTGGAATCAAAAATCCCGAAAACAGGAGTAAAAGATATGGTGAAAATTCGTATAGCCAACGGCTCAGAGTTGCACAATACGGAATTAAAACGAATAGCTGATGATATTGCCAATCAGGCTGGTCTTGCAATGGATAAAATTGCTTTAAATTATTCAGCACCAAATGAGTTTCTACTCCCACCTGATGGAGACTCCTTTGAGTCAATCTTGAAACCAGCTTTTTACAGACTTTCGAATGATAAAAAACAAGCTTCGTACACGCAAGCTAAATCTCGCTTGAATGCTGACCTTCCTTTGAGAACAGCACGTTTGCATGAACTGGCAGAAATTGATCTTCGAAAAGCAGAACCAGTTGAACATCTTGCTAAAACGTTAATTCGATCTGAATCTGTCCGAATTACACCAGAAGATATTTTGAAAGAACAAGAGGCAATCTTCAATACTGAAATACATACTCCTCAATATGCAGAAGGGTTCATAAAAAGCCTTGAAAACAGATTCCTGTCTGTAAATACTCTCCCGGAACTTTCAACATCTGTAGATTCTTTCGCGGAACTTCCAAAAGAAAATTTCCCTGATATAAAGACAAATAAGCAGCGTATTGATGAGAAATACAACTCAATGGGTGGTGAAAACGGGGTTCTTGGTAAGCAATTGGACTATCATGACAACATGGCTCACTATGAACATGGGGCCATTTATGCGAACGGAATGAATGTCGTTGAAGTGCATGGTAACATCTGGAGTAAATACTCTGCGCTTGGGGCAGAAAAAAGTGTTCTTGGTTACCCGATCACAGATGAAAACACGACACCTGATAAAATAGGAAGATACAACCATTTCCAGGGTGGTTCAATATATTGGACCCCAAAAACAGGTGCACATGAAGTTCACGGTAATATTCGAGAAAAATGGAAGTCATTGGGCTGGGAAAAAAGCGTTCTTGGTTATCCAATCACAGATGAAAGCACGACACCTGACAAAATAGGGAGATACAACCATTTCCAGAATGGTTCAATATATTGGACCCCTAAAACAGGTGCACATGAAGTTCACGGTGCTATTCGAGAAAAATGGGAGTCATTGGGCTGGGAAAAAAGCGTTCTTGGTTACCCGATCACAGATGAAAACATGACACCTGATAAAATAGGGAGATACAACCATTTCCAGGGTGGTTCAATATATTGGACCCCTAAAACAGGTGCACATGAAGTTCACGGTGCTATTTGGGATAAATGGAAATCGTTGGGCTGGGAAAAAAGCGTTCTTGGTTACCCGATCACAGATGAAAGCACGACACCTGATAAAATAGGAAGATACAATCATTTCCAGAATGGTTCAATATATTGGACCCCAAAAACGGGTGCACATGAGATTCATGGAACAATCCGTGACCTTTGGAAAAGTCTTGGCTGGGAAAAAAGTAATTTGTGCTATCCGATTACAGATGAATTAAACCTCCCGGATGGTAAAGGAAAATACAGTCGGTTCCAAGGCGGTGAAATTCACTGGTATCCAGAAATTGGAGCCTACCAGGCATCACCTAAAGCAATTACTACGTTGACCTTGCGTTGCGTTTCACTACATTGCATCGATGAGACCAACCCAGAATATTTAGGAAGCGATGAAATGAGAATGGCAGGCTGTCTTTTCGATATCAGTTCAGCTGGTGAAAAAAGCTATAAGTTCGGAAAGATTGACCTTGAAGACGGCTGGGATGACAACGAGTGGAATAATTGGACAAGTCCACCCCATTTAATTTCTGTTCCGATTAATACCGATAATGTTTGGCCTAAAGGGTATCTAGCCACTTGCATTCTAATTGAGTCTGATGGCGGTGATTATTCAGAGGAATTAAATAAACTTGTAGATAAATTAACGCCTATTGTCAAAGAAAAGCTTGAGCAGGCTTTAGAGAGTGCAGGTGAAGCATATTTAGGAGGCATAGGTGCGGTCATTGGGCATGTGTTAGGGCAAATGGTCGGTTATATAATTGAGAAGATCTTTAGCTGGTTTAAAGGTTGGTGGAACGACGATCCATTCCCACCGGTGACTGTTTCCTTGCAAATACCAGGCTCTGATGCCTTGTTCCCCGGAGGATTGTATGATTCTCCAGATGTTTATGGGAACGTAGGGGGCTATGGTGGACAATACGAATTTTATCTGGACTGGAGAGTCTCTTAACGGTTCGGTTGCAAAAATTCATAATCAAAGTTGCGCTGGCACACCCCGTTGCAAGCAACGGGGTATGTTCACGCCACAGCTGCAAATTCCGTTGAAAGAAATAATAACCCTAAACAATTTAGTTTGAGCAGGAATTAATAACCGAAAATGGAATTGAGAAATCATATTTAGGACTTACGCAGTTGAAATGAAAAATCAACAGCATCAGACCATTAACTGTCTAAAACGTAACTTTAATTCACAGTCTTTGCTGTAATTGATTTTGTTCCTCAAGTGCGTAAGTCCTAATATTATCATCAACGGTTACCGGGGAAGTTTTTCATCCCCGCAGTAAGCTAGTGGGGTATTCGATTGAAATAAATTGGATATAATCGGAAACCGTAAATCAATTGCTGAAAAAAGCTGTCAGATAAGCAATAGCAAAATACCGTCCGAATTTCCCAAGGAAAACCAGGATAGAAAAGTATCGAAAAGGAAGCTGCATCAGCCCGGCAACCATGGTAATCGCGTCTCCGATACCTGGCACCCAGGTAAAAAGAAGAGTGTAAAGACCATATTTTTTAAAGAGCCTTTCACTTTTCTCAAGCTTCTCCGGAGAAGGAGAAAGGAACTTCTCAAGTATCGGACGCCCTTTAAGCCCGAGATAATAAGTTGTGCACGATCCGAGATAATTGCCTGAAGTCGCTACCAGAACGACAGCAAATGGGTTAAAGCCCTGATAAATGAGAGCGACTACCAGTGCTTCCGATCCTAACGGCAAAACCGTGGAAGCCAGGAAGCTAAGGACAAAGAGGTTCAGATAACCATAATTGGTAATAAAGGAACTCAAAGCTTCAAGCATTCAGTTCTACAATCGTAGTTCAGTATTTTAAGCTGTCGTCTAGACCATCAAATCAAACTTGTAGCATTTCTGCATCTAACTAAGAATTTTCAGTCAAAGCAAAAAGGAATTCCAATCAGGATTTAAACAGAAAAAAGAAGTGGAGAGCCGGAAATCCGAAATTTGATTTCCAGCTTCTACCGCAGCACATGTATTAAAGTTATATTAAAGACGGGTTCATTTTTTGGAATGAACCCATAAGGCTATAATACAAGCTTTAATACGAAAGCCAGATGCGTTAATTAGTTTCTTTTCTTCCGCAGGATAACAAATGCTATGGCGAGTATTCCAAGTGTAGCCATCCCACTGAAGAAAGGAGATTTTTTTGTCACTTCATAACTTTTGTCCAGTCCTCCGACTTCAACAGTATACGTCCCTGGCTCACCCTCAGTGTGTGAGAATTCGATTGATTTGTTCTCACCCGGATTAAGGGTTATATTCTGGGAATCAACCGATTCGTTATTAACCAGCAACTCCACTGTGGAGTTTCCTGTGACGTCTCCATTGTTCACAGCATTCACCTTAATATTTACCGCGGTTCCGGCTTCAACTGAAGCAGGCTGTATCGTGAGGTCTGAGAAAGCGAACTGTGCGACTTTTTCCGCCACCTCTACCTGGGTTTCTCCTTCTTCATAACCGGTCTTTGTGGCATTTATCACATACGTACCCGGAGAAGTAACCAGGTAAGATGTGATACCTTTTGCGTCTGTCTGTGCGTCAATTATCTGTCCGCCGAAAAAGACATCTGCCCCGGAAACTGGCTTGTTTTCCTCAGAGTCCGTGACCTTTATATCAATCTTGTCTCCTTCCCGGACAGTTTCGGGAGAGACTGAAACCAGAAGTTTCAGGACACCCTGTGCGAGGACATCCACATCCTTAGTTCCGGAAACATAACCTTCCCGGCTCGCAGTTACAGTGAAGCTGCCTTCATTGCTGGGGGTAAAGGTGAGATTTCCGCTGTCTCCGGTAGTGCCTATGCTTTTGTTTCCAACAGACACTTCAGCACCAACGACTGAAACATTTCTCGCAGTTACCAGGATTTCAGTCTGCTTACCAACTACAAGTGCGTCGGGCATTTCGATATCCAGTTGATCTCCTGCTGCAGTCTCGGTTTCGACAAAGGGATAAAAGCGCAGGACTGAAGAATCGGCAACCTTGAATTTGACATTGCCCATCAGGTCTACAACCTCATCCTTTGAAAGGGAGATTGAATCCTCGTTTTTCATTGTGATGCCTGAGTCGGAAATCGAAGTTATTTTCATTTCACCGAAAGAATCTCCCCCAGAGATTTCCAGGTAATCATCCGAAATCTGGAAAATTCCCTCCACAAACACGGCATCTGTTTCTGTGGAACGGAAGACCGTACTTACATGAACCGCAATCATTGGAACATTTTCAGCCCCTCCTATATCGGTTTCATAAATATAGTCCCCACCCTGGGAAACTATTCCAGAGTCAAGGAGTTTTCCATTTTTGTAAAGCTCGAAGAGTACGCTTTTTCCATTAACATCGACCTCCGATGCCTTAAGGGAGTAGCCGTTCTCCAGGGCTAAAGAAGAACCAGTGAACAGGGATTTTTTGTCATTGTCATCAATCAAAACTTTTGCAAGGACACTGTCAGAAAGTACACTTATGCCCTTTGAATTTCCAAGAGTGTTTTCAGGATATCCTGCAAAATATTTCTCTGCCATAAAGCCGACAACTTCATAACTTCCCCAGCCCTCATGTTCAAATTTGACATTTTCAGGCTTTGTAGAATAGACGAGGGCTTCATCATCAATTGTCCTGCCATCAAGCTTTTCAATGGCAAGGCTTTCAGTGGAAATATTTTCGTCGATGTTATAATAGAAACCTTCAAAGTTAAAAGGTGTCCAGACCATGGTATCAAACTTATCATCATGTACTGTTCCCCTTAATTCGTAGGTTCCGGGTTCGGATGTTTCAACTATTGGAGCAAAACGAAGTTCATTGGCATCAGCCACAACAAAACTCAGTTTACCCATGATGTCAATAGTGTCGCCCTTGCTAAGCGAGATCGAGTCGCTGTTGCTCATTTTTATGCCTGAACTTGAGGTAGAACTTACCTCCATTTCCCCAAAATCATCACCATTCTGAACTTTTACGTACTGGTCCGATATCTGGAAAATTCCGTTCACGAAAACCGCATTTGTCTCTCTGCCGCTAAATATCTGGGAAAAATGGACTGCAATTATGGGCACATCTTCGGTGTCCCCGAGGTCGGCTTTGTATACATAGTCGCTATTAGAGGACAGGAATGCTTCGTCAACTATATTGCCGTCCTTTTCAAGCTGTACCCAGACGCTATTTCCATTAATATCAACCTCAACCATATTCAGGGAGTATCCTTCGTCAAGAACAAGAGAAGAGCCTGTGTACAGGGATTTCCTATCATCGGAGTCTATCAGGACTTTTGAAAGCTGCCCGTCCGAGATAACGCTAATCTCTTTATCTGCAAAACTTGAGTTTGCGGTGTACCCTGCAAAGTAGCGCTCTGCCATAAACCCTATAACATCATAAGAACCCCAATTTCCATATTCAAAATCGGTCTTTATGGGTACTGTTTCATACTGCAGATTTTTCTTTCCAATTGTCCGGCTGCCCTTACTGAGTTGGGCTGTCAGATTCTCGGAACCTTCTCCAGTATCCAGGTCATAATAAAAGCCCGAGTAAGTCTGAGGAGTCCATGTGTAGGTAAGGCTCTCATTTGCCTTTTCATCCCAGATACGGTTGCCTGTTGCATCTGAAGCCTGGGCAGCTGCACTTAGGCACAAAAGCCCAAATGCCAGAAATAAACATAAAATCTTGATGTAGCTTTTAATCCCCAAATTAAACCTCCTCTATGCTGTATTAACCGGGAGCGTAACTTTCAGACATCCGAAATAAAAAATCGGAAAAAGTTTCCTGAACATCCGGAATACACCCTGAACAGAATACCCCCGCCTATCTGAGTTATATCAACTATATTCAACTATATGTATTTTCTAATATCACAGGCATCAAATAAAAAATTTTTGGGCATAATCTAAAGTATTTTTCAAAAATCGGAAATAAAAAAATTGAATATAGCAAAATAAGGAATTGAATACCTTGAAAACTGTAAAGCCATTTTTTATTGATTTTACACCAGAATAACTATCAGGCAGCGCCTTTCAGGAAGACAATTAGGTACATTCCGAAAATATCTTTTACAACTGGTTTTACTCAGAGCCAGTTTTTATTCCGAACCGTATTTATTCAGAACCAATTTTTATTCTGAACCATATTTATTCAGAACCACATTTATTCAGAAGTGATTTTTCATTAGAACTAAATTTATTCAGAAGTAACTTTTCATTAGAACCATATTTATTCAGAAGTGACTTTTCATTAGAACCATATTTATCTAGAAGCGACTGATTAATCACATTTAAAAAAATATGAAAGTAAATTCAGAAACTCCTTTTTCCTCGAGAGTCGGCTTGCTATACGCAAATTATAAGTTTAAAGAAGCAATTTCTGACACTTATAAGCAGAAATCAGCGTAATAGGATTTATTAAGATCCATTATAAGATTCATTAAGACTCATTCTGCAAAGTAAGACCGAGTAAATATATGGAGCCGTCTCTGGCATGGAAATGTGTACAGGTATTCCCGAAGAATTAAAATTTGCAGTCCTTGAAAGAATAAAACCCACTGAACCTGAAAGAGAAAAACTTTTTACGATCCAGGAAGAGCTCGCCTTGAAGGTAAAAATGGCAGCAGAAAAACTTGGCATATCAGGCGTGCTTGTAAAAATGGTGGGCTCTGCTGCCAGAGGCACCTGGCTTTCAGGAACTCATGATATTGATGTTTTTATAAGCTTTCCTGAAGAAACCTCCAGAAAGGAACTGGAAACCCTGGGTATGGCAGTTGCAAGAGAGGTGGCAAGACACGCCGAGCATGCCGAAGATCGCCATGCTGAGCACCCCTACCTTAATATTACGTACAAAGGCTTTGATGTAGACCTTGTCCCTTGCTTCAGGGTTGCCTCGGCTTCCCAGATCAAATCTGCAGTTGACAGAACGCCTTTTCATAACGATTTTGTCAAACCACGCATAAAAGGACATGAAGACGAAGTCCTGCTGTTGAAGCAGTTTATGCGTGGGGGTGGAGTCTATGGCTCGGAACTCAAGACCCAGGGCTTTTCGGGCTATCTGACCGAACTTCTGGTAATCCATTACGGCTCTTTCAAAGACACCGTCTGTGCAGCCTGCTCCTGGAAGCCAGGCGAAAAAATTGATATAATGCAACATGGGGAAATCAAGCACGACGAGCCTCTTGTAGTGGTCGACCCGACCGATCCCAGGAGGAACGTGGCAGCAGCCCTTTCTCTAGACAAATTCTGCATGTTTATAGACCATTGCAGGGAATTCCTGAAAAGCCTGGAGCTCAGTTTCTTTTTTTCACCCTCTCTCCTACCTCTTGAGGACAGTGAAATCCTGGAAAAGCTTGAAAACCGAAAAAGCTCACAGCTTGCAGTCGTTTTCAAAACTCCGGACGTTGTAGAGGATGTCCTCTTTCCGCAGCTCTATAAAATGGAACAGGCAGTTAGCGCTCTTCTAAAAGAATATGATTTTACAGTGATAAAAACTGGTGTCTGGTCAGGCAAAACCGAAACCGCAGTTGTGCTGGAACTTATCTCAAGTACCCTCCCCAATGTGAAAAAGCACGTCGGTCCCCCTGTCTGGGTAAAAGTACACGCTGAGAAGTTCAAGGAAAAATATCAAGCAGCAGACGATGTTTTTGGAGGCTATATCGAAAACGGAAAATACGTCTTCGAAATCCGGCGCAAGTACCCAACGGCAAGAGAACTTCTCGAAGACCGGCTTATGAGCTGCTCCCTTGGAAAACAGGTGCATCAAAGCGTAAATGAGGGTTTTGAGATTATTGAGAATGCTGAAATTTGTAGATTAAAGGATCCAAACTTTAGAATTTTTTTAAGCGGTTGGATGTGAAAAAATTGCCATAGAGTTTGCTTTACCATGCTTTTTTTGGATTGCGTTTGCTCTGAATATACGTAATAATCCCCGGAAGCAGTGAAACAAAAATTATTCCAAGTATTGTAAAGCTGAAGTTATCCTTTACAACTGGCAAGTTCCCGAAAAAGTATCCTCCTAAAAAGAATGACATTACCCATGCGATTCTACCGATGATATTGTAGCTAATGAATTTCTGTAGCTAATGAATGTTTGTAGCTAATGAATGTCGAGTAAGGCATCGTTCCAACCCCTGCTACAAACCGTATTTTCACGACTTGCTACTCTATCTCTTAATAAATTACCTATTTGATAATTTATAGCGTCTCCTACAATGGCTGCAAAACATAGAACAACTAATAGAGTAAATAAATTGAATGAACCACTGGCAGCCAGAGCTCCAGTTGTAAAGACAAGAGAATCATCCGTAAGAAAGGAGTTATTACCAGACCGTTCTCACAAAAGATAATCGAAAACAACAGTAAATACGTTAATAGACCGCATTCATTTGTATTGCACTTAAATGTGTGTCAAGATTCATGAATCGGCCTACAAAATAGTTTAAATTCTCCATTGGAACACTTTCACAATATATTTGTTGACAGGTTATTCATAGCATTTTTGCAGTCTAGCTCTTCGTTCTGATAAAACGATTAAAGACAAAATACAAATAAGCAACACTGCTGATGCTGAGTAGCGGCTCAACGCCAATCCTCCGGAACTTATCGGTTTATCCAGAAAGTCACCAACTACTGCCCCTAGCGGTCGCGTAAGAATAAATGCTGCCCAGAAAAGTGCAGTGGAAGATATTTTGGTCCAGAAGTATGCTGCCGCAACAAGTAATAGCAGGGTGCCAAATACTATCGCAGCGCCGGTATAGCCTAAGCCCATCGAATCAGCAGTCCAATCGCCAAGGGCTGTGCCTAAGGTTTGAGAGAACATGATCGTTCCCCAATAGAACATCTCCGTTTTCGGAGAATTAACGGTATCTACAGAAACAGATCCCATGGCGCGCTTCCAAATTAACAGTGATCCCACGAGAAGTACTAAAAGCAGGGAGGACCCACCCGCATATCCGATTCCCAAAGACCGGGTACAAAAATCAGCCAGTGTCGTGCCTAATGTCGTTGTGGCAATGATGGTCATCCAATATATGTACGAGTTGAGCTTCTTTTCGCGGATCTGTGTGATAACCAATACGGCAAAAACCACAGAAAAGATCATCGTGCCAGCAAGATAGCCCAGATTCATAGACATGGTAACGGCATCCCCACCAGTCTCACCAAGCGTGGTGGCAAATATCTTGATGATCCAGAATATAAGCGTTATTTCTGGGACCTTGCGAACTATTTCGCTTGTATTGAATTTATCGGATTGAATATTTACCATAGTATTCTCCTTATAGTTAGGATTAGCCAATTTGGATAAATAGTTACAAATATATCGATTCTGGTACATCGTTCGAATATTAGTACGGTACTCGAATTATCATAAATACATCCCCTGACACCGGCGCTTTCAAACAGAAAGACGATCACAAAGAGTACAGGAATAATTACCGTCATCACCACTTTCATCCTGATCACTAGGAAAAACACAGAGAAGGTCACAAAGAGTACAGGAACAGCCACTGGTTGTTTTCTATAAAATAGTCACAGTCTATAAGACTGCCACTAAAATTAGATGTAATTAAATTGGCTAGCGTAATTACTAGCCATATTAAACACTAGCCGGTTGGGTAATTTGGATGTGGTGCAAAAATCTCATAATGTATAAAGTAAAAATTTGGGATTCAGATGGATTTATCCCAACCTTGTCCAAAATCCACCAATGGTCTAACCTCATAGATCTCGAAAGTCACTGTAGCATATATCATTTTTGCAGCTTCCTCGCCGGCGAAATTAGCAGTCTGGCTTCGGATCATTTCAAGCATTTCTCCGGAAGTCTCATATTCCTTCATCCTCATATAAACCCGGATTCCCTTCCAGTCCATGACTGAACTTCCTGGTTCCATGTTCATCTTCACTGCGTTTGAAGAATCTGTACACTGCTCCATGATTATGTAGATGGCATTTGGATTATCCAGAAGATTTGTGAAGGTGCGGTTCTTAGCCGTTGCTACTACAACCGTCTTTTCATCGATCATATGAGGTGAGCCGAAGACTGCAGAATCGACTTTTCCATCATCGCTAGATGTGCTGAGTACGCCAAGCCTAGGTGTTTTATTGAAATATTCCATTAAACTTGCTGGCATATTTTATCTCCTTCGTGTTAATATCATCGCTCATTTTTGTAGGAGTAATCTCTACTCCACAATGGGTTTCTCATCTTTTTTAGTTTTGGTAAGATAGATAACTAAGCTCAAAATAGTCACGAGAAAAATTGCGCTTATTCCCATCGTGTTCAGAGCAAGGCCACCTGCATCAACAGGCTGCGACAGATAGTCACCCATAGAGGCACCGAGAGGACGTGTCAATATATAAGCCATCCAGAAGGCTGCCACTGAATTCAAATTAAAGCGATAATAAGCTATAGTCACGATTCCAATAAGTGTAGCAAACATGAGTGCTGACTTCAAATAACCCACATTGAGACCTTCTGATGTGAGGTCGCCAGCAGCAGTACCTAGGGCAAATGTGAACAAGATAGTCAACCAGTAAAATGTTTCTCTCTTAGTCGTATAGATGGAGTGGATGGACAGTGTCTTTTCACTTGTATACCAGGCTGTAAATGTCGCCACCAGTGCAAAGGTGAAGATGATGGTAGTTGTCTCTAGAGCTACTCCATAGTTGTCCACAAGGTTGTCAGTAATCAATGTACCGACAATGCTGATCATCACAACAGCTAGCCAGTAGATCCCTGGCACGTACTTTCTTGATTTGAACTGAAAGAAAAGTGCGATTAGCAGGCAAACGCTCATGATAACGGTTGTTAGGGTCAAGCCAAAGTTTAGATTAAAGGTAAGGAAGTCTGCAGCCGTTTCACCCACGGTTGTTGCCATAATCTTGATGATCCAGAAGAAAATCGTAACTTCCGGAACTTTACTCAACATCTGTCGACTTCGTGATAAAGAAGAAGCGACTTTATAAGAATTAGACGAATTTATCTCATCGTTATCTGATATCATTTTTGAATCCTCTTTTACAAATTATTCATAAATATCCTTAAATATCCTTAAATATCCCTAAATTCAAAAACATAGTCACACTTTGGATAATAACTAAAAATATATTGATTTTGGTACAGTGTTCAAATGTTAGTACAGTACTCGAATTATCAGAAAAATAAGTATACTATTAATAAAGAACTTCATCTGAAGTTCTTTGTTATATCCTGAAATGATTTCGCAGACTCAAAACTATTTGGAAGTCCAATACATAATACAACAACAGGCAACGCAAAAGGTTAAACGTTAAGTAAATTCCAATTCCATTCTGGTATTGTGGAATGATTATGTAAAATGAAACAAATTCGAAGTTGGAGCAAAGTAATGGGTCATCTGTATACGAGATATGACTTAAATCAAATTGTGTGCGGCCACTCCACCCTAAACAGGCTGTCCGATAACTCAATTTCAGGACAAAAACCTGTGAAAAAGAAGGTAAATAATGTCTTTAAATCGAAAAATAATGAATTTGAGCATTACCTTCAGTAATTGTAGGACAGTCCGTAAAGGACGGGGTATTCGTGACTCTCTGCACTCCCAATGTGATAAACTTGCTATCAATAAAACTTCATCTGAATTTTTTATTTTCGTGTAAGCATTATTAGTAACATAGCATAGATTTCAAATACTTCATTGTGGTATGATAAACCATTTTGGCTAGGTATGACTTTCCGCAGGTGGTTTGAAAAGAATAACATTCTTTCTGTTATCATTTTTGAAAAGTTATTAATAAATTTACAATAATTATCCCAACCTGAGACCAGGAAAAATGGATGCTGGAAGTTTTCAATAAGATAGAAGGTCGAAAACTTTGGAATATTTCCAAAATATATGTTTGAGTAACTAGAGTTGTTTTCAGAAAAACGATAGCAGAAAAAATTATGAAAATAGATAGTATATCTATGAAAGGTTAATTCTATATCAAAAATTAATAAAATTCCCCCAAAATCATTTACAAACATATTTTTTATGGAGTGTATATCCAAAACGTTTCAAAAGTTGACTTTTCAATCTTTGATCTATGTAATATTGACGGAGGCAACTGAAGTCTATGATGACTGAACCCGATCAAATAATCCAACTTGTATCAAGTTTATTAGCGTTAATTCTTTTTGTTATCTCCCATCTTGCATATCGTCGAGAACGTAGAAAGAAACTTTTTATTTTATCTTTAGCATTTTTTTTCTATTCAGTAATGAACTTCCTGGACGCAGCAGATATTTTATTCCCTCAAGCGGGTGAATACCCTGAAATTTGGGGAAGTTTACTAAATTTCGTAGTGCTTGCATTGTTTTTTCTTTCCATGATAACAAAAGAGTAAGGTAAAAATGGAATTCGAACTAGAGACTAGAAGAAGAATTTACGAACAAAT
>Ga0163159_1001402_pt1 | contig 23227 bp, 18 predicted proteins | sample BioMet9_FD_108702 | JGI IMG/M metagenome (GOLD analysis project Ga0163159, IMG submission 108702) | Microbial communities from bioreactor (seeded with sewage sludge) at Lawrence Berkeley National Lab, California, USA - Biofuel... | ecosystem: Engineered > Bioreactor > Anaerobic > Unclassified ... | reverse complement strand
GACTTTGATCCATCTCCAAAGGTCCAGTACCATGAAGCAGGTATTCCTGTGCTTTTGTCAGTAAATTTAACGTTTAATGGTGCTTTTCCGGAGGTAGGAGATCCAGAGAATGCAGCAACTGGTTTTGATATCACTTTTATATATCCTTTTTTTGTTACCGTGCTACGTCCTGCAGCATTCTTTACTAGCAAGCTAACAGTATAAACCCCTGCCTTCGAATACTTATGAGTCGGATTCTGTATGTATGACTTTGATCCATCTCCAAAGGTCCAGTACCAGTAAGTAGGCGTTCCCGTGCTTTTGTCAGTAAATTTAACGTTTAATGGTGCTTTTCCAGAGGTAGGATATGCAGAAAATGCAGCAACCGGCTTTGTCGACTTGGGCTTATAGACAACTAGAGGAAGATTATCAGAATAGATGCTGCCTGCTATGTTTTTATATGCAGAATCGGAAATTCCGTCTCTATCGTTATCTACTGCAGTATTGGAAAATCCTGTACCATTGGGTTTTCCCCAGAAGTTGCCTCCTATGTAAGGACCGCCCACAATATTAGTACCTGCGGTTTTTTTAGTGTTATAGGAATTTCCTATTCCGTTTTTAATAGTCATATTGGTGTCATTGAAATAATTGTTGTAGATCTTGTTTGTGTCACTTTTGCCACATATATAAAACCCATAAATATTGTTGTTTTGAACGGTGTTGCCTGAGAGTGTGTTACCGTCAGAGTTGCCAATATGGATCCCACGACCATTATTAAGGGCCGTATTTCCTGAAATGGTATTGTCTGTAGCAGTCCCAAGCACAATTCCATATTGTAGATTATTTGTAGCCGTGTTCTTTGACAGCTTGTCCCCTTTGGAACGCAGGAGATAGATTCCATAACAATTGCTCAAAAGTTTGTTATTCTCGATTACGCAGTTACTGCATGAAGATAGACAGATTCCTGAATAGCCGGATCGGGTTGCTCCTACAGCCTTAAGTCCAGATATCTTTATGTTGTCTCCTTGCAGGAGGAACACATTAGCCCCTGAACTTTTGGCTTTAATTATTGTGTTATCAGGATTTCCTGATTTTGACCGGATTGTAAGATCATTTTTAGTTACTATGATATTTCCAATATAAGTTCCGGGATTTATAGTAATTATATCGCCCGAAGACGAACTATTTACAGCAGTTTGAATAGAATCTCCTGGCTGCACTATAATCTCAGTCGCAGCTCCAAGACTTGATATTAATGCTAATATGAAAATAGCTACTAACAAAGTGTTTAATTTTTTTATTTTAATTCCTCCGTCCGTTAAAAGAAGCTTAGGGTGAAACTTTCATCGTAAATAAGTGGAGTTTACACTGAATACCTACATAAATGCGCGAATGAAAAAGTATTTTCTTATTCAAAGAATTTGTTCATCTTTTATAAGACTCCTTATGTAAATTCCATTAATTGAGCTGGAATTCTAATAATAGAATATAAATATGCTGTATTTATGTTAAATAGAATAAATCAAAAATTTAAAAATATTGCCTATGTAATTTATATTTATTGGGATAATCCATGTCACTTAACTTAATAGAATATCTTATTTTATATTGACTTATTTTCATTAATCAAAAAATAAAGATAAAACATTCATTACATTCAAAAAAGGGATGATTAAACTTAAGTTGCCCACGTAAAAGAACAATAGCCTTTGAAAACGATAAAAATAAGTTGGTCCCTTAAATTAAAACGGGGTTTTAATTCTCAGGTGCAGAATTACTCAAATATGATTAAGCCCAAATTTAATGTATCTAAAATTAGATTAAAAATAAAAAATGAAAAACTTTATCATCGCAATATATGAAACGATATACAAAAGGGGATGAAAAATTGGGTGTAGAAGCCACTATTAAAGAAATTGCAGGTGAACTTGAGAGAATTGCGACTACAAAAACCGTAGTGGGAGACCCGATTACTGCTGCTGGGAAAACAATTATTCCAATTTCAAGGATTGTAATGGGTTTTGGAGCAGGTGGAGGAGAAGGCAAGAAAGACACTGAGTCGGGATATGGCGGAGGTGGAGGGGCAGGCGCAAAGATAGAGCCTGTGGCATTTATTATGCTTTCTGAAGAAGAAGCCAGAATCTTCCGGCTCTCTGAGCGAAGCGATACGGGATCAATCCTTAGCTCAATTCCTGATCTTGTGCCTGAGATTATGGACAAGCTCAAAGGCATGAGAAGCAAGAACAAAAAAGACGAAAAATTGCAGGAACAGGAAGTTAAAGGAACAGAAACTCCGGAAAAGGAAACTGTAGAAAGAACCGAAGTCAAGATTGAAGAAGAGGGATGTTCCCACTAAAGTTTCCATCGAATTTCTGGAACTAAAACCTATATCAGGGACCTTCCAGGGAATGGAATAAGTATGGTTTTTCAGGATAGTCAGGACTATCCTCTTCTCCATAACCTATCAATATGCTGGTAATCACTGTTCTTCTGCTGGTTTTTCTGTTGATTTTATTTGTACTTTTTACAGCAATAGGTCTCACTTTCAAGCTTAAGGTCCTGAGTCTAGAAGAAAAGAAAGAACTTAGAGGCGTATTCACTGTAAAATGGCTGCTTTTTTCCCATACCTTCTCCATAGAGGAACCTGGAGAAAGCGAAAGTTTTCCTGGAGAAAGCGAAAGTTTTCCTGAAGAACCGAAGAAATCGGATGAAGACAAAACCGTAAAAGGGAAACAAAGTGAGATCGATCTGAATAACACGGAAAAAGTCCGAGTCACTATAGAACCACAGGATAAGGCTGAAGTGAAGAAAAAAAGGGAGGTTGAAGAAAAAGAGGTCGAAGAGAAGAGAATAGAAATGGGTGAGGGTGAAGAAAAAAGAATAAAAGATATTGAGGGAAGAGAAAAACTCTCAGAAGTAGGGAAGAGAAATGAAAAACGAACAGAAGTAGGGGAAATAAAAGAAAAACTAACAGAAGGGAGCGAGAAGAAAGAAAAATGGGGTATAATTTCAAAGATAAGAGGGAAGAAGAAGCCCGAGATTGAAGAAGCTCCAGAAGAAATGACCCCCAGAGAAATGCTTCACTGGGGCCTGGAAGCATTCAGATCTCTCAGAAAACCTCTATTTCGTCTAGTTTCCGATTTGCTTAATGGGATAAAAATTAAACGTCTGGAATCTAATGTGACATTTGGCCTTTCCGATCCGGCAGACACTGGCATGCTCTGTGGGCTTTTACATTCTGTTGCGGGACTGGCCTACAGCCGATGCAGGCACTGCAGTTTTTCCATTAACCCTGTGTTCATGAATCCGATGATGGATTTCAGGGGGGATATTGAAATCCGTGTAAGGGTATATTCTTTGATTTTTCCAATGCTTAAATTCATGTTTAACAGGAAAACTTTATCTTTTACTTATTCGATTATTAAGGAAAAACTTTGGGGGAAACGAAAGTTTAGCTCCTGAGCTAACGGAAGTTTAATTCCTAAGCTTTATGAATAGGTAACGAGGTACATATAGACATGATTAAAGTAGTGACTCCATCCCGACTTCATCTTACCCTGATAGACCTCAATGCAGAGATAGGCAGGGTCGATGGGGGAGCGGGAATCACCCTGGAATATCCCGGCCTGGAAATTTCTGCAAGTGAAGCTGAGAATATAGAGATCATCGGCAATCCTCTTCTAGCAAGTAAAATGCAAAAAGCTGTACAGGCCCTTCTTCCAACAGGAGAAGGAATAAAGCTACATATTAAAGATAGTCTTCCTGATCATGTGGGGCTCGGTTCCGGGACCCAGGCCGCCCTGTCGGCAGCAGTAGCCGTAAACAAAATTTATGGATTGGGAAAAAGCGTTAGGGAACTTGCAGTCGTGGTCGGCAGGGGTGGCACATCCGGGATAGGAGTTGCTGCTTTTGAAAATGGTGGCTTTATTCTGGATGGAGGACATAAGTTCAAGGATAAAGGTGCATTTTCTCCTTCTTCAGCTAGCCATGTACCTCCTGGTCCTGTCCTTTTCAGAAGAGACTTTCCTGACTGGTCCATAGTCCTTGCAATTCCTGAAGGTAAAGGGGCTCACGATGCCGAAGAAGTGGATATTTTCAAGAAGTATTGTCCAGTTCCCCTTGCCGAAGTTCAGGAAATTTCCCACGTAATCCTCATGCAGATGCTTCCTGCACTTGTCGAAGAAGACCTGGAAAGTTTTGGCAAGGCAATTAACCACATCCAGACTGTAGGTTTTAAGAAAAGGGAAGTCGGACTTCAGTCACAGCCTGTTCTGGATATCATGAATTACATGCGTGACAACGGCGCAAGTGGATCAGGTATCAGTTCTTTCGGGCCGGTAGTTTACGGCATTGTCGGAAGCGTCGAGGAAGGCAAAAGACTCCAGCAAGAAACCCAGCGCATGCTTGACGAGTCCCTTGGTGGAAGAGTTTTACTCACAAAGGGAAGGAACAGGGGTGCGGACATCTCAGAGGGTCCGGATTGAAAATCAATACCTGGTTTGGAACTATTGAAACCGATAGAGACGGAGAAATTCTTGGGTCCAGACTCCTTTCAAAAGACATCCGGGAGCTTGCCCTCCATTCTCTAGATCTAAGGAACAGCAGGTCAGATCTTCCTCCTGAAGGCTTTGACCTCAAAGCTGCAGCTATCAGTTCCGGGTTTGCAGAATCCACTGCCGAGTATTACTCCCTTTTACATGAAGTTACTCTGGAGGCGGCAAAACTTCAGGTCTCAGGTGCTCTTACTCCTGACCAGCGAATTATTCAGGCTGTAGAGGCCCTGGACGATATAAATGAAACCACAAATGCCCTGTCTGAAAGGCTTTCTGAATGGTATGGAGGTTATTTCCCGGAAAGTGGGTTAGGTGGAGAAGACCTTGCACTTTTTATTGTAAAATATGGTTCCCGTAAAAATGTCGGCTCTGAAGACCCGCTTTATTCGAAAGCCATAAACTCAATGGGTGCAAAACTTGAACCTGCGGATGAAGCACTCCTTAGAGGTTTTGCAGAAAACGTGTGCAGTCTCTATGAACAGCGGAGAAAGATCGAGGTTTACATTGAGAACAGCATGGAACTGGTTGCACCCAACCTGAAGCTTATTGCAGGTCCAATGCTTGGAGCAAGGTTAATAAGTCTTGCAGGAAACCTCGAAAAACTTGCTGAGTTTCCCTCCAGCACCATTCAGGTTATAGGAGCCAGCAAGGCGCTTTTCAAACATCTCCGGGCTCGGGCTCCGTCTCCAAAGCATGGGGTCATCTACAGTCACCCTCTGATAAATACTGCGCCCTGGTGGGTAAGGGGAAAGGTAGCAAGAGCTGTTGCATCAAAGCTTTCCCTTGCTGTGCGCATTGATTTTTATTCCGGAGAAAAAGATCCCTCTCTTATGGAAAAACTTGAAGCGAAAGTCCTACAGATCAGGACTTTGAACCCCAGGCCTCCTCAAAAAAAGCAGGAAAGCGGAGCAAAGCCAAAGAGAAGGAGGAGGAAGTAAATGCCTGAAGTCAAAAGGATATCGGATGGGATCTTTGAAGTTATAAAAGACAAAAGACAGCTTGCTACAAAGAACCTTGACCCTGGAAAAACCGTTTATGGAGAAAAACTGATTACGGTTGAAGGAGTTGAATACCGGACCTGGGACCCTCGGAGGAGCAAGCTTGGAGCCATGGTCCTGAAAAAATTCGATATCCCACTAAAGGAAGATTCGAAGGTTCTCTACTTAGGTGCAGCTTCAGGTACAACGGTCAGCCATGTTTCTGATATTGTTTCGGAAGGTGCAGTTTACGCCGTTGAATTTGCCCCACGGAGCATGCGAGATCTTATAGGGCTTGCATCAAGGAGGAAAAATATCCACCCGATTATGGCTGATGCGGGAAAGCCTGACAGTTACTCCCATCTCGTTGAGCCTGTGGACCTTATTTTTCAGGATGTTGCACAGCCCAATCAGGCCGAAATTGCTGCAAGGAATGCAGTATGTTTTTTAAAAAAGGATGGATATCTCCTGCTTTCCATTAAAGCGCGTAGTATAGACACCGCAGCAAAACCAAAAGAGATATTTAAGGCAGAGGTGAAGAAACTTGAACAGGCTTTTGAGCCCAGGTTTGAGGTTCTTAATGCAAAGGACCTGATGCCCTATCACGAAGACCATCTTGGAGTTCTGGCGAAGTTGAGGTGAAACGCCCGTTTTTCAAGAGTTTTTGGGTTTTTTCAGGAGAAAGATAAGAAAAGTATCATATTTCAGTGGACTTTTCAAATCCTAAAGATTTCATGAGTAGAGATTTTGCAAGCTCAGTGAACAGATATGAGCGTCTAAGGAGGTAAGCGGTGTGGGCTGTTTACCTTCTGATACTTACCAGTAATCTTTTTTTCGTTACGGGCACTAGCTTTTTCCACTCGACTACAGCATCGTCGTAAAACTCATATTCGTCTACAGTCTTATCCGAAAATTTGCCATCCACCTCATATATATAAAATCCTTCTTCCCCATCCGTAGAGATGACCTTGACTCTGTTCCCCATTTTCTTAACTTCCACGGCAGCCACGCTTTTCAGGGCATCAAGCAGAGTCGTTCCCTGTTCAACCTCCAGTCTCCTGTTTTCTGCAAAGTGGTCCAGGAAAGAATAGATGTTGTTCAGTTTGATGCCTATCATATGAGTATTTCCGAACTTTTTTCGTTCTATAAGATCAGCTTTTTCTAATATTTTGACATGTTTGGCAGCCACAGGCACAGAAATACCTATTTCTCTTGCCAGACCGGATATATGCATATCTCCTTCACTCAGGTGTTCGAGAATTGAGAGGCGTGTATCGCTAGAAATAGCTTTGAAAAGGTTTTCTCTACCGCCGTTCATTCCAGAACTCCTCATAACATTTACTACCATGATGAACTCTATTTTATCTCAAATACTTATAATTATTGCTTTTATTAGAACAAGTAAAGTAAACTATTAGATCTTTTCATTGCCTTTTTTATATTTAATTTTAACAAATTTACTTTAATTACGGATTTTTCTTTTCTTTTTTCTATATTGCTGCCTGGTAAGTAAAGTAAATTTCAACATAATATTTGTTAAGTTTTAATTCTAATGTATGACTAACGTTAATTGATACCGTTTTAAAAAAAAGAAACTATTTTACTATTTTATTGTAGTATTCTGTAATTATGTTACGATTCAGGTGCCATAACTAAGTCAAATAATATCGATTTTGGTTACAGGGACCTGTCTAATAAGGGATTCATAGTAACTTTACTATTTAACTATTTTAATCTTTTACTCTCTTACTATCTTATTATCTTAACTTCTCCACATGTTCCAATTTTAACTTGTTTAATTATTTCTATCTCTCCGGCAGAAAAAAGGGTGTAGACAAACTTTTAGTATAAAATATACACTCAATGAGCCCTTGTTATCCAAAAAGATAACGAATATTACCCAAAAACCAGTTTTTATTTAATTTTACTATAGATGCTCAGAAGGTATTATGGACTCTACGGCATTAACTGTGATTGGGATTTTGATAGGTATCCTTGTCTTTGGAATTAAATCTGGAATAGGATGCGGATTTTCAAACATAAGTACAAAAGAAATTTTTGCAATTGGAGGCAGTTATTTACTTCTGGCTCTTTTATTCGGAGGCGTTGCCGACCACATAAGCCTGGAATCTTTTGAGAAGTTTTCTTCAATGGGCATGGGAATCCATGTACTTGTTTCCTTTCTCCTTATAGTGATAGGGATTTACACCCAGAAAAAGTGGAATTCAGGAAAAGATGTTTCAAGACACACTTTCCTCGCTATATCCATACCCTGCCCGGTCTGCCTGGCAGCTCTTGCAGTCTCCTGCATACTGCTTTCAGAAAGTCTTAACCTTTCCGGGATAAAAGTAGGACTTCTTGTTGGGGTTGCTTTTTTTATAGCAGTGGTGGCTTCTTCTTTTCTTTTCAGGATTGGAAAGGTTCGGTTTGGAAAAACCCCTGAAACTATGGGCAGCGCAATGATGCTGATAGGGATTTACTATCTGTTAGGGGCTCTGCTTATCCCTGCGTATATACAAACAAAAAAGATGAACCTTGTTTCAACCGGTGGAGGAGAAACAGGAATTATTCCTCTTATGGCTTTTGGAGTCATTGTCCTTGCAGGTTTTTTCCTGGAACGTATAAGGAGGCATGATCTTTGAGCCTTATGAATTTATTATCCAATATGATGAACGTCTTCTCAACGGCTTTGCTAATTCCTGTAATGTTTCTTCTCACTATTCTGGTATTTGTTTCCTTGATTCAATTAGGAGAATTCCTTTCCGAATATACGAAAAGGCGTAGGGACTGGAATAATCTAGAGACTAACTGCAAAAAAATTGAGTGCGAGCTTCAGAATTCGGATTTTTCGGAAGCATCCAGAGCTCTTGAAAACATCAAACAAAATTACATGGTCACTTCTTTTGCACGAGATGCTGCAAAATACCTTAAAGAGCGACATTTTCCTGCAATTGAGAGGCTTTCGCAGGAATATGAAATCAAGATGGCAAAGCGCCTTGAACATACAAAGATAACTTCAACTATCGGTCCCATGCTTGGCCTTATGGGAACGCTTATTCCATTAGGCCCTGCTCTGATAGGGCTTTCGAAAGGAGACCTTGAGACCCTTGCGCAAAACCTGATGATTGCCTTTGCGACAACGGTTGTGGGGCTTTTTGCGGCTGGAATAGGCTATGTACTTACACAGGTCAGACGGCGATGGTACTGGGAAGATATGTCGGATATCGATTATATCCTGGATACGATTGAGGAAAAGAACTGAAGCTAAGTGTCTCTTAATAATGAGGAAGAACTCATGCGAAAATCCAGAAGATACAGGCGGACAGGACTTTTAAAAGATGAAGATGAACAAAGCCCTATGACCAGCGTTGCAAATGTTTTTGATGTTGCAATGGTCTTTTCCGTAGCTCTGTTGGTTGCACTTGTTATGTCATATCACCTCCCTGAACTTCTAAGTTCCAATGAGGATTTCACTATTGTCAAAAATCCAGGATCTCAGGATATGAAGATTGTCATCAAAGAAGAAGGCAAACCCATTGAAGTCATGAACATGACCGATAACATAGGAGGGGGGACTGGAGAAGCTCTTGGAACGGCTTACAGGCTCGCCGACGGCAGGGTAATTTACGTACCTGACAATGGTAATGGTACATCTTCTTCGTCAGGTACATCCACTTCGTCAGGTACATCTTCTTCATCAGGTACAGCAACTTCACCAGGTACAGCAACTTCAACTAAAATAATTCCAGTCAAATCTACTTCAGATTGATTAGCCTGAAAGTGCTGTTAACCTCAGACATTTATTAGTTTTATAAGTTTCTGGTTTTAAAATAAATAGCCAGAATCTGGAACGTTCAGTTTTATTTTTAAAGCTTAATGGCTGTTTCCCTGTAGGTTTCTGAAAAGTTCCTAAGTTAGAACTTTTAGACTGAAATAGTCTGGTGAGCTAGATATCCTGAGTATTCTTTCACCTGGGATGTTTCGTGGCTCATTATCGATTGTCAGGGGATGAAAATGCAAGAAAAATTTATAATGATAGCGGTTTTAGTTCTATTGGTATTGACATCATTATCAACTATTCTGTATTGGTGGAACCTACCACTGGTACAGAAAAAAATGTTTTAAATTTATAGTGGAAACTCGGAGTAAAATAATTATTTACATGTTTTTTTCGGCCAACAAGTAGAAAATGGCTTATTTTATATTTTTTGAATTTTCATTGAATTTGAGGGAGAGTTTTATGGTATTCCCGGACAAGGAAACACTGCAAATAACGGTACAGATAAATATATTTGCTTTCTGCTAAGAGTTATTAGCTCTTCCGATAAGGATATTCTTTAATAGTAAGGGATCAAACTTTTAGCCATGACAGTTCTGGGCATAGTTGGCTGCAGAATATTTGAGGATGAAATTACCAATGTGCTTGCAAACGACCCTGATATAGACAGGATCTACATCATAGAAAACGAAGAAAACAAAGGTCTTCTGCACAAGCTTGAATCTGAAGGATGTAAACCAGTGGTCCTGCCCTTTTACAAAATCAGAGCAGATCTGAGATGTAGTAATAAATTCAGCGTTATTGTCCAGCTTCAGGGGATGGGACTCCATATAGATTCTGCCCGGCTTAAAAATGAAACGTATACAAACGTTGACCTAATGTCCAGGATAGTGGACGGAATTCTACTTTTTTACGGCTCCTGCGGGCAGGCATTTTCCAGGATACAAAGAGATTTTGCTCATACAATATGCCCTATAAAGCCACTGCAGGACAGGGGCACAGGTGAATCATTTAAACCTGTTGAAGACTGCATTGCAGCAGCTCTCGGAGGCAATTCTCATTATAGGGAAATCCTGAAAAGCCACAGTGATACCTTTTTCTTAACTCCTATGTGGGCTGTCAACTGGAAAACTGCATTCAGAGTTGGTGATGAATCACTTATGGGTTTTGAATTTTCTCCTGAATATCTTAGAGAACTCGGTTACCGAAAAGTTGCCAGAGTTAACACAAAACTGTCTTATGAATCGGATTTTGAGAAAAGAGTTGAAGAATTTGCACATGAATTCGGTTTCGAGGTCATAGAACTGGAAGGAAGCACTGAACTAGTACAAAAATCGTATAAACAGATGCAGAACCTGCTTCTCAGGCCGCTTAAGGTCTGAGTATATGTTTTTCTTGAAGACATTCTCAAGTTATTGATTCTCCCTTTATTGTGTCATTTTAAGATGACCAGCTTTAATTCTGAGACTGAATGTAATTCTTCATATTCTCCAACGGTGAGAATTTTTTTCTTCTTCATTTACAGGACTATTTTTTATGAAGAAGATCATGGGTACAAAATATTAAAAAGTAGCCACTTTTTGGTTTACATATTTTTGAGCTTACATAATAGTTATCCATTGATCATCGGTTAAGGAATTTTCTTGCCTGAAAGCCTATCGATTTTGCATTAGAAGCCGGCCTTAAATTTTGGCCTATTTGCATGAAATCGACATCTAGTTACAGTTCATAATTTAGTAACATATTTGACAAATGTTGAGGAAATTGATGCAATTTATCACGAGTCCTCACTTAACCGAAGATGCATGGAGGCAAATTACTCCCGGAAGACTGCAGTTTTAAGGAGATAAAATGGCAAATTACTCCTGGAAAACTGCAGTTTAGAGAGACTAAAAATAGCAAATTATTCCCGGAAGACTGCAGCTTTAAGGAGGTAAAATGGCAAATTGCTCCTGGAAAACTACAGATTTACGGAGGTTTAAAATGGCGCCTCATAAAACAAATCAAGTAAATCTGATTTGTCTATAACTAAACTTACATCTATGTATATAAATATTTCGTATGCGTAAGGCACAGTTTGTATAAAATTTAAAGAACAACACAATTTAAACTGAAAACGTATATTGTATAAAAATAATATAATATATGACACTATATTATAATGACATATTATAATAAAAACAATGATTTGAAAATAAACAAGCAATTTCATTTATTGCAAAATTATCAATATATCACATCATAATGATTTTAATAGAATTTCGTTGGTTTCTGGACGAAAGAGCGTTGGCTCTTCGCGATTTTGAGTGGGTAATTTACATTTACATTCTAAATTTGACCTGCACATATAATATACGGAAAGATTCTCATGGGAATCACATTTAATTTAGAGGATTATCTTTTTTGTGCAGTTACTTCTTAACTGAAGAAGCATCTTCAACTCCTACAAAATAGAGAGGAATCATAATATATTACGTAAAACCTCCATCTAACCCGTTTTTACCCAAATAGCTAACAATTATGAGCCAAAAACTGTGTTTTATGTATCTTATTCCCTAATGCTCCGAATGTTGAATCTATCATACAGAGTGGCCACTCATTGGATTTAGGAAGTTTTTGATTGGACTGCATATTAGAATCAAGAGCTTCCGAGTTCATTTTTGATGTTTAATAGCTGTTTCTGTATTATTTCTAAGATTCATAATAATTCATAATAAATTATTCTGTGGGCCAAGCATCCTGATTCTTTTTCTAACCGGGTGCTTCAGGGTTCATGATATATTGTTCTGGGGATAAGATGCGTACGGCACAAAGTAGATTATTGGTTTTATGTGCGGTAGTTCTTTTATTACTAGCACAGAACGTATCGGCTGATGAAAATCACGTAAATATTACTTTTATCTGTTACGATGGGAGCGCCCTTTCTGCAGCAGCGCAGTCCAATCCGTATAATGCAAGTATGAATGTAACATATATTTCAGGATATTCCGATTTTAGCAATGTCACTTTTGAAAACCAGGATGTAATATTTACTTATATGCTCTGGTCGCAGTTCAAAGATATCGGGGACGATCTTGAAAGCGCTCACGAAAACGGGACTGCACTCATAGATATTACTTCCGTAATAGATACAGCATACATCAACACCTCAAGTTATGATCAGATTTTTTCCGGGACTACCCCGTATAATTCTACCGAAGAAAAATTCTTCTACAATATGGGTTCCAGAGGAGTCCTGAAGGAAAATACTGAGAACTTCCTTATATATCTCGCAAAAACTTATGGAGATAAACCCGAGCTTACGAAAGACTGGGTTTATGAAGATCCCATAGAATTCCCTGAAGCAGCAATTTACCACCCGGATGCTCGTTCTTCAACTAACGAATCTCAGCCAGACTGGTTTGAAAATACTACTGATTACCTTGAATGGTACTCTACCTCAACTAACTCAAATTCAACTAACTCAAATTCAACTAACTCAAATGAATCACGACATATTTACGACAAGAGCAAACCCACTATAGGGATATGGTTCCATGCTTCCGACTATACAGGTGACAACCTTAAAGTCATAGATGCTCTTATCCGTGATCTGGAAGGAAAAGGCTGCAACGTAATTGCAGGTTTTGATACTTTCAATGATATTCATAATTTTTACTTTGACGAAAATGGAGAACCTCTTGTCCAGTGCGTAATTTCTCTAAAGAGCTTCCGTTTGAATTATGATGACCCTGATAAAGGTGTACAGGAGCTTGAAGACCTTAATGTGCCTGTCCTCACGGGATTGGTTGTTACAAACCCTGCTAATTCTACCGACATAGCTGATAGTAATAGAGGTATCCCCAGTGAAGAGGTTGTATACAAGACTCTGCTCCCGAGCATTGACGGGATTTTCGAGTATATTGTAATAGGAATTGATAATTATGATTCCGCAACAGGTGAAAGCAGCTATGAACCACTGCCTTCTCAGATTGACTGGATGGCAAACAGGTCAATTAACTGGGCAAACCTGAAGTTAGAGGAAAACGAAGACAAGAAAGTAGCTGTCATCTATTACAACTATCCTTCAGGAAAGGATAACATCGTAGCAAATTATCTCAATTCCACCCAGAGCATGTTTGAACTCCTGAATGCAATGAATAACAGCGGTTATGAGGTCTCCGGAATCCCGGAAAACAGTAGTAAGCTCATGGAAATGCTTCAGGCCCAGGGTATCAATGTTGGTTCCTGGGCTCCCGGAGTTCTGGATGGGATGGTGGAAAACAGGACTGAGTGGGGACTTCAACTCATACCTATGGATACCTATAAAGAGTGGTTTGAGTCTGAAATTCCGGAAAATCTGAGAGCCAATGTAACAGCCGAATGGGGTGAACCCTGGTCTGAAGATCTGCCTCAAAATAAGAGTGTTATGATCTATGAGAATGAAACCGGAAAATACATTGTGATTCCAACGGTGCGTTTCGGAAATGTCTGGCTCATGCCTCAGCCTGCCAGAGGAACAGGACAAAATAATGATACTCTTTACCACAGCAACGTTGTACCTCCCACGCATCAGTACATAGCTTTCTATCTCTGGCTAAACCATGAATTCCAGCCTGATGCTCTTATTCATATGGGCACTCACGGTACGCATGAATGGCTTCCGGGTTCTACTTACGGCATGAACCGGACTTCAGACTGGTCTCCTCTTCTGCTGCAGGACATTCCGAATATCTATCCCTATATCGTTGCCAACGTGGGAGAAGGAATAACTGCGGAATATAGAGGTAATGCTCTAATTATTGACCATTTGACTCCTACCCTCGAACGCAGTGGGCTTTATGGAGATTTGCTAAACCTTTCAACTGATGTGGAGGGGTATTACGACCCCGGGATTTCTTCTCAAACAAGGGCAGGATACCAGAAGGCCATAGTAAATGAGATAATCGCACTCAACCTCAGTGTTGATCTGGGAATAGATAACGTAACTGTTCTTCAAGATTACAACGAAACGGAGTTTGAAGATTTCGTTAAAAATATCCTTCACGAATACCTGGAAGATGTAGGAAATGAAAATATCCCATACGGTATGCATATTCTCAGCCATGTTCCTGCGACGAATATGACAGATCCTGAAAGTGATGAACTTACCGGAATGGTAAGGGCTATGCTTGGAGGAAGTTTTGAGGATAATATCACTGCTGCCTTCTACCCTGAATCTTCATATCCTCTCGGAATTCCATTGAATGATACAAAAGTTACCAAACTTGTCTGGGAAGTTGTAACCAATAATACGAGCGTTTCTCAGGCGCAGACTGCAGTTTATGGGAAAACTAACAGCACAGTTACACTTGATCTTGAACAGGGGCTGGATTATAAAGACAGGCTTCTTAACTGCGATGTGGAGATTGACAGAATTCTTTCAGCCCTGAACGGAGGCTTTATCCCACCAGGTTCAGGGCTGGACCCTATAATGAATCCGGATGCAGTGCCTACAGGACGCAATTATTACAGCATAAATTCAAAGCTCTATCCTTCAGAAGCAACCTGGGAAGTTGGAAAAACTCTTGCAATTCAGTTGCTTGAAGACTACTATAGCGAACATGGAGAATATCCCAAAAAAGTTTCATTCTCAAGGTTCGGAGTGGAGTTTATTGCGGACCACGGAACTCTGGAGGCCGAAGTGCTTTACCTGCTTGGAGTAAAACCTGTCTGGGATGAGTACGGGTATGTAACCGGAGTTGAAGCTATCCCTGAAGAAGAGCTATTGCCAAATTATGATACTTCAAAGCCTGGAAGGCCGCGTATTGATATTGTTTATACTACCGCAGGTATGAGGGATGCTTTCCCGGATAAGATAAAACTGATAGACAGTGCTGTGAAGCTTGCAAGCTCTCTTCCTGGCGTAAACTATCCAAACTATGTAAATCAGAGCTCCCTTACGCTCTATGATTCCCTGATATCTGAAGGATATGACAATGAGACTGCAACAAAGCTCTCTACAATGCGCTGCTTTGCAGTAATGGACGGTACTTATGATATAGGGGTCTCAGATGCTATCAGTGCAAGTGGGTCATGGGATAATGAAGAAGATATTGCAAACGTATACCTGAACAAAATGGGATACGCTTATGGAGAAGATTATTGGGGAATACAGTGCAGAGAGCTCCTTGAAGGCAACCTGAAAAGCGTTGAAGCGTCAGTACATTCGTCCTCTTCAAACCTGTACGACTCCCTTGATAACGATGACCTTTTCCAGTACTTCGGCGGCATGAACCTGGCAACGAGGTATCTTAGCGGCAATACTCCGGAAATGTATATTTCGGACACAAGTAACTCGGACGGAGCTCAGATGGTAGGAATGCAGGAGTACCTCAGCAAGGACTTGCGGGCCAGATATTTCAACGACAAATGGATTGAAGGAATGAAGACCTCCGGATACTCAGGCGGCAGCATGATGTCCGAATTTGTGGACAACCTATTTGGATGGGAGGTCAGTGACCCTGACCTTGTGGATGATACTGTCTGGCAAGATGTGTATGAAACCTATGTAAATGATCCTTCTATGAAAGAATGGTTCAAGCAGAACAACCCCAGTGCTTATCAGTCTATGACAGCTAGAATGCTTGAAGCGGTCAGGCATGATTACTGGACACCTTCAGAGGATGTTATCGAAAGCCTTGCAAAGGATTATGAAGAATCTGTGGCCGAGAACGGTGCTTCGTGTTGTCACCACACCTGTGGAAATCCTCTTCTTCATGAGTTTGTAAGTGGAAAAGTATCTGTTCCGGGCTACTCCGAGCAAATAGAAGCTGCAACCAAAGCTGAAACTCTGGAGACAACAGAAAAGACCCAGAACAGTAGCAGTGGTAGTCATCACAGTCATAATACTGGAAATGCTACCGTAAAAGCCAGTTCATCCAGCAACCAGACGTCTCAGGATTCGAACGGAGGATATGGTACAGATACTTCCGAACCTGACCCTGGAGTTCAGAAATCCTCAGATACTGATTATGTTGAAGGGTACGAGATGCAGAAAGATTCTACCGAAGAACCTGATAATAGTGGTCTCTCGTTTTCGGGCTCTGATATTATCGGAATTCTCTTTGTAGTGGTAGCTGCCGGTGGAATTTACCTGGGCATGAGGAAGAGATAAACACAGAAAAATGGAATTAAATGGAGTTAAATGGAATTAAATAAATGGAAAAAAGGAATAAAATTCAAAAAGGGTTAATCCCCTTTTCTTTTTTTTTAAAAAAGACCCTTTATGTTTTTATTTTTGATATTATTGATTTTCGGCACTAGTTTTGTTTTTTCAGCATTAGTTTTATATTTTTGGCACTAGTTTTGTTTTTTCAGTCCGTTGCTTCCTCGTCTTTTTCTTCAGTCTCTTTTATGTAGGGCTTAATATCCAGCACAGGTGTCCCATTAATTGCATCAAGCCCTTTTACATGGAGCACATTACCCTCCACTTTCAAAAGCTCTACAATGGTAAGCCCTATCCCGTTAGGGCGATAAGGGCTCCGGCTGGCAAAGACTCCGGAGATTTCTCCATCATAATGGCGGCGATGGATGAGCTTATATCCTTTCGATTTGCTGAAATAAAACAGAATGTACAGTTTTTCAAAGTCTTCTATTCTGTAAAGCCCCTCTGTAAACTCTTTCTTGAGGGCTATCTTTGAGACTTTACCGTATACCTCTTCATTGTATACCGGTTCAAGGTAGTCGTTTTCAACGTAGCCTACAGGGACCATTTCAATTCTTTCGGAAGCCTCAGGAATTTCATTCATCTTTTGCCTCAAAACATGGAATGCAAACTATTTTTCCATTTTTAACCCTGCCCATAGGCTCCATGAAACCTTCTCCACATTTACTGCAGACCATGGTGGGGTAAATTATGGCTTTTTCCGGCGGCTCGGCTTCAACTTCCCTAACCCAGAAAAGCTCTTCTTCGGGCATTTCCAGTATTCTCTGGCTTTTTGCGTCATGAGAGGCCCGAAACTCTTTTGCTTCTTCTGGGCTTGCAGTGCCTGCCCTTAATTTTGCGAAGAGTTCGGTGTGCTTTTCGTCCGTGGGGAGAGCATCGGGTTTCAGGGAAATCCTCAGAGCTTTATTATCGCCTCTTTTGAAGTATGTGTAAACATGTTTCCCATGATCCTTGAAAATTAGATTCCCTTTCCCACAGGTGCAACCGTTTATTGCCTGAATGGCATCCACGGCACAGGACCGGTTTTCTACAATTGCGACCAGTTCTTCATCTTTGCTGCGGTCTTTGAAGTGGTTGGCGGCAAGTGTTGCTACTCTGTAGCCAATGGAAAGTCCGGGGCAGACATGTCCATGAAACTGTACTGCAGTATTGAAATCCAAGTTTTTGACTCCTGATGTTTTTAGCTCTTAGTTTTACTGATTTCCACGTTAGATTGTCATGTTGGAAATGATTAACTTTAATGAACTAGTTCCATATTATTTAGGTATTATTTATATGTTTTTTGTTTAATTAATATTACAAAAAAAATTTCTCGTAATAAGAGAAAGCCTGCTTTCGAGATTTCAAAAATAAGAATATTCACTCTGCACTGTTTCTGAAGTTTTACTCATGGAATAACATAAAGGCCGAACTCTGGTTTAAGAGTTTTATTTATTAAAATCTTGAAGGAAAATAAAGATCTGGTCTGAGATCACTAATTTATATTTATACACAGGACTCCGCTCACTTTATATAGTATAAATTTAGAGTAATCAACCTTATCTCGAGAATATTATGAAAAATGTCTGATAACATTCTTTTTTATATAAAAACCCCAAAATAATTATTAAAATTGGGAGCCTTGTTTGCCACCTCTGATAGGCTCCCAATTATGTGATTCAACCCCTACGATTAAGAGAAAAACCCCTTAACTCTTAATCGTTGACTTTCTCTTTATGTTATAGAGGTATATAACCTATACGACTTTAAAATTTGCGTTGCGTTAAATTATTTAGTCTCCTTGAAATCACAATCGTTAGACATAATGGAGTTTTCAATCATTAAATATATTTTATATATGTTAAAGTTTTACAAAAAGTGACGAAATTGCTTTAAAACCAAAAAAAAGGCGAGATAGAATTAATTATCTAAATAATTATATATACTGTCTATAAAATTCAATTTTCAGGTGAAAATAGATACAAAGTCTGGTTATAGAAACTAATTCATAATATATATATTTTAGAAATTAACATTCAATATAATTTTTTTTCTACATATTAAACACTATTATAAATAAAAATTATGTGTTGAAAACTATATAGTGGCTTTCTACTAAATTACACGAGCAAAAGCGGGTTTAACCGAATTTAGTGAATTAATATTACATTAAATGATTTTTTATATTTGCTTAAAAAAGTGATTTTACAAAACAAGCGTTACTATTAAATAATATTGAAAAATAAAAGTTTTAATAAAGATAGCAGAAACTCTCTTTTGTAATTTTAATTTGCTCAAAAAACTTGGAATATCAGGATGGATAAACATTTATTTAAATATCAGGTTTCTGTTAACAATTGAGGCTTTCAGTAGAAGTGCAGTTGAAAAATAGAGGACAGTTAAAAAATGAGGAAGATATTTATTAAATATCTGTATATATAATAAAATCATGAACAGCCCGCTTCTAGAATTGATTTTCCTTTCCGAAAAAAGGAAAGATCTTCTTTTATTTTTGAAGGATGGGCCCAAAACGATTTCCGAGATCAAAGAAAACCTGAATGTAGGTCTGGTGGCAATTCTCCCTCAATTAAAAAAACTGAGGGAAAACTCCTTGATTTCAAAGACAGGTGACATCTACAGCTTAGCTCCTCTCGGGATAGCAGTAGTTGGCAAAATGAAGCCAATGATGGATGTCTTAACTGTCTTCGGAAGCAAATATGAATATTGGGCAAACCATGCAGTTGAGTCCATACCCGATCCTCTGCGGGAAAGAATAGGAGAGCTGGCTAACTGCACGTTTTCCGAACCTCCCGATAGGACGCGCCTCTTTGAGCCTCACAAAGAATTTGTGGAAAACCTTATGAAATCAAAAAAAATAAGCGGTATTGCCTCGGTTTTTCACCCTCTTTATCCATCTCTATTTCTTACTTTCGCAAAAAAGGGAGTGAACATTTCTATTCTCGTAACTTGCCCGATTTATGAGAGAATAAAAGAAGAATATGGTCCTGAATTAAGTGAATTTCTTAAATTCGAAAATGCAAGTTTCTACGTTTGCAGCAAAAAAATCGAACTCGCATATGCAGTTACCGATAGGTTCCTTTCTCTAACCCTGCCTTTTTCGGACGGCACTTACGACCATATAGAAGATGTCCTGTGCTTTGAACCTCAGGCTATACGGTGGGGAGAAGATCTTTTTGCTTATTACAGGAAGATCTCGGATAAACTTACTGAAATTCACTGAAATCTGAATTACTTTCAGGTCAGTTCTTGGAACAGCCGGAAGATAGTTATAAATTGGACCCTTGCCATCCCTTATACCATGCAAAAAGTTCAGGAAACCGCAGAAAAAATCCGGACAATGGAGATCCGGGGTGCAGGCAGGATTGCAAAAGCCGCTGCTGAAGCTATCAGAGATTATGCCACAGAGCTGGACGCAGCTTCAATGGAAGAATTCAGTGCCAGAATAAAGGAAGTCTCTAATCTTCTCATCAGTACCCGCCCGACAGCCGTTTCCCTCCCGAATGCCGTGAAACTCTCATCAAAGTATTCTTCAGCAAACGTGGAGGAAGCAAGGCAGGAAATTATTAAAAATTCAAACCTCTTTATTGAGATAGCTGACAAAGCCCTTGAAAAAATCGGAAAAATTGGGTCGAGAAGAATTCGGGACGGGGATGTTATAATGACTCACTGCAATTCCCATGCTGCTCTTTCGATCATCACAACAGCGTTTGAAGACGGAAAGGATATTTCGGTAATTGCTACTGAAAGCCGTCCCAGGCGCCAGGGCTTATTGACAATTCGCCACCTTAATGATTTTGGAATTCCCACAACCCTGATTGTAGATTCTGCGGTGCGTTACTACATGAAAGACGTGGATAAGGTTGTTGTCGGGGCTGATGCTATTGCAGCTAATGGCGCACTGGTAAACAAGATTGGTACATCACAGCTTGCGCTTGCAGCTCATGAGGCCAGAAAAAGTTTTATGGTAGCTGCCGAGACCTTCAAGTTTAGCCCGAGCACGATTGTAGGAAACCCCATAGAAATCGAAGAAAGGTCTGTAGATGAGGTAGTCGATCCTATAATCCTGAAAGAACTTTCTCATGTTCAGATCAGAAATCCTGCTTTTGACTTCACGCCTGCCGAATACATTGATATGATCGTAACTGATATTGGAATTATCCCGCCTGAAATGGCATATACCGTTATAAAAGAACATCTTGGCTGGGAGCTTGGGGATTTATAATTCGGGTGATAGTATACTGATCAAATTTGACCCCGTTGATTGGCGTCTAAATATCAGTGTTTTTCATATGTTTTGAAATCAAATAATGAATTTATTCATGGAATCCTTTGCGTTATGCGAACGAAAGTGTTTATTTCTTAAGGGTTAATAGTGGATATTAATATGCAAGAGGAACAATTCAGCAATGCATATGTTAAGGTAGTTGCGACACTTTTTAATTTATTATGGGACAACCAAAATTTATATTAATTTTCATTGGTCATCGGTTAGCATAAAATCCCATCTCTTGCATACGTTTTTAGAATACTATTATAGACAGCAATGCTGACACTGATCATTAGCAGAAGAATCTATTCTCGTGTAAGAAACTAAACCGCTTCTCCTTAAACCGCTTCTCCTTAAACCGCTTCTCCTGAAAAGATGGCGAAATATACACAAACGTATTGGAGTATTGGATTGTTGAAGTCTTAAGATATCGAATATTGATTTTACTGAATGCCGGATTCTTCTTGTTAAGTCAGATTTTCAATCAAGAAATTCAAAAATCACTGGATTTTGGAACAGAGTCAAAAATCGGAATGTAAAATGGAACAGGCGATGAGCTGATTTGTGGATCTTATCGGAATATTACTTCCTAGATAGCAATATTTATATGTTTGTATCTTTATTGAAATAATTGATATTCCACAAAACCGAACAAAAAATAAAGACTGGTATAAATGTGGAATTGATAATATTTGATAACGTAAGTTTTTCCTTAAGAGAAACATCATCATTAAAAATTTTAATCTTGATGTCATGAAGGGAGATAAGATTTTACTCAAAAACATATCCGGTGGAATGATATGAAAGCAATTGATGAAACAATGAGTATATACCAGATCTTAAGTGAATATCCTTTTTTGCTAAAAATATTTAAACAGCATGGGATGGAGAAATTTGAAAATAAGGAAGTTCTCGAAAAACTTGGCCCTTTACTAAAATTGAAAACAGCCCTATCAATGGTATCGGTGAATAAAGACTCTTTTATTGAGCTCTTGAATCAGGCTGTTGTGGCCAATGAAGCAAAAGGAGATTTTACCCTTGCAGATTCTCCTGAACGACAAAAAGAGCTGACCCTTCTTGCCCTTTTGCCATGCGGCATGAAGATGCCCTTTAACCGTGCATTTGATGACTTTTCAGCCGAATACAGCAGGCAAATAAATAATGTGCTCCATTCTCTTGTAGAAGGTAATGTCAATCATGAGCTTTCCTATTATGCCTATATCGATCTGGTTACATCGATTGACGAACTGCCGGACATAATAGTCAGTTCTGATATTAACAGCTTTTACCATAAACCCTTCCAGGAGAATTTTCTCAATAAGGAATATTTTGTAACTCTCAATTCATCCCCAATGAACCGTGATTTTGAATCCATCGGTTTTGCGGATCCTCGCGGCCAGTTTACCATGATCTCTGCAAACCTTCTTGTTCTGGTTACAATAGATGAACTCATGAAGGATAACCCCAAACCGGAATCCTGGGAAGATATCTTAAAAGATGAGTGCCGGAACAGGGTTGTTATGCGGGGACAGGACGGCTTTTTCTGTAATGGAGTACTGCTCCCGTTCTACCGGCTGTACGGTATGGAGGGAATTAAAAAACTTGCTTCATCAGTATATACAGGAATCCATCCATCCGAGATGGTCAAAATGATAGACAGCAAAAAAGATGATGTACCCCCAATGTATATCATGCCTCTCTTCTTTGCCAGGAAAATTCAGGATAAATCCCGGATAACAATCAATATACCTTCAGAAGGAGCTATTGTAAGCCCTGTGCAGATGCTGGTTAAAAAAAGTGCAGTAGAACGGGTTAAGGAGATCACGGATTTCCTCTGTGGAAAAGAGTTTGGTAAAATCTCTGCCCGAGCCTTTTTCCCGACAACAAACCCCGACGTTGAGAATAATCTTAAAGAAATCAAACTCTATTGGCTGGGTTGGGACTTCCTGATGAATACTGACATAGGAGCACTTAAAAAAGAGGTTGAAGTGGTTTTCAATGAACATTTTTATGAGACTGGAGGCATGGTGTGAGGCTTGTTACGGTGGCAGGTCCTCCCTCATCAGGAAAAACCAGTATCATTATCAAGACCATCGAAGAGCTTAGACAAAAGGGTTTTACAATCGGTGTGGTAAAATTCGACTGTCTCTCAGCTCAGGATGAGGAACTTTATTCCGCTCACAATATTCCGGTCAAAACAGGCCTCTCCAGAGGGCTCTGTCCTGACCACTTTTTTGTGAGCAATATTGAAGAAGCCCTCAGGTGGGCCAAAGAGAAGAAGTTTGATTTTCTGATTACTGAAAGTGCCGGTCTTTGCAACCGTTGTTCTCCCCATATTAAGGATGTTCTGGCAATCTGTGTTATTGATAACCTGAGTGGTGTCAACACACCTAAAAAAATCGGTCCCATGTTAAAACTTGCAGACATCGTTGTTATTACTAAAGGGGATATCGTCTCCCAGGCAGAGCGTGAGGTCTTTGCATACAG
>Ga0163159_1001397_pt1 | contig 23270 bp, 20 predicted proteins | sample BioMet9_FD_108702 | JGI IMG/M metagenome (GOLD analysis project Ga0163159, IMG submission 108702) | Microbial communities from bioreactor (seeded with sewage sludge) at Lawrence Berkeley National Lab, California, USA - Biofuel... | ecosystem: Engineered > Bioreactor > Anaerobic > Unclassified ... | reverse complement strand
GGCACCATCACAAGAATCATGCTGATGGACGCCGCACTCACGCTTACCTTGCTTCGGATTAAAAAGAAAAGCGGCACTCCCACAAGAATGCCGCTCCCGAAGCAGATCAGTTGTCTTTTGGTACCGTAGCCGATTGCGATTGCAAATATTGTCTCTATTACGGCGGCAGAAAGAAAGGCGAAGTGAAATGTCTTGCAGACGAGTGTGTCTGCAAGGCTGAGCTTCGTGAAGCAGCCTGCCGGGAAAGGAAAGAAAATGGAAGTAAAGATTAACCGAGAGATTCGGAACTATACCGAGTCGATGTTTTTCGGACTGTCCCTCAGACAGTTCGTTTTTTCTTTACTGGCTGTCGGCGTTGCGGTGGTTCTGTATTTCGTACTGAAGCCGTATGTCGGAACTGAAACTGTGTCCTGGATGTGCATCCTCGGAGCCGCACCTTTCGCGGCGATGGGGTTCATCACCTATAACGGGATGACAGCGGAACAGTTTGTGTGGGCGTGGCTGCGCTCCGAAATGATTGAGCCGAAGCAGATCAAGTTCGAGCCGGTAAACATCTACTATGAAGCGTTGAAAGACACTATAGTTGCGCTGAACGACATTATTCAGTAGGCTTTTACGAAATCCTCGGATATGGCATCCCAGCGTATTAAAACATGTCCCATCGTCGGTCATTTTGTCCGATGATGGGACTTCTTTTTTGTGGAGGGGTGGTTTACCACCTCCTGATGTTAAAAATGTCACAAATATTGAGAATTATGTTGAAAAATGAAATTTCTTGTGCTATACATAGATTATGTATTTTTATATCCAAATGCAAAAGCACATCTATACATGCTTGGAGGTAAAAAATGAAAGTTCGTTACGATAAATTATGGATTCTGATGAAAGATAACAAAATGACAAAAAGCGAACTTGCTCAAGCGGCTCAATTAAGTACTTACGCCATGACAAAGTTGAATAATGATAGAGTCGTATCAATGGAAGTTATTCTAAACCTCTGCAAAGTTTTTCATTGCAATATTGGCGACATAGTGGATGTAATAGAAGATGATTAAGGAGGGCGACAAAATGTCTTCAAATAGTAATTTTAACGAAGCCACGCGAGTTCAAATGCCGGCCCTCGTTCACTTGACCAGAATAGGATACGAATATTTTGGTAAAATTACAGAGGATATGGCGGGAATTGTATATGACCCAGATACCAATATCCTTATAGACGTCTTTAAGCAGCAATTTGCCAAATTGAATCCAGACAAATATGGAGAAGCAGAGGCACTACTGCGGACAATTCGTCAAGAGCTCGATAATGACGATATTGGTGAAAGTTTTTATAAAAGGCTGAAATCGGTATCGCCAGTTAAGTTAATCGACTTTGATAATCCTGCAAACAATACATATCATTGTACTGCTGAGTTTACCTGCAAACGTGATGAAGATGAGTTTAGGCCAGATATAACTCTGTTTATTAACGGATTGCCTCTTGTCTTTATTGAAGTCAAGAAACCTAATAATGTCGGCGGTATAGATGTTCCTTTGCCAGATGTTGAAACGCAGAGGAACGTTGCAAACGTCCTTCAAAAACTTGATGAAAAAATTGAGTTGAATGAACGCATAAATGATAATTTAGCGGCTTAATCGGCAATAGTGGCTTGACCGTTCATAAGCATAGGAAGCAGCCAGTCCCTAACTTTGATAAGCTCTCGATTCTCGCAGATATTCTTGCTGATCTGAGCAAACATTCCCTTTGTTGCGGTATGATACTGCTCAAGTATCTCATCCGAAGGGATAACGAAAGCAATGGATTCCATGTCATCGTTATTGACCGCTTCCTGAGTAGCTCCATGAGCAAGAATATCTTTTATAATCTCAAATCTGGGATTTGAGACGAAAGATGCGACATACTCGAAAGACTTTTCAGAGCATTGCAAACCGCAAAAACCGGTAGAAAGGATCGTCGAATCAATAATCGGAGCCATTTCTTTATTCAAGAAAAGATGTTTGATACTATTCTTCATCTTAGCAAACCAAACACTGTTGACAACCGGTTGCATATTGGCTCGACCTTCACGGTTCTCATAATCAACTATTGAGCCGGAGGCGATGCTTGTACCAGTTACCTCTGCCGTTGCAAGGTATTCCTTAGTCGTAAATGCATCCACACCGGGTTTGATAACCTGCGTTAAAGGATTGTTTATGATACTGGCAACGGTCCAGCCCGAAGGGATTGCTCTTTTGATTTTATCGTTCCAAACCATCTTGCCGCCGGCTGTATAATATGGTTTTCCATTGACATCCGGGAAATCAAACTGAGAAAACCAATAGTCATAAATAGTGCTGATTGTTTGCCATAAATTATCATTTATGCTACTCAAAGTTGAGGTGTGACATGGATACAACATTAAACATCACAAAGCTCAGACCAATGTTTGTGCTGAAAATACTGTACGAACATTCAGATGAAAACCATTGTTTGAGTATAGCGCAGATCCTTGAATACCTAAAAAACGAATACGGCATCAAATCCTATCGGAAGACTATTAAAGAAGATATAGACCTCCTTATGGAAGCTGGATACGATATTGAATTTATTAAGTCATCGCAGAATCAATACCATATCGTGAGCAGAGATTTCGATGTTGCTGAGATAAAGGTGCTGATTGATGCAGTTGTATCGTCAAAGTTCATCAATAAGTCTAAAAGTCAGGACCTTGCAGAAAAGCTCAGTAAACTTGCCGGCCCATTTGCATCTAAAGAACTGACCAGGAATATTGATGTGGAGCGGCGCGTAAAAGGTGAAAATCGGCAGCTCCTTCTGATTGTCGATACCATCAATACTGCCATCAATGAAAAGAAAAAGATTTCGTTCAAGTATTTTTCATACAATGTCCGTAAAGAGAAAAAAGAGAAGCACAGCGGAGAGGTATACACGGTAAGCCCATATCGGCTTGTATGGAATGGCGATTACTATTATGTTGTCGGGTATTCTGAAAAGCATAATGGCATAGGCAGCTTCCGGGTAGATCGCATAAGCAAGACTCCTTATATCCTTGAGGAAAAGGCGATTCCTGCACCGCACAGTTTCGATATCAATAGATTTTTGAACTCGATGTTCCGCATGTATAATGGTGAAATAAAAGAAGTCGAACTCATTTGCGATAATTCTGTGATGGATGCAATCATCGACAGATTCGGCGAGGACGTTAAGGTTTACGCAAATGATATGGAGTCATTCCGGATTGTTGTGAAGACGGCAATAAGCCATGTGTTCTTCAGTTGGGTGTTTGGCTTCGGCGGGAAGGTAAAGATTAAGACTCCGGATGATGTGAAGCAGGAATATGCCTGCATGGTAAGCCAAGCAGCTGAGGCAGTCAAATAAGGTGTCCGATTTTGAAAGGACGGCGATAACGGTGCTTGACACATACACGGTGACATTTATTGGGCATCGATATATTGATAATATGTTTCGGATTGAATCGCGTCTCGAAGACATTATCAGAGATCTGATTCAGGAACATGAGTATGTGGAGTTTCTGGTTGGACGTGATGGTGAATTTGATCAAATTGTTTCGTCCACCGTTCTTCGCGTTAAAAGACAGGTTGGAAATAAGAACAGCGCTCTCGTGTGGGTAATGCCTTATCCACGTGCCGAATATGAAAATAATGTCGAATCTTTTGACAATTATTATGACGAAATAGAAGTTTGCGAAGAATCAAGCCGGGCTCATTTCAAGGGAGCCATACAAATACGGAACAGACACATGGTTGATCGAGCATCATTATTGATTTGCTATGTGGAGCATGAATCTGGAGGAGCTTATCAAACGCTCCAATATGCAAAGAAACAGGAAAAGAAGATCATCAACTTGGCGGAAGGAGAATAGCAAGTAGTCGCAAAAAATTTTTATAGTATTTTGCGAAAAATGTTAAGTACCTCTTTTTTCATCGCAATATATAAGTACCAGATGAAATAACGAACGACGAAAGAGGTACATAAAATGAAAACAACAATTTATTGCAAGCCCACATCCCAGGGAATCCACAGCTTCTACCTTCTGTCCGACGCCGGCGAATTCTTCCTGTTCAGCCAGAATTACCGAAAAGGCGTACATAGCTACTTCTCAAAAGGTGTGCGACTTGAAGAAGCAAGAGACTTTTCAAAAAGCAATAGAGATAGCGCAATAATCAAGACCATGAACAAGCTTCCGATCTACATTAAGTACATCGAAAAAGAGTACGGTATCACGGTTCTTGAACAAACTAAGAGAAAAAATGAGCCGCAGCGCTCACGAGTTCGTTATGCAGCATAAGGAGACGATTAAATGAAGAAAATACTGTTTTGCAATGTTCCAATGTCCTTGAACGCACAAAAATGCGTTTACACAAGCGATGACTATTCTGTTCCGGTTTCAAATACGCCGGTTATGTTTCCGGTAAATGCCTTCTTTGAGAAGACTCTGAAACCGGAAGACGAAATCAAGGCAATACTGTTGGTCAAGAAGGACCCGAGCGGTCAGTATAAAGCCCATATTTCTGCTTGCATTGAAGAGCTGATGACGGCTGCCGAAAAATCCGGTGCAAAGGTTGAGTATAAGATTATCGACACGGATTTTTCTGAAAAGCAGGAAACTCACGATAGCCTGCTGATGGATATTGTGAACGAACTTGAAGACAATGCCCATATCACGGCAGACATCACCTACGGTCCGAAGGATCTTCCTATAGTGCTGTTTACTGCCTTGAATTTCGCAGAGAAATATTTCAACTGCGACATTGATAACATCGTATATGGGCAGGCCCATTTTGTTGATGGAAAGCCTACAAAGACTACCATCTGCGACATGGTTCCCCTATACTACCTCAACTCTGTTGCAAATTCCGTTCAGTGCGATTCTTCCGAAAAGGCCAAAGAAGCATTGAAAACTTTGCTTTCAATTTGAGGTGCAATGTATGGGAAAAGGCAGAATTGAGTATGAAAACTTAATTCGCAGTTCTGCACTTTTCACTCTTGATAGAACGACACAGGCTGTCGCTTACAAGAGAGAAGCGTTAAAGATGGTCGAGTATTTGTACCAATACTTAATGTCCATTAACGCTGAAAGATACTGCGAGTTTGGTTTGGAAATCACCCAAACAGCCAATAGCTGCATCAAAAACTATTCACCTGAGATCGGCGACTTCTTGAACTACTTCAATTCTGCTTTTGCAAAGGAGTATCGAAAGTCATTTGCTCAAAACAAGATGCTTGAGCAGCACGGCGGTGTACATATACCGGAGCAGGATCAACGCATTATCAGTAAGTTCATTAAGCTGGCTGAAACACAGGGTTCATACGAACTTTCAAGTGAACAAATACATCAAATATCAGCTGCAACGGGAATTCAGGAAAGCAAGATATGCGAATATATACAAGCCTATCAGCAGAGCTTTTCTCAAAGCGACTCCTATTTGAATGATGATGGCGAAGAAGGCAGTCTGTTTGATATGATCGCGTCGGAAGACGATTCAACAAACGAACTGTTTGAGGTTGATCAAGCTATCGAATTACTGAGACATATTGACGAGGTTTTTGAAAAGCGTCAGCAGCGACAAAAGCCGCTACTGTCAAAATTGATAACGGCAAAGATTGTCTCTGATATAGCCGAAAATGAAGCCCTGCTATCTGAAGTAACACTTCACGCTTTCTTTGACAAATCGCTATTTTCTGAATATATGAGGAGCGGCACCGTTCCCACAGCGCGCGAAATTGCTTCTCAGTTTGGAATAAGCGAGCAAAGTGTTAGTAGGACCTATAAGACATTCATTTCTCTCTTGTGATAGAGGGACTTATAAGGCTATTGAACAAAGAAAACATATAACCAGAAAGAGGGCCATAAATGTCGTACGCAAAATATAACGAAGACAATGTAAGCATTTATATCAACAGGCTTAACGACAAAACGAGCCACCCAAATTCGAACATTCTCGAAAGCAAGAAAGAAATCTGTGAAGAATTAAAGAAAGGTGAAAATAAAATGAGCGAGAACTATATGTATGATATGCCGAAGACTTTGCCGGTAATCCTTCTCCTGGATAACAGCGGATCCATGGCCGGAAATGACAAGATTGATATTCTCAACAACTCCGTAAATACTATGTTGCAGTCATTTAGGGAGTTGGATTCTGTTATTGCAACAATTAGCGTATCAATCATTACCTTTGGATATGAGGCAAAGAAAGTATCGGAACTGCTTCCTGCCAACGAAACGCAGGACATCAAATTGACCGCTAACGGTGGTACCCCCTTTGGCAGAGCACTGCAGATTGCAAAGGAAATGATTGAAGACAAGGAAAACTTCCCCTCAAGATCGTATCGCCCGGCTGTTATTGCGGTGTCGGATGGCCTTCCGAATGACAGTTGGGAAGCACCTCTGGAAGCGTTCAAAAACACCGGTCGAAGCTCGAAATGTCAGTGCATGGCAATGTCTATCGGAGCCCCTGAAGGAACAGAAGCGTTTGATGTTTTGGCAAGATTCGCAGGAGGAAATGAGAATGTGTATTTTGCAGACTCCTCTAAGGATATTTTCAGATTCTTCAAGTTTGTAACTGCCACAATTAAAACACGCACGGAGAGTTCTAATCCCAATATTGTTCCTCAACTTGATATAGCTTCAATACCGGATGAAGGCGATGACGATGACATCCTTTATTGATAAATCTACTGTAAGTGGTGCAAGTGTTACAGGAAAAGCACATATAGACGACGGACATGGTAGCCAAGATTGTTGCCTGGTAAAAAAGTATTCGATAGGTACGGTGTTATGTGTATGTGATGGAGTCGGTTCGGATCGGTATTCATCATCCGGCTCTAAAGCGGCTTGTAAGGCAGCACTAAAAACATTCAAACTGTATCACAAGAAGCGAATATCGAAGGAAAATGTTGGGGCAACGATTGAAAAATTCTATACCCGTTATGTGAGAAAGAAACACCGGATTGCTGCCGGCACTACATGTCTGTTTTGCTTTGTTTACGAAGATTCAGAAGTGTTAGTAGGCCAAGCAGGAGACGGTATTATTCTCATAAAAATCGATGATAAGATGATTGTTTTTCATGATAAAAACAAGTCGTTCTTAAACGAGGTTTACCCATTAAAATGCAATCGACAATATGGAGCGTGGAACATTAAGAATCTACGTTTCTCCCCTGAACTAAACAACCAGTTGGATATCTTGCTTGCTACAGACGGTGTAAGCGATGATGTTATCCCGGATAAAAGAATGGATTTTCTAAATCATTTTATTACTGTGTCGCAAAACGAAGGAAGCAAAGGAATTAAAACTATTCTTGAGAATTGGGATGCACCGGGGAGCGTTGATGACAAAACCGCAGTAACTTTTTCATGGAGGAGATAATATGAACTCTTCAGTAAGGGGCGAAAACGGAAACATATACTATATTGCAGGAAAATTGAGCTCTGGCGGACAAGGATGTGTTTTTACCGTTCAAGATAATGACAGTGTAGTTATTAAAGCAATCGTAAACGAAGCCACACTGGATATAATCTCCGATGAGGCTAAATATGCAGAGTATCAGGCTCGCGTCAGACGAGTGATGTCAGTCGGTGAGTTCGACAATCTCGCTATGCCTTATGTTATGCTCGAAAAACCTCTTTGTGGTTATGTTATGCTTTTTATGAGCGGACTTCAGCCCGTAGATAAACTGATGCTCCCTTACATTTATAAACACAAGGTTGAAAACGAAGAGGAAGATAAAATATATATTCCGAAGTCGTATTCAGGAAAAGAAAACCGAGTCCTTGCAAAAAGCGAAGAAGAGTTCATTTTTGCTTATAATCAGTCGGGGGGACTTGTCAAACGTCTGAAGTGTCTTGCAAAATTGGCAAAAATAATGGGAGAACTTGAAGACCATAATGCTGTGTATTGTGATTTGTCTCCCAATAATGTGTTCATTTCGAAAGATGTAAATAGCCATGAAGTATGGTTGATTGATCTTGATAATTTGAGCCTGGCCTCACAAATTAGAAGCCCTATAGGCACTCCTAAATATATGGCACCAGAAGTAGTGAAGGGACAACCGAACTCTATCTTTAGTGATCGGTATTCTTTCGCTTTATTGGCATATCAGCTCCTGATGATGAAAGATCCATTCCTTGGCGCTGCGGCAAATGAATTTGATTCTTGGGAAGATGATTCCGAATCTGATGACGCTTTTGATGTCGCTGTGGCAAACGGTGAAGTGGCATGGGTTTGGGAAAAAAACGATTCAAGCAATCGCCCGGAAGGCGGTCTTGATCCCAATGCTTTATTAACAGAAGATATTCTCTTATTATTTGAAGAGACTTTTAATGCGGATGGACGAAACAATCCTCGGAAAAGGCCGTCGATGTGGCGTTGGTATGATGCACTGATTAAAGCTGTTGAATCGTCATCTGAGACCGTTTTCAAATATGGAGAAGATGCTTTCAGTGAACTCCGCACGAATGCGGATAACAAGTATTATCGGCAGCGAATTGGTTTTGTAACCGCTGTAGAACCATTTAAGAAATCTAAAACAATCAATCGTTTGATGGTAAATATCTGCGGGATCACTTCAATCGAAGACGAAAGCGGATACTTTGAAAATATTGTGGTCCCTGACAAAACTATTTTTTGGGACGCAGATAAAGAAACGCCAGCGTATTATTTGAGCAATTATGATGTTTTGAATGAACGTAGAGGAAAATACATACCAGAGTATATAACAATCACGAGAAAAGAACGACTTTTTTCAAAGTCAACGGAATTTGTTGTTTCTTGCCCATATTCTGATTGTGAAGTATCAGTAGTTGAAAACGACAAGAGCGTTGCAATGATTACGAATCTGCAAAATGTTACGTTATTTGTCAAGTATAAGGGGAAACTAATTAAAAAAATATCTATCGGAAAGGAGTAACGACACATGGAGTTTGAATCATTAAAGTTCTTTTTTAATAACGAACAGACTGTATGCATTCAGACGAGAGAAAATGTGGAGTCTGAATTTATCACCATTAACTTCATTGATGGGAAAGGACGTGTGTCGTTTTCAGGTTACGATAATTCGGATGCAGCCTCCTCTATTATGTATGGCAATGTATCCGCAAATGACGCTTTGCGCCTGAAGGAAATCACAGAAAGTTCTTTAGACTATTTCGCAAAAATTGTTGCTAAGTCCAGGAATGAGATTGCTGTCTCCTTTATTACGTTTAATAAGCTGCCGTTAGTTGAAAATATTAGTATCGGTATCGGAGATTGCGGAGACACTTATGAAAGCGTAATAAAAAGAATAAATGACGAGTGCATTTTGAAAATTGGACCAAACAGATTCTATGTTTATGGACTTCATAAGGAGGCTAATGCTAACGTCTTTTCAATCGTAGGTCAGTCAAATAAGTATGATGTCATTTTATCCAGACGTGGTGAATGTGGTGCAGTTCTTGAAAAAGAACAAGCCAATGAGCAAATATGGGCTATTAGAAAAAAGGCATCACATTATCGAAAAGAAGATTATTCTTTTCAGTTAAGACCCTTTAACATCACTTTCAATGATGTTAGTTCAACTTCGGCTGCAAGTGAGCAAAACAAGCTTGAAATGCAGAATTTCGACGAAAGCAGTGTTCTGGCTCGTTGGGAAAAATTTGCCGAAGAAGACTACAGAATTTCTGTAGAAAAGATTGCAACAGTGGGTACGATAAAGTATTCACTGTTAAAGCATGAAGATGGAAATATCTATTTGTTGGGAATTGGAGAGGGATACCAAGATAGATTTGATGCATTAAAAAGTGTTGCGTCAGGTTTAGGGAATGATCTGGCGCTCGATTTGTATAATTCCATCGATGAAGTCGGAACGACTAAGCGGCATCCGAGAGTGAAAGTCTTAAGTGTTTCTACCTCGGGTATTAGATGTTTGCATGATGGTGACTTCATTTTGAAACAAGAAGGCTTTTTCGTCGTATCTAACGCCGGAGCAGAGATGATTTATAAGCGTCGTATGCTCGCAATAGATCGTATTAAAAGCAACAAGGCAGCAAAGCCCAATATCATGCAGTTGATCGATGGAAAACCTATTCATGATAAACCCAACAAAAAGTTTTATAAGGTCGATGACTTCAAAAAAGAAATAATGGCGGCCTTTGGTGGCAGGATGCCTAACCAAAGTCAGCTCGATGCAATCGAGGTGGCCATCAACACTCCTGATTTTGCAATTATTCAAGGCCCTCCCGGCTGCGGTAAGACGTCGCTAATCAATGCAATTGATGACTGCTTAGCATTGATTGATTCTGGGGCGCATAGAAAAGCAGCGAGTCTTTCTACTGCATATCAGAGAGAATCCACCAAAAATATGGTGAGTTCAAAATGTATTAACGGTGTTCCGGTCCCCTTTATTTCAAACGCAAAAGATCGCATTTATATCGAGGAAAACTTTATTGAGTACATAAATCAAATTAGAGATAAATTAACCGACAAATATCCTGAAATCGTGAAGCATCTAAATGGTATTACCGATGCGAGGGCTCTTACTGCTTTCGTTTCACGATTTAAGTACGAAACTGCAACCTATGAATCTCTCTTGTTTTTCCTCGACAACGTATTTGAATGTTTAGGCAGTTCTTGGTTTGATGAGGTAAAAGAGCTCCAAAGAGTGTATGAGGTCGCTTCTGAAAAGCAAAGAGACTTTTTTGAACAACAAAAGGATGAAAACTTATACTTCATTCGGATTATTCCATCTTCACAACAAGAAATGGATGATAACGGAATGGCCTTGTTCCAAAAAGCAAAAATCAATTTGGAACTCTTCGGTGACGATATATTTAATTCGTCCCTGACGCAAATTGATAACTTACTGAAAAAGGATGTCGTTGATTACCAAAAGGTTCAATCATTGAAAAATGAAATGATTTTCAATGCAAAGAACAGAAGAAAAAACGATAAAGATGTTGAACTGAATAAAAAGGCGTTTGATCTTGTTTGTTTAATAAAAGAAAAAATAGAACAGGAGACAACACGCGATAATGATGCAGTAATTGAGCAGTACATTGATGCCTTCGTAAATAATCCTATTCGTGTAAGACAGGCATTAGAAGCGTGGATAACATCAGTTGCGGCTACTCATCAAATCTCATCAGATGCCAAAGCTATCGATCAGGGATTTGATGAACCTGAAGACGGCAACGCAATAAATCCGAAAGACAACCAATTAGTCGTGTACAACAATGTGCTTATCGATGAAGCTGCACGTAGTTGCCCTCCGGATTTGATTATTCCAATTGCCTGTGCGAAAAAGCGGATTATTATGGTTGGAGACCATAGGCAGCTTCCGCAATTCGTCAATGATGAAGTTCTCGAAGCGGTAGATGTTGAAGCGGACATAAAAAAGGAAATGAAAGATGTGTCCGTATTCGAATATCTAATTGGTACGACAGAAAAATTGTCTGCAAATGATGACTTCCGACGTTTTATTGCTTTGAATCAACAGTACAGAATGCCAAAAATCCTCGGCGATTTTATTGGCGACAATTTTTATCCGGAATTAAGTCTTGGTTCTCCGAGAGGAAACCCTTGTGATGATGCGGGCTTTATTCAAACCTTGCCGGTTATTGCTAATAAATGTATGGTTTGGTGTGATGTTCCGTATGGAAGAGAAAGCAAAGTAGACAATAGAGGATGGAAAAATGTTGAGGAAGCTATTACCGTCAGCAAACTGCTTTATTCCTTCCTCAACGATGAAAATAATTCAAAAATGAGTATAGGAGTTATCTCCTTTTACCGCGATCAAGTGGCTGAAATCAAAAACCAGCTGCTAAACTATAATATTTACGTCAAAGATGAGGACGGCTTGCGTGTAAACGACTCTTATAAAAACAGATTGGATATTGATACCGTAGACGCTTTCCAAGGATTGGAACGAGACGTTATTATCCTGTCTATGGTCCGTAGTGATCCGTCGAAGAAATTCAAACGAGGTTCTTTCGGTTTCTTGAGAGATGAAAGACATTTGTGTGTTGCTTTGAGTAGACAAAAGAAGTGTCTCGTAGTTGTAGGAAACGGTTCGGGTATGCTCCAGACCGACATCGCCAATTCAAGCGTTGCTGCACTGGCAGACTATTACAGAAGATGCAAAAAGGGAGGGGAATATATTGAGTACATTGAAGCAAAAGATCTTCATTAAAGATGAATATACCGACAGGTCTTTTTTCCGTGAATACAATATTCCTGTTCCAGTGTTCTTTGCAATCCCCACTCTTGCATTCCATGTACGGGTAACAAAAACCGAGGAAACTCACAATTTTATCCAAGAAGCCATTCTGTATCTAAAGAGAAACGGTGAGCCGAAGGATAAGATTGCTGATATGCTATGCTTGGATCAGCGCTTGGTTGATGTGGTCATTGAGAACAGCAAGAAAAACGAGAACACAGAGAGTGATTCCGATGACGCGGTTACAGAGACAAACGAAATCTCAGATGACTTCTTTATTTTTTACAATCTAATATCAAAAGAGTTCATAAGCGGTTATGCATATTCAAATATGTTTTATGATAACAGTTATGAGATTGAGGACTCTTCACTGGATTGGAAAAATCAGTGTTACTATTTCAAGAAGGATCTTGGAGCCAGTTACTCTCAAAGAATTCATCTGATAAACAATACACCTGATATCTTCAATTCCGTAGTAAAGCCAAGCCCTGAAAACATCGTTAGGTGTTACAAGGACGAAAAAACATTCGATGCTACGATGTATAAAAGTCCAAGTTATATGGATGAAGTATATCCAGTGTGGCTGGTCGTTGGTTATTCTGTTACTGAATTCAATAATAACGAGTATTCGGTACTTAATCCGTTCAGGTCAAAGGTTTCCCATTCGACGTACTTGAATAATCTTGTTTTGAACTGTGCGAAAGATCCATTCTCTTTGAATGATCTCAGAGATTACCGGGAAATGACCGAGAATCGTCTTGTAAGAGAACAGAATTTGCACATGAACATACGCAATGATCGAGAAAAGCAAGCATATGATAAATTGCAGAGCAAATACATGAACGCTGGCTTTTTCAAGGGCAAGATTGAAGAGCAGATGGTTAAGATGCAGGCTGCATACGACAGAATAAGCAAACACGAACAGGCCGGCGATAAGCGCATAAATGTAGTTAACGCCGTGCGAGAATTCTTTGATTGTGCAAACAATGTACTGGAGCAACTGCTTATTCATACGTATGAGCCGTACATCACTTCTCTTCCAAAAGAACTTAAAAAGGACAACTTCTTTGAGGCAATCGGAAGGGAAAAACAATATATCGGTCAAAAAGTCGTTGTAAAAGATTTCTTCGACAAGTTACCAGCAACGAATATGCTCGGTGATTTATGGAACAAGTGTGATCCCCAAAAAGTTGCAAATACCATAAGAAATGAAAACATTTTGAGACCGTGGAGTTTTAAGCCGGGACTATATGATCTTTTCGCTATCAATGTGATTGCGTATAAATACTTCCCTAACTCCGAGTTCGGCAGGATTGTTACCAACGAGGTCCAGAATCTTCATGAAACAATCGACACCGTATGCCAAAGTCGACAGAGAGTGAAGCATACATACGGGAAAGAAGAAATCCATTCTATCAACGATTACATTACATGTATTTATCAGATAATTGATATCGCATTTAATGTTTCTGAAGCAAGCGCGACAAGTGCGGATGTAAACCTTGAGGATGACGATGGAGATTATTCAGGTTTCATAGGGTCGTATTCGGAAATAGACAGCATGCCGGAGAGCCTTCGTGCAAGTTGTAATCAACTGCTCAGAGATATCTATGACACGAGCTTGGAGTACTACAGTGATTGCGTGATTGCATTTGAAAATATATCAAAAGTAATCCTTGATTTCTGTATGAGGAAAATAAATTCGTTATCGGATTTGACACGGTGTATGAATCAGATACCTGATGATGAAGACGAAGCGAAACTCTTTCTCATGGAAAAACTGGAACGCTGTGGGATAGATGCAAGCTTTGACAACATTTCAATCAGTGTGCGATACGCGAAGAAATGCCTATACAATAACTACAAATTCAAGAAAGCAAGCACACTGATAATGTTTGCACCAATGCTGTTGGCAGTAGTTGATTATATGGCTTTTCTAACGCTGTTTGAGAAACTCGGCTCCGGTTATTTCTCAGATGCGATAGATTCAGTCGGTGAAAGAGGTCACGACAATCAAACTACTGATTGGCAACACATAAAAATCATTAACGACAAATTTGTTGAGTACTGCAAAACAGTGACATTATTTGATAGAGAGGAACTGTAATATGGGCGGAAAAATTAAAGCTGGCGAGCAACGTGAAATAAAACTTAATGATAGGCTGGCAGACCTTGAAAAACAGATTACTGAGAAGACAGAACTTCTTAATGGGCTAAATAGCGAAATATCTGGTATTGATCATCTTCCGGCGGATTTGCAGAGTAAAATGGAAGCGAAAATCCGGACAGAAATTGAAGCTGAAATTGCTGAACGCAATAGAATAGCCGAAGAAACCATGCCGAGCGCTGTAACCAAGTTAAATGGATTAAATGAGCAGATCGCTGAAAAAGAGTCAAAAGTTGTTTCTTTGAATGCGGAGATTGAAGATCTCGAGCAGAATGCCGCAGCACATAAAAAAGCGTACAAAGAAGAAGCTGTGCTGGAGGTAGAAATCGAGAACGAGAAAAAAGCCGAGGAAATAAGAACGGCTCTGTCCGAAGCAGAAGGAAAAAAGAATGAAGCTTCTGCTACATTGTCTGATGCGAAAAGAATACGTGCTGAAGCGGACGAATGGTGTAAAACTGAGCGAAAGAAAATTGACGATGAGAAAAAAGCGTCAATGAAAGAGGCTGAAGATTACTCGAAGGAAACCCGCAAAAAAGCGGATGAATATGTCTCAGCTCAAGAAGCAGAGATTACCGCAAAAAAGAAAGACCTTGCTGCGACTGAAAAAACACTTTCCGAAACTGATCGTTCCCTTAGAGCAAAAGAAAATGTACTTGCAGACAGAGAAATTGAAATTAACAAGCGATATGAAGATGCGGAATTCGGATTCAAGAAAGAGTTAAGTAAAGAACGTGAGAAATTCGATACAGAGATAGCAGATCTTAAGGATGAGATTGCAGATTTGGGCAAAGATCTTATTGCTGGGCGAGAAAAAATCGATGATGAATTAAAGACATATAAGGAAACCGAGCTTAAGAGAATAGATTCCGAACTTCAAGCTCAAAGAGATTGGATCGCTTCCGAGGAAAAACGGCTTCAAGAAAAAGAAGCTGAATTGGAAAGCGCAAAAGCTGAAATTGCTCTCGAAACTGAAGTGATCAAGACAAAAAAAGATACTTACGACAGAAAAACTTCAGAATTAGAAACCGTAGCCAAGAATCGTCTTGAGGAGTTATATCGAGAGGTGATTGCAGCTCGGGATACGTTCAGAGCAAGATGCAACGAACTCCAGGCCGAAGTGGATGAAAAGCAGAAGACCATTGTTGCGTTGACGGCAAAGTTGAAGTCCAGTAATGGCGTTGAAATTGATTCTTTACAAGCAGAAATCAAAGAGCTCAAAGACAAAATTGTGTCGCTGCAGGATAGTGAAAACTCGGTTATTGGAAAACTGAAGCAGTACAATGTAGATAGTGCCAGCCTCGTTGCCCAACTTTTTAAAATCGAAGGCTATGACAAGCTGCTGAGTGATTATGAATCTTTGAATAGAGCTAATGAAGACCTTAAAATCCGCATAGCTCAAACTCGTCAAAACGAACAAGCACTTGAGCTGGAATCAAAACGAGCAAATCAATATCAGACAAACTACGAAAATGCTATTGAGCAACTTGAACGCTTAAAAAAGCCTTCACGGAAAGATAGACTTTCAAGTTTTACTTCGTTCAACGATTTCGACTATGTGGCGAATCTTGAGCCTTATGGAAACAATCTTGGAGAATTATCATGGCTCAAAAATATCCAGGAGAAGATGGAACTTTCCGGAATCAAGATTTCGCCTAAACTTCTGTATGCTTTCCATACATCTGTTAAGATTCATGACTGGTCTCCTTTGGTCGTTTTGGCTGGTGTATCGGGTACCGGTAAATCCGAGTTGCCGAGACAGTATGCCCATCATGGAGGTATGAACTTTGTTTCGGTTCCGGTAAAACCTGACTGGGATAGCATGCAGTCATTATTCGGTTATTACAACTCGATCGAAAATAAGTTCGAACCAACAGAATTATCAAGAGCTATTTATTATATGCAAAGTGCTCAAATGAAGAATACTATGCTTCTGATTCTGCTGGATGAAATGAACTTAGCGTATGTTGAGCTGTATTTCAGCGATTTGCTTTCGAAGTTTGAGACCAACCGTGGTACAGACGATGTTATTACCTATGATATTAGCCTCGGTGCAAACGAAACTCCGGAGAAGATGGAAATCGGTTCGAACATTCTTTGGGTCGGAACAATGAATGAAGACGAAACCACCAAGGCTTTGTCTGATAAGGTTGTTGACCGAAGCACGCTTTTGACGTTTCCTCGCCCGAAAACACTGGTTAGCAGAAGAGCTGATGTAAAAATAGCTGCGCCTGAAAAAAGATTGTCCCAAAACGTCTGGAATAAATGGTGCAAAGTTACCATCGACGAGGAGCAGATAAAAGGCAAAATTGATATTGAAAACTACCGTAAGATCATCGAGAGCATTAACGATCAAATGTCAAAGGTAAATCGTAACCTTGGACATCGTGTATGGCAAAGTATTGAAAGATACGTTTTCAGCCATCCGCTTACCATCGCGAACATCGACAACGGAACCGAGTTCAAAAAACAATTTGATTCCGCGTTTGCCGAAGCCGTTGCATTTAAGGTTATGCCGAAACTGAGAGGCATTGAAGTAAGCGGCGAGTCGAAGAAAGTGCTCGATGCTATTGGTGTCATTATCAATACTGATGTGCCTTCGCTTTCTGAAGACTATAAACAGGCGATGAGCCTTAGTTCTCGTATCTTCCAGTGGTGCAGCGCTAAGTTTATGGATGTTGAAAGCACTAATAATTAAGAGTGATTTAGGGCTCTCCGAGCACATCAAATGATGTGCTCGGATGGGTCACACTATGTGAGAAAGGTTGTTTATATGAATATTGAATTTCCACAGATAGATCATATTTTACATGCATCAAGCGATAAAATGACTTTCTCACAGCGGGAATATGTATCCCTTATGAATCAGTGCAACAATTTTTTCAACCTTTCGTTTCAAGAGTTATTGGATAGAGTGTCAAGAGAATACAATGCGAAATCAATCGCTGATATTCTCGAGTTAGCCAACCATGTACTTGATGAGGAAAACGATGCGTGTCCCAACCAGATTTTATTTGATGATTTTGTAAGAAACGCCTCGTTGGTTTCGCAATCGCTCAAAAAAATAATACATGAGCCAAGCAGAAAACTTGTAAAAATTGAAAAGAATGTTCCGGCCAACAAGGTTACACATTTCGATTCAAAAACCATGAATTGGTTGTCCAGACGTCCCGGCGTAACAATAGAGGAAAAGATATCCCCTAAGAATGTTATACCGACCAAAGTTACGTTTTTTACAGCTGATACGGTTGAAAACAGACATACTATGTACCTCTTTGATATTTTGTATGATTATCTGTTTGACAAAATGTATTCGGACGGAGATATCCCCAAGTGTGAAGAATGTCCGTACAAATCTAAAAAGTGCTTTGAATTGTATGAAAAACTGCAAACCATTCTGCTTTTAAAGCATAATGTAAAGAATACTGATCTTCGTGATGTCCCTAAACAGAAGCAGTTGCGCCAGAATAATAAATTGCTCTCAGATAAAGAATATAAGCAAATATGGGATGCCGTAAGAGAAATCGATTATTATGAGCAGAATTGTAGATCTGTATGGGAGAACTTGAAATACAGATATCAATTTCTTTCCTTTGTTTTTGTTTGCGCAAGAATTTCTTCCATCCAAGGGGTCTCTGTATTCGATACATATACCCAATTAGTGGATCATGATGGCATGATCAAAATATGTGATGATAAAGGCCGAGATAATTGCATATGTTTTTTTGCTTCCGACGAAAACAGAGTGATAGAAGTTCGTCTGAACGACGAAGCAATAAATGTTAACATCCTTGAATATGTTTCGTCAAATGGAGTCTCGTGGAAGTTATCAAAGATTGATGAGATTGATTATGATTTGTCCGGCATCTTTGATGAATTCGATATAATCACTCAAAGAGAAAATGATTATAATGAGGCAACCAATGCCCTTTCAGAGCTCAAAAAAGATTACGCTGACGTGCAAATGGAATTGCAGGATCTTGAGGCTAAAAAAGAAATTATTCAGCAGTTGGCTGCTGTTTTGAATCAAGTAAAGGAGTTGAGTTTCGATGTCCAAAAAGAAAAATAAGAAAAACAAAATAACCGCATCGGAACAGAAATCGATTATTGAAACACCACAGATTGTACAGCTTGAATCAAAGTATGAAGCAAGCCTAAATGCGAGGCTGTCAGAAATAAATATTGAACTGGATAAACAGACTGAAAATCAGACCGATGCATTTCAATATCTATCAACCAATCACCGACTTTATCAGTCGATAAAAGATTATGCCTTTGGAATTCAAAGAGAGATTCTGGACGGACAAACTGGGAGTCACGAAACTGATCATATTCAAAAAGCAAATGCTTTGTTTTTTGATTTTGAAAACAACAGCTTCGATGACGGCAACGAAGTATATGAAATGCCCACATGCTATTTGAGCAACAGCAATGATTTGCATATTTGCAAATCGAATGGTATATATGTCGATACCAAGTCGTTTACCCCGGCAAAACTTTTTTTGACGGATAAAAGGACTATAGATGGAGATATTTCATTTTTATCTTCGTTTGAAAAAACGATAGATCAGGTTGTAAATGGATACGATTTAGACAACGACTTTTCATGTTTTTGCATGCTGCCGGAATCTGTTGACCTTTTTAATACAAGAATAAGAAGATGCCTAAACACTAATAAGGGAAAAATTATATCTATTCCCAAGAGCGTGGCTATTACGTATTGCTATTTGAAAGATCTTAATGTTGGCGACCGCTATTGTGTGGTTGATTTGGATGGATTGCATCCAGTTATTACTCAGTTGTCCATCGGAAGAGACACGGAAGGTAATAAAGTTATTCTTCGAGAGGGATTTGTATCGGAGAAAGATAAGCTCCAGTTTACTTACCAGGACTTTGCAAACAGGTATCTAATGGCCTACGGTCAAAAGTATAAGATTGTTTTTTCTGACAACGAAAAAGATAATTTGGTGAATAATAAGCAAATTATACCTGTGCTATCTCAAAAAGGTGAGGCAACCTTATTTCGAGAATCCGGGAAAATTGTTGTAGCATACGACGAAAATATATATAACCTGTGCCTTAATTCATTTTCGTCAGTCGGAAATGCGTTCAAGAACTATCGCGCAGTATATGTTGCTTCTGCTGTAAACGGTATTATTTCCGGTAGCTTCGTAAAGCAAGTGTCAAGTAATGCGGCGTTTGCAGGATTGTCAATTATCCGGAATATTCTGCTTGACAATCCGGATGCAGTTATCTGGAAAGAACGCTTGCCTAAAGTGTCACTCGAAGTTATTGATGAATCAATCGGCAGATTCAAGACTATCAACCTGATCGAAGAAGATAATGAAGGTCAAAACATCCGGCTTTCAGTTGATGAGGAAATTGAACTGCCTTTTAAGGGTACGATTACGCTGCAAAAAGGGAAAAAGGAATATTATCTCCCGCTGGAACGAGAAATTTACTCGGAAGATGTAAACAGTGCCAAAGAAGCGTATTTCTTCGATAAATCGTTTCCGCTCAGCGAGGATGTGTTGGTTGAACTCGTTGTTAAATACAACTACATGTCCGATAGCCCAATAAAAATTTATGCACGTCCTAAAACGCAAATAAAAGAGTTCAATGAATTACCTAACATCTGGGTCGATAGACACGAAATCGAGGAGTATTCTGGTCCCGTATATGAGGGTCATCCCAAAGACATCAAACTTCCATATACAAATGTTTTTACCATTGCCAAAAATGCATTAAACAGATTTTCAGCCGGAAGAACAGATTTGTCATACGAAAATTTCAATCCGGATAGAACTGGAATCAAAATACATAAAGATTTTACGTTCATTTCAAAAGCGTACTTCTTTGTTAGAAGTACATTCGATTCATGCAATATATCGGATGAGGATTTTGAAGGGTACTGGTATGATGCTGATGTTGAGGAATTCTGGGATGCTGCGTGTGAAGCCATAGACGTTGCCGATTCTTTCTATGGTACAGATAATATTCAAAATGTACGCCTGTACAAGCAAGGGTTAGCTCAGATAATGGCAGAAAGCATTGTTGCATCTTGGTATTACGATCAAGAAAATGAAAGTATTGATTCCATACTCAAATACTTGACTGGTTTGAATAAGACAAAAATACTCATTAAACTGTCGCGGTGCGTTTCTTCAAAAGAAGATGACGTGTACGACATTTTTGAACGGTTAGCCGAGAAATTGTATAATGCATTTTCAACGGCGACAAAAATTCAAAAATACGATGAGCGTATCACTTATATTCGTACATTAAGCCAAAATTGCTGGTTTAGTAAAGATTGGATATATATGTTGTATGATACGGAATTTGGACCTCAGGCAATACAGTTGATGGAGTCTTTTATCTGCGATTACCTAAGGAACGAAGAGTTCGGGTACGGCAAGACGTATCGAGACATCATGGAGTTTCTTGTTTGCTTAACAATGGCAAAAAACATTGATAGCGATATGTTCAATCCAAACGATGATAATACCCGAGAACTACTTGAAAAAGTCAAGAAATCATTTGAGACAGTAAGATCGTCATATGAAGCAGATAAACTTGTGTCAAGATTGGAAATGAGGCAGGATCAGGGTCCGCTTCATGGTTATCCTAATTATATCTATATGCTTATTATGGTACTGTCTGGCGAGGGACAAGTTGACCTCGTTGGATATCGTGATGAGTGATACTGTGCGAATGTTTACTTAAACGACGTTGATTTCAGAAACTCATGTTAGAAAGAAGCAGAATCGATGAATATTGATAATACAACCTTATATTCGTTAGAGGAAATCATAAACAACGTTCCGTTACCGGTAATAGTACGAAAGCCAAATTGGACTAATAGTTTTACTTTTAGAGTGGAACGCATTCAAAATGGCGTGGCATACGGTACCTCATTTCGGAATGGCGTTGAGCATCACCGCCTCTTTGGAGAATACAGCTATAGACTGTTCGAGAAATTCTATTATGTTAGCTCGGTCCGTTATAACAGTATAGAAGAACTCTTTTCTGCTAAAGAAACTGAGCTTTTTAACGAAGTCTTTCTAAAGAGTCTGTATGACGTCAAGTTTTCTAATACGGATAACGGCGTATTTGAACAGTGCGAGATGTACCTCCGAGAGTTCTTGAAACTATACGGTATTGATTTGGATAATGAAGATCGTGCGCATGTCAGAGAATGTTTGATCAAATCTCCGTGCTGCAAAAAATACAGTGAACTTCTTGAACAGAACTTGGAATTTTTCACAGCAGAACGTAGTTATATTTCTTGGGATAGAAGAGAAACAAAGGTCACGGTTATTCTTGATGCCATCGTTCAAGCATCAATACAGAATAGCAGGCCGCTAACAAGGCAATATGCACGAATTCTTGCGTCAAGGTACTATGTTTTAGATCACAGCAATAATAGTATTTCTTCCGAAACCCTATATAAAACCCTATTTGTCTTTCTGTCAGATAAAGAGTTTAATGCTTGGATAATTAACGATGCAACTTGCTTTGAGCGAATAGTTAAAAAGGCAGCATCACGAATTAAAAAATGTTTGGTTCGCGATGTAGATGAACAGATCCTTGTATCACAGCTTATTCAAACTCCTAAATTCCGTGACGCTGCTCAACGGTACCCGTTTTTAATTGACAGTGCAAGAACTGGAAAATATAAGCCGTTTATAGATGCAATTTTCGCTAAAGCTCCAGAGCCCAAAGAAATCGAGAAAAAGGTTAAAAATGAGGTAGCAAGTCCCCAACCTGTCCCGGTAGTCCAAGTTGATAATAGAACCGGATTAGAACGGCTGCTATCGTTGGCGAAAAAAAGCAGCCAGGATGAACCGTCTCAGTTTGCCGATTTTTGGAACAGCATTGAGGCCGAACTAAAGGAAAGCGAAACTTTTGAAAGGGTTTCAAAAGTCGACTACTCCTATACGTTGGGCGATTACGATGATGATGTAATGTATTTGATGTATTAAGCTTTGGGACTGTTTTCGTTCTGAATTTTCTCAAAAAATGTTAAGTTGGATCACATTTCCCCCTATACATAAGTAGAAACAATACTGTGGAGGAAATATGAAAGACACTACATTGCAACTTGTAAGTAAGAAAGCATTACTTAGCGGAGACAACATTACGACCATGTTTGTTGTTACCATTTTTGCCGGTCTGTTCATTTATGCTATAGCAAATAGATGTGAACTGAAATGCAAATATGGGAATGTTGAAATTATTATGCAGTCTTCGCAAACCACCACAAAACCAGACACTTAAAATGAAGTAAAAGTGTCCAACGGTTTTCTCTAAGATTATTTATTTACGATTGTGAGGAGAAAAAATGTCAGATCGTTTTAATTATGATAAAGCAGAAGCAGATCTCTATGAATCCGGATGCCCATATTCAGAGGAAATATATGGTTATCGGTCTGAAGAAGGCATCAACGAGTTTATGCGCGAAAATGGACTTGACCCCCAAAAATACTACAAGGAAAAGGACAATAACGACCGAACGGAAAACAATAGTAGTGGCTGTTACATTACGACGGCATGTGTTGAAGCCAAAGGCTTGGACGATAACTGCTATGAGTTAAGTATTCTGAGAAATTATCGAGACACATACTTGAAAAATAAGACAGACGGAATGAAAGAAATATCTGAGTATTATCGCGTTGCACCTCAAATTGTTGAAAGCATAAACCGACGTGAGGATGCAACCGTAATTTGGGACGCGGTCTATAAAACCATAATTCTTCCGTGTATTTCTTTCATCGTGAATATGTCGGCCGCATTTTACACCCGGCGGCGGCAGTGTTTTACAGTTGCGGCGGAGAAATTTGACACCTGCGGCGGCGGGATTTGACAGGGTTGCCGCCGCAGGCGTCAAGCGACGTC
>Ga0163159_1001393_pt1 | contig 23289 bp, 15 predicted proteins | sample BioMet9_FD_108702 | JGI IMG/M metagenome (GOLD analysis project Ga0163159, IMG submission 108702) | Microbial communities from bioreactor (seeded with sewage sludge) at Lawrence Berkeley National Lab, California, USA - Biofuel... | ecosystem: Engineered > Bioreactor > Anaerobic > Unclassified ... | reverse complement strand
CTCCACAGGCCAGAAGAGCTTTAGTACTTCGTCCAGTTCGTTGGCGTAGCGGGGCAAAGGTGTGCGCAGCAGAATTTTCATGCTTCGTCCCGCCCCGCGAAGGTGCTCGCGCCGTGCCCCGGGTATGCCGGGATGCGCGGATGCAGGTACAGGATGCGCCGCAGGCTGTTCTTGAGCGCCGTAAAATCCCCGTCGGCAAAATCATAGCGGCCATATCCGCCGTTAAACAGCGTATCCCCGCACAGCAGCCCCGCGTTTTCCGGCAGCAGGTAGCAAACGCTCCCCGCGCTGTGCCCGGGGGTGTGCAGCACGCGGATGTCCATGCCCGCCAGCCGCAGCACCTGATTATCCTCCATAAAAAGCGGTTTCGTTTTCACGCGCACGTCAAAGCCAAACTCCGCCCCCACGTTCAGCGCCGGGTCGGTCAGCTTCGGCGCGTCCGCCGGATGGATGTATACGGGGATGCCGTAGTGCGCGCACACCGCGTCCACCGCGCCGATATGGTCGTAATGCCCGTGGGTCAGCAGCACCGCCGCGGGTCTGCGATCCGCGACGTCGGCGATAATGCGCGGCGCGTCAGCCCCGGGGTCCACAATCACCACCTGCCGCGTGGCCGCGTTTTCCACTACGTAACAGTTCATTTGAAACTCGCCCACACGGAGCGTTTCCACCATAACCGGCAAACTATTCACCTCATTAACTTCCGTGACATTTCCGCGGGGATCGGCAGCGGCCCGGATGCCTTTGCCCGCAGGGTGCGGACGCCCGGCTTAAAACGTGCGCCGGGAATCCAGCAGGATGGTGACCGGCCCGTCGTTGACCAGGCTCACGGCCATGTCCGCGCCGAACACGCCGGTTTCCACCAGCACGCCCTGCCCGCGCCATGAGGCGACCGCCTTCTGGTACAGCGCGTCCGCCGCTTCGGGGCGCTCCGCCCGGATAAAACTGGGCCGTCTGCCGTCGCGCGCGTCGCCCAGCAGGGTAAACTGGCTTACCGCCAATATCGCCCCGCCCACTTCCTGCAGGGATCGGTTCATCTTGCCCGCGTCGTCCTCAAAAACGCGCAGGTTGAGCACCTTATCCGCAATATAGGCGGCGTCTCGTTCCCCGTCGCCCACCTCCACGCCGATTAACACCATCAGCCCCTTGCCGATTTCCCCTGTAATCTGGTCGCGCACGGCGACCGACGCGCGAAGAACGCGCTGCACCACTGCCCGCATGAAAACCACCCTTTCCCAAAGGCCCGGTCGGTCTGGCCGCCGGGCCTAACAGAATCGCCGGTTACGATATGCCACGGTACACTTCCATAATGTCCGTGCGCCGCTGCAGGGCCTTAATCACCTTATCCAGCTGTTCGCGCGCCGTTACCTGCACCACCATGGTGATCACGCTGGTCTTGCGCTTATCGTCGCGCTTGGCGGATACCGCCACGATGGGCACGCCCAGATTGCCGATAAACAGCGCCAGCTCGCCCAGCAGGCTTACATGGTCGTAGGCGATAATATTGATGGTAGCGTTAAATGAGCCGCCTTCGGTGTTGGCCCAGCTGACCTCCACCATACGCTCGTGTTCGCTTGCGCTCACGTTGGGGCAGTCCGCCTTGTGCACGGTCACGCCGCGCCCGCGCGTGATATAGTCAACAATTTCGTCGCCCGGCACAGGGTTGCAGCACTTGGCGAAACGCACCAGCATCCCGCTTTCGCCCTTCACATAGATACCGTGGGTCGGTTTGCCCAACTGTTTTTGCAGCTCCTGCGGCGGGGTTTCCACCACCTTGGGCAGGGTTTGCGCCTCGTCCTTGCGCTGCTCATCCAGCAAACGGCTGATCACATAGGCGCTGGCGATGCCGCCGTAGCCCACCGCGCCGTAAATGTCGTCCAGTTCCTGAAAGGCGTATCGCTTCAAAATGGGATCGTAGTATTCCGGTTTGGTCAGCGCCGGCAACGACACGCCCCGGCGTTTGGCCTCGTGCTCCAGCATTTCCCGGCCGCGCACCACGTTTTCGCCATGCAGCTCGCGCTTGAAAAACTGGCGGATTTTCGCCTTGGCCTGCTGGGTTTTCACCACTTTGAGCCAATCCATGCTGGGGCCCTTGGAGTTGGCGGAGGTGATGATTTCCACACGGTCGCCCGTTTCCAGCGGCGTTTCCAGCGGCACGATGCGCCCGTTCACCTTGGCCCCCACGCAGTGGTTGCCCACGCCGCTGTGGATGCGATAGGCAAAGTCCACGGGGGTGGAGCCGCGCTGCATGCTTACGATGTCCCCCTTGGGGGTAAACAACAGCACCTCGTCGCTGAACAGGTCGGTCTTTAACGAGTCGATAAACTCCTTGCTGTCCCGCGTTTCGTTTTGCCAGTCCAAAATCTGCCGCAGCCAGTACAGTTTGTTATCCAGATCGCCTTCGGGGCCGCCGCCCTCCTTGTAGCGCCAATGGGCGGCCACGCCGAACTCCGCCACGCGGTGCATGTCCCACGTACGAATCTGGATTTCAAAGGGGAAGGGCATTTTGCGCCCACCGATGACCGTGGTATGCAGGCTCTGGTACATGTTACTCTTGGGCACGCTGATATAATCCTTAAACCGGCCCGGGATCTGGTTCCACAACGTATGCACGATGCCCAGCACCGTATAGCAGTCCTGCACCGTATCCACAATCACGCGCACGGCGATCAGGTCGTAAATCTGGTCGAAGGTCTTGTTCTGGTCGGTCATTTTTTTGTAGATGGAATACAGGTGCTTGGGGCGGCCGTCCATCTCGTAATGGATGCCCTGCGCGTCCAACTTCTCGGAAAGCTGGCTGATCACCATGCGGATGTTTTCCTCCCGCTCGGCGCGGCGCAGACCCACCTTCTGGGCAATGTCGTGGTAGGCCTCGGGGTTGATGTATTTAAAGGAGAGGTCCTCCAGCTCCTGCTTGACGGCGTTCATGCCCAAACGGTGCGCCAGCGGCGCGAAAATGTCCAGCGTCTCGCCCGCGATGGCCCGTTGCCGATCCTCCGGCTGGTAGCGCAGGGTGCGCATGTTGTGCAGGCGGTCCGCCAGCTTGATAATCACCACACGGATGTCCTTGCTCATGGCGAGGATCATCTTGCGCAGGCTTTCGGCCTTCTGCTCCTCCCGGTCGGTAAAATCCAGCTTGTCCAGCTTGGTCACGCCGTCCACCAGCGTGGCCACTTCCTCGCCGAACTCCGCGCGGATGGTGTCCAGCGATACGCACTGGCAGTCCTCCACCGTGTCGTGCAGCAGGCCCGCCGCAATCGTCGGCGCGTCGATCATCAGATCGGTCAGGATGCTCGCGACCGATACGGGGTGGATAAAGTACGGCTCGCCGCTCTTGCGCGTCTGCCCGGCATGGGCTTTTTCGGCGAACTCGTACGCTTTTTTCACGATCAGGTAGCTGTCCCCGGGGTGCTGTTTCTGCACGCGGGCCAGCATTTTTTCCATGGGCATACATTCGTTGGTGATATACGTTAACATGCCGGTCCCTCCCTTACAAAGCGGGGCGCGCCGCCGCGGCAAGCGCGCGAACCGCGCCGAGCGCCGGGCTGTCGGACAGCGTACGTTTACCGGTTTCACAGAACCGGTAGTGGAACGGGTTTTCCGAAAAATCAATCAACCCCAGTTGGGAAAAGGCCAGCAATCCCAAAAGCGTCTGCGCCTCGCCAAGCGCCGCTTCCCGCGCCGTCTGGGCAAGGCTTGCGAACGCCGACCGGCGAAGCAGACGATACAGCGTCCGATAGGCGGGGTCTCCCGCATCCAGCGTCTGCGCCATTCTGCCCAGCGCCCGCGAAGGCGCGGCCGTGTATGTCGCCGTACCCGGCAGCAGATCGCGCCAGTACGTCGCGCTGTTTGGGGTAAGTGGCCCGTGCAGCAGCCCGACGGTTTTCCAGCGGCACCTCACCGCCTGTGGTTCCGGCTGCGTCAGCAGGGTGTGAAAACACCGGGGATCGTCCGGCGCGCCGCGCGCCCAGTCCGTCCGGTCGCCGTACGCGGCCAGAAAACGCGCTGCCGTTTCCCGTGTGTAAGCGATCAACAATGTGCCCTGCCGCCCGGCCAGCAGCGTTTCCATCTCCGCCGGTTCTCCGGCTTGCGAAACGAAAGGGCCGAAGGCGGCCTGATCCGGCAGGGGCGGTTCCGCGCCGGCCTGTTCCGGCGGTTTCGCAGCCTGTGCCGGTATCGCTGCGGAAAACGAGGTGTTTTCCGACGGGCTTTGCTGCGGCGTTTCCATCGCCTGCGCCGCCGGAAGGGTAGCCTTCATCATTTCTGCATCGGGCAGGCCGTTTCCTGCCGCCGGGGTGGGAAACACGGCCAGTTCCGCGCGCAGCGCCGCCAGCAGCGCGTTATCCCACGCGGACTGCCCTTCGGTTGCCAGCGCGTCCGCCAAAGCGGGAGCGCAGGGGCGCAGTGCCTGCGCCTGAAATTTGACGGATACATTCCCCCGGTACTCGTCCCGGGCAAGGGTATAGGCCGCGTCCACCGTGTCCGGCAGAGTTGCGGCCTGCGCGCCCATGCCGAATCCCACGCCGGAAAGCAGTTTATCCCCCTGCCGCAGGGTCAGCTGCAGGTGCGCGCCCTGCGCCCCGCAGGCCCGGCGGCGCAGCAGCTGCGCCCCTCCGGTATAAAACACTGGCGCGGGGTTGCCAAGGCCGAAGGGTTCCAACTGCGAAAGCGCGTCCAGCAGCGCGTCGTCCGCGGCGGCAAAAGCAAGCTCCGCGTCGTATTCCTGCGCGGGGATCAGCAGCTCGTCTGTCGCGGTTTCCCGCACGGTCTGTTCCAGCCGGGCGCAAAAGGCGTCGTAGTTTCCCTCCGTCAGCGTTACGCCCGCGGCCATTTCATGCCCGCCATATCGCAAAAGCAGATCGTCGCAGGTTTGCAGGCAGCGCGCGAGGTTGATGCCATGCACCCCGCGCAGGCTGCCGTGCAGCACGCCGTCCTCCCCGCACAGGGCGCATACGGGCACGCCGTAATGCCGGTTCAGCCGCCCGGCCACCAGCCCCACCACCCCGGCGGGCCATGCGTCCCCGCGCACAAACAGCACGCGATTCTTCACAAAATCGTGCGTTTCGGCCTGCGTTTCCGCTTGCTCGGTCGCCTCGGCCTCCATGCGCTTGCGTTCGGTATTGGCCCTGTCCAGCTGCCCGGCCAGCGTTTCCGCCTCGCCGGGGTCGCGGGTCATCAGCAGGCGAACGCTTCGGCTGGCGTCGTCGATACGTCCCGCCGCGTTCAGCCTCGGGGCCAGCTGATACGCGACAGACTCGGAGGTAAGCGGTTCCCGGCAGCCCGCCGCCCCGATCAGCGCCCGCACGCCCGGGCGCTCGCCCATACGCGGCAGGCCCATCGCCACGATCGCGCGGTTTTCGGACAGCAGGGGCACAATATCCGCCACGGTGGCGATCGCCGCCAGCTCCAGCCACTGCGCGGCGGTTTCCGCCCCCAGCAGCGCCACGGCCATTTTATAGGCTACGCCCGCGCCGCACAGCCGGGGGAAAGGATAGCCGTTCAGCACCGGGTTCACCACCGCGTCCGCCGGGCAGGGGATCAGCCCCGGCTGGTGGTGGTCGGTCACGATCACGCACATGCCCAGTTCCTTCGCGCGCGCCACCTCCGCTGCGTTGGTGATGCCCAGATCCACCGTGACCAGCAGGCGGAAGGACTTGGAAAGTTCCTCGATGGCAGGCAGGTTCAGCCCATACCCTTCCGCGCGCAGGGGCACGTGCGGTTCCGCGGAAATCCCGTACAGGCGCAAGGCCTCGCTGGCGATGGCGGCGGCGCATACGCCGTCCGTGTCGTAATCTCCGTATACCACGGCGGGCCACGCTTCTTCTCTGGCCTGTTTCAGCAGGGCCAGCGCCTCCCCCATACCGGACAGCAGCATCGGGTCGTACAGGTCGGCCATACCGGGGTGCAGAAACGCCTCCGCCTGCGCCGCCGTATCCACCCCGCGCGCGAAAAGCAGTTCCGCCAGCACGCCGTCATAAGGGCGCAGCGCCCGGCGCGCGGTGGGGGTAAAGGGGCGATCTTCCCGGCGGACGAAACGAAGCATGGCGGTTCTCCTTTCCAGAATACGAATAGCAGTATTCTACCATATTCGCGGGTCCCGCGCAAAGCCGCGGCTTGCCACGGCGCGGCGTTTCGGCTACAATAAGGCGAAACATTTCCGCGCCGGTTCCGGCCTGTTGGCTGACCGCGCGGCACAGAAGGTGCGCTGATGAAAAAGAAACTGCCCGCCGGGCGGATGGGGGCGGCTGTTCTGGCGGCGGCGCTGGCGGCATGGTGCCTGCCGGACGTCGTAACGATGCCATCCAACCCATGGGTATTCTGGCCGCTGGTCGTCGCTCTGTTTGCGGTGTTCGCCGTGGTATTCCTTATCGCGTTCGCTCGCCGGGACCGGCGGCTGGCATGGATCAGCTATCCCGTCGGTTTTCTGTTCGCGTGCTTTACAGTGCTGGGCAAGCCCATCAGCCAGAACCATGCCCTGCCTACGGGCACGGCGTGGGTTCTGCCGGGTATGCTCCTGTCGGTCGCCGTGTTTACGGCGCTGTTCGGCGCGGTCATCCTGCTTACGTACCGGGCCGCGCTGCGCTGGCTGAGCCGCCCCGCAAAGCCCCCCGCGAAGGAATCGGGCGTCAGCCGCCTGATCGGCAACTGGCTGTTCGCGTTTTTGGTTCTGCTGCTGTGCTGGGCGCCCGTCTGGCTGGCGTTTTATCCCGGCACCTTCCGCTACGACGCGGATACGCAGTTTTATTCCTACATGGACGGGATGCTGACCACCCATCACCCGCTGCTGCACACCCTGTTCATGAGCTGGTTGCTGGACTGGGGCAATACGCTGGATTCCCTTACACTGGGCGTGGCACTGTACGACGGCCTGCAGCTGATGCTGACAGCGGCGATCCTTGCGTACGCCTGCGTGTGGCTGCGCAGGCGCGGCGTGCCGACCGCGCTCCGGGCGGCGGTGCTCGCGCTGTTCGCGCTGCTGCCGCTGTATCCGCTGTGGGCGTTCAGCGCCACCAAAGACGTGCTTTTCGGCGGTTTCGTGTTGCTGTTGTGCCTGCAGATGGTCGATTTGTGGCGCGACGGCGCGGTCTGGTTCCGCTCGCCGGTACGGGTGGGGCTTTTCGCTCTGACCGCCGTGTTGATGATGTTGTTGCGCAACAACGGCGTGTATGCCTTCTGCCTCGCGCTTCCCTTCGCGGTGTTCATCGCCAAAGGCCGCCGGATACGCACGGCCCTGCTGTTCGCGGTCTGCGTCGCTCTATATATGGGGACAAACCAGCTGTTGATTGCCGCCTGCGACGCAGAAGGCGGCAGCGCCGTGGAAATGCTCTCCATCCCCCTGCAGCAAACCATGCGCGCCGCCACGCGCGGAACCGTTTCGGACGACGACCGGGAAAAGCTGTCGGAGCTTTTCTGGGAGTACGACGGCGACTGGGCCAACCTTTATACCCCGCTTTGCGCCGATAACGTGAAGTGGAACCTGGATGAGGATGTGTTATCCGCCGACCCCGGCGGCTACCTGGCCCTGTGGGCGAGGGTGGGACGGCAGAACCCGAGGCTGTATCTGGAAGCGTTTCTGGAGCAGAACCTGCCCTACTTTTACCCCGGCGCGAAAATGGAATATAACATCGTGCTGGGGCAGCTGCCCATGGACCTGTACACGCTGGAGGAACATTCTCTGCTGCCGGGCCTGAAGCCGTTTTATCAGGCGTATGACAAAACGCTTACGGTGTTTGGTCTGCTGGGTACGCAGTTGTTGTCCGACAACGCGGTGATGGTTTGGCTTACCCTGTTGCTAACGGGCTTTGCGCTGTACCGCAAACAGCGGGGCACGGTTATCGCGGCGCTGTTTCTGCTGGCCATCTGGTGCACCTGCCTGATGGGCCCGATTGCCGTGATGCGCTATCTGCTGGGCTTCTTCTATACCACGCCGGTACTGCTCGCCGCTGCCTTCGCCCGCTTCCCGCGCGAAAAGGCCGCGGCCCGGCGCAGCGCCCTGCCAATCTCCCCGACAGCCCAAAAAGTGGCCTGAACGTTTCCGGCGCGGGCATGCATCCACTCCCAGCACACATAAAACGGGCCCTTCAACGCATCAGCGCTGGAAAGGCCCGCTTTTCCGTTATATTCTTATCCTTGCAACGGGTGTTATGCGATGGTATCCATACTATATCCATTTCCGGGCAGTTTTTCAATTTCCGGCCGAAGGCTTTCCATATCAATCAGGTGCATTCCGGCCACGTCCCGCAGTTCCGACGCCACAAAGTGCGGCGAGGCGATTACCTTAAACCGTTTGCCGCGCGCGCGCAGCAGCCGCAGGGCCCGGTCAAAGTCTCCGTCGCCGCTTACCAGCACGGCGATGTCGTAGTTGTCGATGGTGTTAAACATATCCAGAACAATTTCAATATCCAGATCCGCTTTTTGCTTCGTTTCCCCCGTCGTGGGGTCATGGATGGTCTTGATGGGTTTGGTCACCAGCGAATACCCGATATAGGTCAGCGCGTTTAAAAATGCCTGCTGGCCCGATTCCGGCGGTGCGTCCTTGCCGACGTAATAATACGCGTCCACGATTTCCCCGAAGCGTTCACAGTATTTCAACAATTTTTTCGTATCCACAAACCATTTCAGATCATTTTTCTGCATATAGAAGAAATTGGCGCCGTCCACAAATACAGCGACTCGATCCATTTCATCTCCCTCCTTTCCGATTTCATCATAACATAAATTTTACCATCCGGAAAGCACTGTTTTCCCGTGCGTTCAGGCATGGTTCCCCGCCTGTGTACGGCCGAGCCACCGACCGCCGAAGCGGAACAGAAGCAGCCCCGCGATAATCAGCGCGCCGCCCGCGACCGTGGACATTTCGATGGCTTCTCCAGCCAGCCAAAGGCCGAGCAGCGTGGTTAAAAACGGCGTAACGAACATGTAGTTGCTCACCGACGAGGTATTCGCGGCCAGCGACAGCGCCTTGCTCCACGCGCAATAGGCGATTGCGATGGAGAACACGCCCAGCACCGCCAGGTACAGGTACTGGATGGGCGGCGCGGCCCGAAGCTCCGTAACGGCGTCGGGCAGAAACACGCACAGCATCAACGTGCCGAAAAAGATGCTGTACGCCGTGGATTGCAGCGCCGAGTACGTTTTTGTCAGCCGCCGCTGGAGCAGGTTATATACGCAGATCAGCAGGGCGGACAGGATCATGTAAAAAAGCCCCGCGTTGAACGTAAACCCGCCGCGCAGCACCGTAAGCACCGCCACCCCGAGAAACGATACCCCGATTGCACCGTACTGAAGCGCGGTCAGTTTTTCCCGGTACACCACCCGCGCCAGCAGCGCTGTAAGGATCGGCGTCGTGGCGATCATCACGCTGCCGGTGGAGGCGCTTACGCTTACGCTGCCCAGGTTGAAAGTAATCATATACAGTCCGAAGCCCGTTGCGCCGGACAGCAGAAACCACGGCAGGTCGCGCAGCGCGGGCGGCTTCATGCGCGTCGCGATTGCCACAACCATCAGCGCGGCGGATGCCGCCAGATACCGCAGCACGCCCAGCGAATACGGCGAAAAGCTGGCCAGCGCCAAGCGGGTAAACACAAACGCCATCGACCAGAACAGGATGGTAACCGCCGCGTAGGGATGGTAGCTGTTTTTCCATCGCATGAGAGAGTACCCCCTTACTGTGGGCGCAACCATGCGGAGAGTATGGAAAAGTTGCGTTGACCGCAGTATAACACGGCGTTTACGACCCGGCAACAGGGTTTTTTGCCGTCCGGCAGGGGCGGGGCTGTTCGCGGGCGAACAACATTAGGACAATAACACAAAGCGCGATCCCCCGGACCGCGCGGGAGGAATACGGATGAACGACCGATACGTGGAAGCCGCGCAGCGTGCGGAGGATCTGCTGGCCCGGATGACGCTGGAAGAAAAGGCTGCGCAGATGACGCAGGTGCCCGCCAGTGCCCTGACCGACGAACAGGCCGAAGCCTGGGCTGAGCGCGGCGTAGGCAGTTTTTTACATACGCTCGGGGAGCGCGCCGCCAGATTACAGCAGATCGCTCTGCACAGCCGCCTGGGTATTCCGGTGCTTTTCGGCATCGACGCGGTGCGCGGCCACGCGCTCAAAAACGGCGCGACAATCTACCCCTCCCCGCTGGCGCTGGCCTGTTCGTGGGACCGGGAACTGCTGACGGCCGTGGGGCGCGCCACCGCCGGGGAAGTAGCCGCCGACGGCCTGCACTGGACGTTTTCGCCGCTATTGTGCGTTGCGCGGGACCTGCGCTGGGGCCGGGTGGACGAAACCTTCGGGGAGTCCCCGATGCTGATTGGCGAACTGGCTTCCGCCATGATCCGCGGCTATCAGGGGGACGATCTCTCCGCGCCGGACAGCATTATGGCCTGCGCGAAACACTATCTGGCCTATGGCGAAAGTACCGGCGGCGTGACTCGGTGGACGCGCCGATCCCGCTGCGGCTGATCCGCCAGCTTTTTCTGCCGCCCTTCGCACAGGCAGTGCAGGCTGGTTGCGCCACGTTTATGACCGCTTATTCTTCCATCGACGGCGTGCCGCTGACCATCCACCGCGAGCTGCTGACCCACATCCTCAAGGAAGAATTGGGTTTTGACGGGTTTGTGGTAACCGACTGGGACAATGTGCGCGCGCTGGTAACCCGCCAGCATGTGGCGGAGTCCCTGCGCGACGCGGCCATACTGGCTGCCAACGCCGGGAACGATATGTTCATGTCCACACCCGAAGCCTGCGACGAGCTGATCGCCGCCGTGCGGGAAGGCACGCTGTCCGAATCCGTGCTGGACGGCGCGGTGCGGCGGATTCTCACCCTGAAATACCGTCTGGGGCTGTTTGGGGAAAAGAGCCTCCATGCGTATCCGCTGCCCGCGGACGCCATGGAAAAGCACCGCGCGCTCAACCGCCGCGCGCAGGAAGAAGCGCTGGTGCTGCTTCAAAACAACGGCGCGCTGCCGCTGTCCGCGCATAAAATCGCCATGGTCGGCCCCGCAGCGGACGATGCCGTCGCGATGCTGGGAGACTGGACCTACTTAAGCCATCCCGACCCCCATCCGGATGTTGCGCACGTCATCCCGCCCGTTACCCCCTATCGCGGGCTATGCGCGCTGGGCGAGCAGCATGACTTTATCGTGTCGTACGCACGCGGATGCGGCTTCTTTTCCGCCGGAACGCCCGCAACCGCGCAGTACGAGGCCACGCCCGCCCTGCAGGCCGAGTTTGCCCGCCTGTCCGGCGCGCTGGACCGTACTGCCGTGCAGGCGGCCTGCGACGACGCGGAAGTAATCGTCGCCTGTGTGGGTGACTGCCTCGCCCAGAACGGCGAGGGGCGCGACCGCGCGGACCTGGACCTGTCCGGCGACCAGCAGGTGCTGCTTGAAACGCTGAAATCGTTTGGCAAGCCGCTGATCGTAGTGCTGGTGACCGCCAAACCGCTTACGACGCCGTGGATCAAGTTAAACGCCGATGCGGTTGTGCAGGCTTTCAGCGGCGGGCAGACACTAGGCGACGCGCTGGCCCGGCTGCTGACCGGTGAATTAAATCCCTCCAGCAAACTGCCGATCAGCTTCGCCCACACCACGGGCCAACTGCCCGTGTACCATAACAGCCTGCCCGGCTGGCATGACGGCCGCTACATGGACGCGCCCGCCGAACCGCTGTATCCTTTCGGCTTCGGGCTAAGCTACACCCGTTTCCGGTACGGTGCGCCCCTTTATTCGGAAGTCGGAACCGGTCGAACCCTCAGCGTTACCGTGCAGAACGCGGGCGGATGGGACGGCGTGGAAACCGTGCAGGTATACGCGCACCGACCTTCCGCAGGCCGTATCACGCCCGTTAAGGAACTGGTGGATTTTATCCGCGTGCCGCTTGCGGCGGGCGAAGAAAAGGAACTGGTTTTCTCCATCCCGGACGATCGCCTGTGCGCCGTACGCGACGATGGCAGCCGGGTGCTGGAGCACGGCGAATATACGCTGATGGTCGGCAGTTCCTCCCGGGACGCGGATCTGCAATGGGTGCGTTTCCGGGTATAGACACCAACGGGCAAACAGCCCGATGTCTGGCCGGATAACCGGCCTGCCTGAAAAGACACATCGTTAAGAACCAACAACGCAGGGGCGGAAGCGCGTACCGATGTACGACAGCTCCGCCCTTTGCGGTAAGTTTAAAATCAGACAGGCCCTATTCAGTAAGCTGTGCCCGTGAATTTACTCGTGAGCTTTTTCGCGCGCTTCTCCCACCCGTTCTTGCGCAATCCCAAAAAAACAGTACAATAACAGTAACGACAGGTTCGATCAAGGAGGTGCATCCGTGAAAGCAATCGTAAACGGAACCCTGTTCCTGAACGGAGAGTTTGTTGAAAACCGCGTGCTGCTGTTCGACCGGCGTATTCTGGGCACCGCGGCGTGTACGCCGGAGGGCGCGCAGGTATACGACGCAGCCGGCGGCATGGTGTCCGCCGGGCTGATTGACGTGCATTGCCACGGCTTCGGCGGCCGGGAAGCGGGCGAAGCGACCGCCGAAGAGCTGCTGGAGATGTGCCGAACGCTAACAAGCCACGGAGTCACCGCCTGGCTGCCCACGGTCAGCTGTCTCCCGAAAGCCCGCTACCGGGATTGTTTCGACCAGATTCGTACGGCTCGCCGCCAGACCGAAAAGCTGGGTTTCAGGGGCGCGCGCATTCTGGGCGCGCATGCCGAAGGCCCTTTTCTGAGCCCGCAGAAATGCGGCGCGCAGAACGCCGCCTGCATTCTGCCGCCCGACTGGACAATGATCGAGCCGTTTCTGCCAGAGATACGAATCATCACCGTCGCGCCGGAAATGGAGGGTGCGCTGCCGCTGATCCGCCGCCTGACCGACGCGGGCATCACCGTATCCGCCGGGCATACCAACGCCAATTACACACAGACCGTCGCGGGGATCGACGCGGGCATCACCCACGCCACGCACCTGTTTAACGCCATGCCCAGCCTGATCAGCCGGAACCCCGGCCCCGTCACCGCGCTGCTGAACGACAGCCGCGTGTACTGCGAACTGATCGCGGACGGCTTCCACGTGCACCCGGCGCTGCTGGCGCTGACCGCGCGGCTGAAGGGCGACCGGCTGGTGCTGATTACCGATTCCATCCGCTTCGCGGGTCTGCCGGACGGCACCTATACCCTGTCCGGGCAAACCGTGACCGTACACGGGCCGGAATGCCTGCTGCCGGGCGGCACCATCGCGGGCAGCACCCTCACGCTGGATCGCGCGGTGCGAAACGCGCACGATATGGGGGGCATGGCAACAACACAGGCTCTTTTTGCCGCAACAGCCGGTGCGGCCGCCTCCATTGGGGAACGCGCACGCGGGACGCTTGCCGATGGCAACGAAGCCGACATCGCCATTTTTGACCGGCAGATGCAACCGACACGTACCTTTGTGGGTGGAGAAGAAGTGTGGAAAGCACAGTGATCTTAATGCGCACGACTCCAATGCCGGAAAGGGATTGCTTTTTCCGCCTTCATCGGGTATCATGAAGGATGTGTTTACGTTTCCCCATTTCGCACCGGAAAGAATGATGAACGATGGCCGATTATATCCTCAGCTGCTGCTCTACAGCCGACCTGAATGCGGAGCATTTTGAAAAACGCGATATTCACTATATCTGTTTTCATTACAGTCTGGATGGCCGCCAGCTTTCGGACGATCTGGGACAGAGCATGCCCTTTGAGGAGTTTTACCGCCGGATGGCCGCCGGAGCGGACACCAGCACTTCACAGGTGAACGCCGACGAGTTTGAGGCCTATTTCACCCGTTTTCTACAGGAAGGGAAGGACATTTTGCATGTCACCCTGTCTTCCGGCATTTCCGGCGTCATCAACTCCGCGGTGATCGCCAAAGAAAACCTGGAAGCGAAGTTTCCGGATCGAAAAATCTACATTGTCGATTCGCTGGGCGCGTCCAGCGGCTATGGCCTGCTGATGGACAAGCTTGCCGACCTGCGGGACGGCGGCATGGGCATCGACGACCTGCGCGCATGGGCCGAGGCCCACAAGCTGGAGCTGCACCACTGGTTTTTCTCCACCGACCTCACGTTTTATATCAAAGGCGGTCGCATTTCCAAAACAGCGGGGATGTTCGGCAAGCTGCTCAATATCTGCCCGCTGCTCAACATGGACGCGCAGGGGCGGCTGGTGCCGCGCTCCAAGGTTCGTACCAAGCATAAGGTCATCCGGGAGATTGTGGACCGGATGATCGAGAACGCCGTAGACGGGGTAGACTATTCCGGAAAATGCTACATCTCCCAATCCGCCTGCATGGACGACGCCAAAGCCGTCGCGACGCTTGTGGAAGCGAATTTTCCCCGGCTGAACGGCAAGGTGGAAATCAACTACGTGGGCACCACCATCGGCAGTCACACCGGCCCCGGCACAGTCGCCCTGTTCTTCTGGGGCGGAAAACGGGAGTAAACGGCTCCCGGTTCCATACCACCTTATAGTGACTATGATATGAAAGCCCCGCCGCGAGATTAATCGCGGCGGGGTTTTTTGACAACTCGGATTTGGGATACAAACCGTTTACTTGCACAGCGAAGGCCACTTGGTTTTGGCGAAGTTGTAGGCCTTCACGATGTTGGCCTGATGCTGCGCGTCCACCGTGCCGCTGGTGTGGGTTTCACTGCCCTTGAAGTGGATACACATCATGCCGTAGTAATTGTTTCCGTCCGCATACTGGTCGCAGGAGCTTTTGCCGCCCATGTAGCCGTGCGGGAATCCGTAGATGCTTACGCAGTATACATGCCCGTTGTAGTTCAGCAACGCCGCGCGGCGATCCCACTTGCTGCCGATGCTGGTAGCGCCGGTAAGCTTGCCGTTGAAATCCGGCCAGGCATAGGTAATGCTGCCGGAGCTGTCCGACGAAGAAGTGGAAACAATTTTCTTGAGCTGGTCGCTGGTCGGGTGGCTGGAATTATAGGTGAATTTTGCAATATCGCACATCGTTTTGGTATCGGCGGAGGTAAGGGGCACGCAGTCCGCGTGGTATCCGCCCGCCCAGCGCTTCACCTTAAACACCATCTGCGTTTCCACATCCATCACCGTAGCGGTCGCGCCCTTAGGGAAGATGTCCGCGCCCTGATTGCCGAAATTCCAGTCGGTCATCGTAACGCTGGTGATGGTGCCGAAATCGGACGTGTCGCTGCCGGAAGTGCCGCTGATCGCCGCGACAGCCTTCGCATAGAGAACGTTGCTGGTTTCCTTGCCGATGGAACCGTCCACCGTAAGGTTGTATTTCCGCTGGAAGTTGCGCACCGCGCTGGTGGTTCCGCTGCCAAAATTGCCGTCCAGCGTGCCGGTGTAGTATCCCAGAACCGTCAGGGCGTACTGCGCGCTGTGCACATAGATATCGCCCACCAGATTCATATCCGCCTTCAGCGTTTTTACATAACCCGCGGGCCAGAGCGTGCCGGTGATGTACGTGGTCAGCGCCGCGGAGGTGAGGATGGAATCCTTCACGTCGTTGTATACGGCGTTGTATTTTGTGTTGTTGTAGTACAGGCTGCAGTACACCACGTTGTTCTTGGTGTACGTATCGGTGCTGACCAGCTGCAGCACAGTTCCGGCGGCAACGCTGACCGCGCCGGTGGAGCTTTGCTCCTCGCTGGTAAAGATCGTTACGTTGTTGGCCAGCTTCACATAGGTTTTGGTAGCGGAAGGCGTAACGCCGTTGTAGCTTACCGTGGCACAGTCCCCGCGCACATAGCCGGTCTGCCCTCCGGAAGTTTTGATATAATACCAGGTATATCCGCCCGCTGTGGTCGGCGTGGCAAGCAGCGACCCGGTGCTGCCCTTGGCCAGCACATAGCCGGTTTTGCTGCCGTTGGCGCTGCTGCGCAGGCGGGTATTCTTTTTAGTAATCGTCACCGTACCCAGGCTGGTAGTCGTAGAACCGGACGACGATCCGCTTGCACTGGTGTAGGTGCCCATCAGCCAGCCGTTGATATTGTTGTAGGTGACATAGTACCACGTAACCCCACTCACGGTAGAGGTGTTGTAATATGACAAGCTTGTGGAGGCGGGAACCAGCGCAAGCTTTGTTGCCTTGGTGGAGGCGGATTTGCGCAAATTCACTTTCACGGTGGTTGTCAGCGTGCCCAACTGTGTGGTAGACGAGCTGGAACCGGACGAACTGCCCACGGTTACGTAGGTGCCCATCAGCCAACCGTTCAGGTTGTTGTATGCAACGTAATACCACGTAACGCCGCTAACGACCGAAGTATTCGTGTATGCCAGCGTGGTTTTGGCAGGCAAAACCGCCAGCCGCTGCGATTTGGCGGAAGCAGACTGGCGCAGATTCAGGCTGAGCGTCGTGGTCAGCGTGCCGGTGGTGCCCGACGTCGTCGTGGTTGTCGTTGTCGTCGTGGACGTTGTGCTGCCGGTTACGCCATATTTTTGAGAGGCGAGGGGATAAAGCACCTTCAGCGTCAGCGGGCCGGCGCTGCCGTCGGCGGTCAGTGAATAGGCCTTCTGAAAGGCTTTCACGGCGGCCACGGTCTTCTCGCCGTATTCGCCGTCCAGCGCGGCGGAATAATAGCCGAGCGTCTGCAGCGCATATTGCAGCGCATATACTTCCACATTGCCCAGCAGCTTCAGTTCCTGCTTCAGGTTGGGGTAGGTGCTCACCTGCCACAGCGTACCCGTAACATAGGCAGTAACGTCCGCGTCGCTCATGATGCTTGCGCTTACGTCGCTCCATAGTACGTTATACCGTGAGTTGTTATAATACAGGCATCCGTACTCCGTTGCCGTCCCGTTGCTGGTGACGGTGTAAGTACTGGTGGATACCAGCATGAGAACGGTTCCGTTCGCCACCGTAATCGCGCCTGCGTTGGGGGTGGAATCGGTGGTGAATATATTAACGGCTTTGCCGAGCTTAACAAAGCTCTTGGAGGCGGAATCCGTTACCGACGCGGGCGTGCTGCCCACGGAATCGGCAAACGCCGCCGGGACCAGCGAAAACGCCAAAAAGCAGACCAGCAGGAGCGAAATGCCTCTGCGCAGGGTACCCCCTACGCTCCGATGATTCCATACCATAGGTACATCTCTCCATTCCGCGCATTCTCGCTACTGATCCATTGAACGATTCTGATCCTCATGAGCACTCCTATGTTATTACAAATTTATTACGTTGTCAAGATTTTTTGTTCAATTATATTGCATTTTGGTCACAGGCGACCCGGAACAGGCATGGGGCAGGTGGATGCAACCGGATAGCCCGCGGTTATTGCGCGGCAAGGGCCGAAACAGCCACTAAAAGCGCCTGTACATTGGCTTCCGGCGTGGTCGCCCCGGCACAGAAGCGCACGGCGGTATGCCCTGCGTCCACTGCCTGCCAATGCGCGAAGCTGAAATTTTCGGCAAGTTTTTCCATTGCCGCATTGGGCAGAACGGGAAAAATCTGGTTGGTCAACGTGTCGCAAAGCATCGGGAACCCGCGCGACAGAAACACGGCTTTGATCCGCTGCGCCTGCCCGTTCGCCCGCGCGCCCAGCGCCTGATACCGTCCGTTCTCCATCAGCGCCAGAAACTGCACGCCCAGCAGCCTTCCCTTGGCCAGCATCGCTCCGCGCTGCTTGATATGGTAGCGGAAAAGCGGCCAGTCGGCAGGCTTTGGCAGCACCAGCGCCTCGCCGAACAGCGCGCCGCACTTGGTGCCGCCCAGGGTGAACGCGTCGCAGTGCGAAGCCAGAAACGGTAAATCCACCGTCGGGTCGGCCGCCAGCCCGTAGCTCATACGGGCGCCGTCAATAAACAGCTTCAGTCCATACGACTGTGCAGCCGTAAAAATATCTTCCAGTTCCTGCCGGGTATACAGCGTGCCAAGCTCGGTCGGATAGCTGATGTACACCATGGCCGGACGCACCATGTGCTCGTGCGTCGCGTCGCCCAAATGCTTCTCGCAGGCTTCGCGCACCTGCGCCGCGGAAATTTTCCCCTCGGCGGAGGGCAGAGCGAGCGCCTTGTGGCCGGTCGCTTCTACCGCGCCGGTCTCGTGTACGTTAATATGTCCGGTGTCGGCGCACAGCACGCCTTCGAAAGGCCGCAACGCCGCCGCGATCACCGTCAGGTTCACCTGCGTACCGCCGGTAAAAAAATGCACACCCGCACCGGGGCAGGCGCAAAGGCCCGCGATCAGCGTTCTCGCCCGGTCGGAAAAATCATCCTCACCATAACCGGGGGTCTGCTCCGCGTTGGTGCGGCAAAGCGCTTCCAACACTTCCGGGGCCGCTCCCTCCAGATAATCGCATTCAAAACGGTACATACACCCTTCGCTCCCTTCGATTGATTCCGGATATGGGAAGCGCGCGCCGGTTGCCCAGTGCGCGCGCAGACCGTTGACCAGCCCTTTCAGGCAGTTCATCGCAGCTTGCTCAAAAAGGTTCAGCTGCCAGAAAGCAAGGTTGGCAAGGGGTTGAGTTTACCGTTCGTAAGTGATGCCCCTTGCCGTCCCGTAGCTGACACGCAGATGGGCCTTTGTAAGCAAGCTGAGCGCGCCGGTTGCCCGACGCGCGCACTGCCGAATCCCTCAGCGGCGGCGGAACGTTTCGCAGCGCTTGGGGCCGGTCGAAATCATATTGATGGGCACTTCCACCTGTTTCTCCAGGAAATCGACATATTTACGGCAATTTTCCGGCAGGGCGGCAAAATCGGTCACGCCGCGCACACTGGTGTTCCAGCCGGGCAGCACGGTGTATACGGGTTTGGCGCGCAGCAGGGTGGGCGTGCTGGGGAAGTCCGTGATCTGCTTTCCATCCACTTCATAGGCGGTGCAAACGGGAATCTCCGGCAGGTAGCCCAGCACATCCAGGTTGGTCAGCACGCATTCTGTCGCGCCCTGTACCATGCAGCCATAGCGCGTGGCCACCGCGTCGAACCAGCCGACGCGGCGGGGCCGCCCGGTGGTGGCGCCGTATTCGCCCGCGTCGCCGCCGCGATCGCGAAGCTCCGTCGCCTCGTCGCCGAAAAGTTCGGTCGTGAAGGGGCCAGCGCCCACACAGCTGGAGTAGGCCTTGGTAACGCAGTACACTTCCTTAATTTCACCCGCGGGCACACCCGCGCCCACCGTGCCGAAGCCGGCCAGCGGCGAGGAGGACGTGGTGAACGGGTAGATGCCATGGTCCGGGTCGCGCAGGCTGCCCAGCTGACCTTCCAGCAGGATGATCTTCTTCTCTTTCAGCGCCTTGTGCAGGTAAACAGTCGTATCAATCACCATGGGGCGAATGCGTTCCGCCTGTTCGGCCAGCAGCGCCAGCAGCGCCTCCACGTCGATAGGGGGCTTGCCATACAACGCCTCCAGCTGGGCGTTTTTCTGGGTCGCCACGCTGGTAAGGCGGGCGCGCAGATAGTCCTGATCGTACAGCTGGCACACCTGAATGCCGATTTTCAAATACTTGTCGCCGTAGAACGGGGCGATGCCGCTTTTGGTGGAGCCGAAGCTGGCCTTGCCCAGCCGCTCCTCCTCGTACCGATCAAAGTCGATATGGTAGGGCATCATCACCTGCGCGCGGTCGCTGATGTACAGCGTGGGCTTGGGAATGCCGCGGCTGACGATGTCGTCGTACTCCCGCAGAAGTTTGTTAATATCCAGTGCTACGCCCGGGCCGATGATATTGGCGATACGGGAATGGAAAACGCCCGACGGCAGCAGGTGCAGGGCGAATTTGCCATAATCGTTGATGATCGTGTGCCCCGCGTTCGCGCCCCCCTGAAAACGGACGACCACATCGCTGTCCTCTGCCAGAACATCGGTGATCTTTCCTTTGCCTTCGTCGCCCCAGTTGGCGCCTACGATCGCTCTCACCATGGCGCAGATCCCCTTTCCTTCGGTCAAGTCGGTAAAAACACCAACATTTATTATCTTATACCGCGGATGGAATGTCAAGCCTTTGGATACAGCCGCTCGAAACCGCACCGGAAAACAACCCGATTGAAGTTGCCGTATCCCGCGGCGGACAACGTTGACCGCAGGGAGGAAACGTGCTATACTTTATTGTTGCGAACACCCTCTTTCAACGCCGCTATCGGCGCGAGACAGGCAAGAAAGGCTGATACGATGTCCGGACACAGCAAATGGGCCAATATCAAGATCAAAAAAGGCAAGACGGACGCCATTCGCGGTAAGATATTCACCAAAATCGGGCGCGAAATCGCCATTGCGGTACGCGAAGGCGGCGGCAACCCGGAGAGCAACAGCAAGCTGCGCGACGTAATCGCCAAAGCAAAAAGCAACAACATGCCCAACGACAACATCTCGCGTTCCATCAAAAAGGCCGCGGGTGAACTGGGCAGCGTGGAATACGCAGAAATTAATTACGAAGGCTATGCCCCGGGCGGCGTGGCGGTCATTGTGGAGTGCATCAGCGACAACCGCAACCGCACCGCCAGCGACATCCGCCATTGCTTCGCCAAAAACGAAGGCACGCTGGGCGTAACCGGTTCGGTCTCCTTTATGTTCGACAAAAAGGGCGTGCTGGTCGTGGCCCGCTCCGCCGACATGGACGAGGACGAAATGATGATGCGCGCGCTGGACGCGGGCGCGGAAGACATGCAGGTGCTGGACGACGCTTTCGAAATCACGACCGACCCCAACGAGTTTTCCGCCGTGCGCGAAAAGCTGGAAGCTGACGGTTTGGAGTTCTTAAGCGCCGAAGTGCAAATGATCCCGCAAAATACCGTCGCCCCCACGCCGGAAAACATCGAGAAGATTCAGGAACTGCTGGAAATGCTGGAAGACAACGACGACGTGCAGAACGTGTGGCACAATGCCGAACTGCCGGAAGAGCCCGAAGAGGAATAATCCGGGCCGCATCGCTTTCATTTAAAACGCCCCTGCCGGTCAAGGCAGGGGCGTTTGTATTTTGCCCGTTTTCCGGGGCAGCCGATTCCGGCGGCCCCGGAAGCGTTTGCGTTACTGCGCGTTCGCGTTGTAAACGATCGCGCCCGTATCCTGGTTGCGGGAGTAATGCTTCATAAAGTTCCAGGCGATGTCGCCGTATTCCTGATACAGGCCATGGGGCAGGAAATCGGTCACGCTCAGGCCCACCATCGGCACGCCGGCGTCGTTTACCATCATCCAAATCCGGTTGGTGTACTCGTTGTTCAGCGTCGTTTCCTGATAAAGATCCGCTTTGGCGCCGAAGTAACGGTAGGTGTCAAAATCGTAGGTGATGGTCTTCATTTCGTTGAAGGTCAGGTACTGGTTGATCATCCCCTGATAGTCGAACAGCGGATTGATCGACGTATCCCCCAGCGTTTTATCGCCGGTGATAAAGGCGTCGTAGGTGGAGGTGGTCAGCAGTACGGGGATGTCGTACTTCTTAAACTGCGCGGCCTGCTCGTCCGTGGCGGGATAGGCCAGCGCGGCGGAGGGCACGGCAGCCGCGAAAAGCTGGGGCGCGCTGCAAATGGCGCGGTTGGTGGCCCCTCCGCCCATGGAGTAGCCGGTCACATACACGCGGGAAGCATCCAGCGCCGGGTAAGTATCCAGCATGTACTGCACCAGTTTGGGAAGCACATCGCACAGAATATTGTAGCCCGACACGCCGAAGTTGACGGTGTGATAGGGAGCCACGATCGCAAGGCGCTTGTCCCCCGCGATGTTCAGCCAGTCCATCTCATCCAGGAACTGAACGGGGTCGTCGCCAGCGCCATGGTTGGCAAGGATCAGCGGCACGGAGCCTGCAGGCGCGGTATTGTTTTTCACTTCTTCGGGCAGTACTTCAAACCAGGTCTGCACATAATCGCCGTCGCTGTTTTTGTACTCGCTGAAACGGTCTTCCTTATGCTCGGTCACATACAGGCCGTCGGCCGTTTCGCCGTTCACGATGGCGTTGCGCTTGCTCAGCGAATAAGGCGCCTGGTTCCATTTATAATCGGAATACAGGGTGGAAGCGGTATTGAGGTTGCTCTTTACGGATGCGTTACGAAGCGCCTTCACAAACAGGTTGTTGTAGGCGGCCTTCACAGCCGCGGCCAGGTCTACGCTGTCCTGTTTGGAAACAAACACCTTTTGCAGGGGGAGCGCCTGATTGAAGTAGTAGCTTACGTCGCCGTCAAATCCGGAAGCATCGGTCGCGTTTGCGGTTTTATACTTTTCCACAACGTCGTCGGTCGCGTTTACCAGATAGGTCGGCACAATAGAAGCCACGGTATGGATACGGTCCATGTTGCCGCCTACCAGCAACATCCCGGCGATGCGGGAGATGTAATCCAGATTGCTGGCAATGTAGTTGTTCACGAACGTCGCGCCGCCGTCGATCCCGATCAGGTAACGGTAGGTCAGGCCGCCGTAGTAAGCGCTGTCGGCGTAATAATCGGTCTCATCGCCATTTTTTATGGTATAGCCGATGTTGCACATGGCGGATTGCAGTTGGAAAAACGCATACTGGTCAGCGGAACCAAAGCCCGTTTCGGCATTGGCCGGAGTTACCAGCACGATGCTGCCGCAAGCCTGATTGACCAGATCCACCAGACCCATACCGGTGATGTAAGCAAGCGCTTCGTCTTTGCTGGCGAATGCCTTGTCCGTGTACACCAGAAAATTGGTGTTCATGCGGTTGGCCGCGCTCATGCTGGTGAAAATGTCCGCGGAGCGGTACACATAGGTGGTGTTGGCAGGATAGCTGTCCAGCGCGGGGTCGGGAATGTACACCCTGCCGGTCGCCTGGCTGAGGGACGCACCTTCGCTGGCACGGGCTTCTTCCAGAGTCTCAAAAGTGGAATCGTTGGTAAAGTGTTGTTCGTAATCCAGTGCAAACGCAGTGCTGCCAAACAGCAGGCAAAGCGTCAGAACAGCGCAAAGTATCTTTTTCATTCTCAAATCCTCCTGAATATTATCTTTTGGATGATCCGTCCGCGCCGGCTTCCCCGGGGGGAAGCTCTCCCCCGGGGGCCCGGCGCGGTGAAAGGTTGGGAAATCGTATTACTCAGCGTAAGCGTTGTAGACGATTTCGCCGGTTGTGAGGTCGCGAGAGTAGTGCTTGAGGAAGTTCCAGGCCTGCTTGCCGTACTCCGGATACAGCCCGTGCAGCAGGAAGTCCGTTACGCTGTAGGAGAACATCGGAATGCCCTTGTCGTTGTTGAGGGTCCAGACCTGGTTTACATACTCGTTGTTGAACACGGTCTTCACGTAGCTGTCCGCTTTTGCGCCGAAGTAGGGGTAGGCATTGAAGTCATATACGATGTTCTTCATCCCGTTGATGGTGAGGAACATGTTCACCATGCCCTGATGGTCGGCCAGCG
>Ga0163159_1001390_pt1 | contig 23299 bp, 28 predicted proteins | sample BioMet9_FD_108702 | JGI IMG/M metagenome (GOLD analysis project Ga0163159, IMG submission 108702) | Microbial communities from bioreactor (seeded with sewage sludge) at Lawrence Berkeley National Lab, California, USA - Biofuel... | ecosystem: Engineered > Bioreactor > Anaerobic > Unclassified ... | reverse complement strand
GGTTTCGGCGGCTTGTGCATCCTGCGCCGCTTCGGTTGCTGTACTCGCTTCTGCCTGTGCTGTCTGTGCCGACGCTCCGGCGGCTGTGGCGTATCCTTCTGCCGCGGTTTCGGCGGCTTGTGCTTCCTGCGCCGCTTCGGTTGCTGTACTCGCTTCTGCCTGTGCTGTCTGTGCCGACGCTCCGGCGGCTGTGGCGTATCCTTCTGCCGCGGTTTCGGCGGCTTGTGCTTCCTGCGCCGCGACCTGCGCATCTGCTTTGGATTGCAGGGCGCTGTCTTTGGCTTCGGCCGCCATGACACCGTCGGCCATAATTTTAATGGTTATATTCCCAGTATGTGTCAAGTCTGAATTCATCTTGATACCTCCTTTGCTAGCCTTATCCCGATTGTTTTAATGCTATCAGACATTCCTTGACTGTCTGTGTACCTGATATCCGTAACGCATCCTGCGATTGGCCATTGTGCTGAATTTTCAACGGCTGTCAGTAAATAAGTTCCCGGCGTTGATGTTTCCGTTATTGTTGTTTCACTGATAATATTATCTCTTACGTCACGGATCTGTGATTTTAATTTTCCTGCAATCCCTGTTATTGGATTTCCGGCCGAATCTGCCATAGAAAAAGGATACCCGAAGGTATCCCCTTGTTTTATGACGACAAATTCACTATACATCATTTGCATAGTATTTCCTCCCTTTTAATATCCAACAGCAATGACAATTCCTGCAAAGTCTTGTGTATTCCACAAATTTGCATCATTCACAGAATTGAGTAAACTAGTTACATTTATAGTTGTTTTACTCCATCCCGTAGCCTTCCCCACATAGGGTCTGTCATAAGAATCTGTCGCATATCTGTTATCAATAGCAATAGCGGCAATACATGCAGTACTAAATGCTTGCGGCAATGTGACTACAGACGTCGCAGTGGTAACATTAATAATCTGCACAGTCAACGCTCCGAGCGTAAATATAGCTTGACTGCTATTTACAGAAGAAAGAGACGCCGCAGTAAATAATGCGGACAATGTTTTCCATGTTCCATCTCCTGCCAGTAAATTATTTTGCTGTCCAGATGCAGGAGCAGGAACTCCACCCGATTTACCATTTGTTCCGCTAGTAGCTCCTACGAATGATCCTAATGATGCCGTCAAACTTTCTACAGTCCATACTACGGTATTATCATTTACTGTAGTTCCTGCCGCTGTCCATGTTGGTTCTGCCGTTCCCGTAGTTCCTGCCGTAGTAACGACCGCTACACAGCCCACAGGAAGATTTGCACTGAATATTAATTTTCCTACAGTAACCGTCGTGCTTTTAGGCCAACTCATGGAATTAATAACGTTTGTTATGCTACTGTTAGATATTTGATTATTTATTGCACTCGCTAAATTTGTCGGGATAGCAGACGGCGCACTATCTAAGCAATCATATCCCTGGCCAGAGATATATTGCGCTAATGCATATGCCATTACAGACCACTGCAAAAACATTTTATTATGCTGTTCTGTTAGGGCCATTCCTCCAGAAAGACCACTAAGGCGCTGCGTTGCATCGAGGTACTGCGCATCTGAATATGTATTTGTTGCGCTTTGCGCTTCATTAAATATTTTTATATTCGTATTTCCTGCACTCATATATATTTCTCCTTTTCTATGTCCAGTATCCCTCTCCATAACCGTGAATATGTTCCATATCGTCTTCTACTCCATATCCAAAGCTATCTTTTAATGTTGGTCGTTCCCACAATCCTTCTCCATATCCTTTCATGTTGTCGTTTTCAACTCCGTATGCAAATACGGCGGAATCAGAAAAATGAAAGTTTATTCCTACCCCCATTGGTTTAGGAATTATATATCCTTTTTGGATCATATTGCCGATAATCTGTGAAGATAATCCAATAGCGCATATATCTAATGTCATGTCTTGGTTATCCTGTACGATAAGCGCAGAACCAAAAGCCTCATTCCAAGTTTGCAATAACTCATCAATGCCACCGTTCCACATATTTTTTACAATTTTAGATTGTAATAATTTTCTATATGGTTCATCTTCCAGTACTGGAGAAATTCCCCGATCCGGTTGAAAGTTAAGTGTTCTATCAATGCCGATAATATCGCCGAGCATATCTTCTTGTTTTCCTACGGCGTTATCTATATCAAAATAGCCGTCCAGATAGACGGCTAAATTATATACATCATCACTATAAGATAATAAAGAAGAAAGCATGGCATTAAATTTTGGCTTGTTGGCATGTTCGCTTGTGACTAACCGTAAATAATAGCTTGACATACCACTCATGATGATACCTCCGTTATCGTAACCGAAGATAATTGCGCCACTTGATTATAAGCAATAGAAATATCAGAGGATGCCAAAGTTCCGCCGGATGCAGACAGCTGAACGGACTGCAAAGAAAAAGACGGGGAGTACGTATCAGACAATGCTTGCAATACAGTTGCAATGATTCCGGTAACAGAGACGTCGTCACCGATTCCTAAAACTTCCATATAAGACATTATATACGACTTTATATTATCTCCTACAACAGACGTATATGTAGCATTGGGCTTTATATTTATATTTATTGCAATCGGTATATACGCAGGGCGTGAAAATTTTACTACATTTTGCGTTCCATCACTTTGCGTATATGTTTTACTGGATGAACCAAACGTACCGCAGCCGGGGCCTTTTCTCGAAAACAGTTGGACTGCTATTGCGTCATCCGTACCGCCTTCTACAACGGCGGCTATAGAATGAGAAGGGATACCGTTGCTATCTACCGAACCGCTATCATTGTTATATAATCGATACCGATTAACACCGGATATCCCTACAATTCCTGCAATAATGCTATCTACCATATTTTGTGAGGGAGTAGCTACGCTGTTAGACTGCCGTAATCGTAATTGTGCATTGGTTTCTACTGGCTGTCCTGTAATAGCCGCAGATGGATTTGTAACAGCCGTCCATCCTTTTTGCGGTGTTGATATTGTTGTAATGGTCCCTATAGGGGCTTGTATTGCTCCAATGGTTTCGCATGTTACCGTCGTCTGCATTGTGGTACCGGTTAGCGTTAATCCTGTTGGCAAGTCCCATTTATAACCGGTTTGATCCGTTATTACTCCGGCAGGAATAACAGTACCCAAAGTTCCCGTAAGTTCTACTTCACATGTGCTGTATCCGGCAGCATTTCTTCTAATCCCGTTTAGCTTAACAATACCGTCTAATCCACTTCCTACGGCGGTTTTAGGAGAACGATTATTGTAGACAATAAGTAACATGTTTTGCGTATCATGTTCTTTTGATGCAAAAATAGAAAGCATTTGATAGTCCTGCGAATCCTCTTCTAAATAGATATCATCGCCATAAATTTGTTTCATTTGCGCGATCATATCTTGTAAAATATCATCATATGTCGGGATATGAATACCCGTTTCGTTAATAAATGGGGCAGTATATGCCATCGTAACCCCTCCTTACATCGTATATGAAAAAGAGGTATTGCCGTATTCTGTATCGACAATAGCCTCTATGGTAATAGTTCTGGTGTCCGCATCATAGGAAAAGTCGCTGGTAACAATAGACGTTACCCCATTTGTCCCTAAAATTCGGTCTATTATTTGTTTTTTAGCACTTTCCTGTGAATTGTATCCCAGTATCTTATCGAATAGCGGAAGACCTCCTTCTAAATCCTCCCACCATTCGTTTTTTAATAACCGCAAGCGTGTCCGTATTGCCTGTGCTACGGCAATTGTGCCGGATAGAAAATCATTGGCATTGCCGCCGAACACGTAATCGCCATTACTGTCTAATCTACGATACATCATATGACAACGCCTCCCGTGTTGCTTCCTCCAGATTCAACTCCGCTATGCATGTGGCTTTTAAAGCTAACACCATCGATCGTAGTATTGCCGCTCATTATATTTATTCCACTATCTGAAATTTCTATATATGCGCCACCGGATTCTGTGCGAAGCTGTACGGTATTTTCCGAATAATTAGATAACTTTTTTTGTTGACTTCGGAACCCCACAATAGCAAATCCGTCCGATAGATCGTGACGTCTCCGTTCTACTTGATTCTGTACGCCGCCATTTTGCCACCATCCATCTATGCATTCGTCACTAAACACGACAAGGCATTCATCATTTTCGGAAACTGGAAGTGTCAAGCAATAGCCGCCACCGGAATAAACAAAAAAAGGAACATCTACCAACAAAGGTAATGTATCATGAACAATATTTCCTTCCTGATTGAGCATTTCCCGAATAGCCGGTTGCACGGTGCAAGTCTGTTTTTCGTAATCTACGGACTGTATAATGCCCGGCATCGCTACCCGCATTCCTATTCCTAAGCTTTCTAATGCGCGTCTTTTATTCTCTATTGCATCTAATGTTCTTTCGTTTCCATGTTCCATATATATTTACCTCGTTGTAGACTGAATGCTTGTCATGGGTACTAATAGACCAGTTCGTCCATGTCTACTGATACCCACTACTTTTGTATACCACTCATTGCCGTAGGTGTCCCCCTCGTGCTGTACAGAAAATACCTGGTATTCGCCGTCTTCATCGAATTGCGTTTTCTGAGACAGCTGATTTTGTCCCATTCCCGTTGTGGCGTTGATACTAATCAGCTGTTCTTGAATGATACTATTGTCAATTTTTATCATCGTTCCTAACTTTACGCGGGCGTCCATAAGCATGCTTATTTGGATACCATTATCTGAATATGAAGGGGTGCCGACTAGCCCTGTTGCCGGAGTTAATACCAATTCTTTGCTTTGTGGTATCTCATCCGAATTTTTATAGAATAACAATTGATTATTGTCGTCCATATAATACGCGGCGTCATGCATAACCGCAATATCGCGATAATATTTCCCTACCGTCCCATATATTACCTTTCCCCGTGGTAACGGTGTATTAGGAATAGAACTATTGATTTTGTTTATTTCAATGGGATTGGTTGCTGTCTTTGCAATCTGTGTAATAATATCCCGCGGCGTAGCTCCTGCCGCAATCGTAGCCCGAACATAATTTGTATCAAAGTTTAAAGTCCCTTTAAGAAATAATATTTCAAGACGATAATCAATACCGTTTTCTCGATTGCGGATGACTTGAACAATATCCCCTGTTATAATTTCCCCGTATTGTCCGGTTTGATATCCTGCCTGAATGATAACTTGAAATCCTTCTCGTATTACGTCCCCTTCGGTAGATGCGTTCATATTATAGACAACCAGTGTTCCAATCGTAACCGCTGTCCCTGTCGTCTGCTGTGTCTTGAATACACATCGAAGATGGGAAACATCTAATGCGTGGTCGTGTTGCTTATCACGAACCGTATAATTTCCGTTGGCATCTTTTGTATATGCCGGTTTGATGATTAATATCTGCCATTTTCTTAAATACTGTGCAGGAGCCGTAAATCCAGATGTATTACTTAATGTCTGCGTTTTATTTGAATCGATATTGTTTTTGTCCTGCCCTGATGCATCAACAATCCCTTCCGGAGTATCTGCCATCACACATCATCTCCGTTCGTGTCTCCCCATACAAGGAACCAATCAGAAGTGAGTGTAGTGTAGGATGGCCATTCTTCTTTTACGGTCTGTTTTGGTACAAGATACATGGAACCAATTCCCAAATACGCGTATTGTTCTAATATATTTTGTGCAGGGATAAGAGGGATGGCGCTTAAAATAGAACTTCCTTCGGAATCTGCAATATCCATCATCCAACATCCTTCCAATTCGTTATAACTAAGCGTAAGCTGTAGAATGATATTGGAATTATCTACATATCCCGTCACGTAAAATGTTTTGTTTGGTACCGCCTGCAGCGGAATGATAGATAACATAGCAGTCTCCTTTTTTACGATGTTCCTATATTATTCTGCGCATTAATAGCAGCCATTGCATTCGCATTGCTTGCCGCAGAAGTTGCCTGCGAGGTTCCTCCTGTGGAAGCCGCCGTAGTAGTAGCCGCTCTTGCGCTTGTCTGTGTTTCCGCTACACCAGCCATAATGATTTCTTTTAGATGCAGCGTGCATTTTAACGCATGATACGTTTTATTATCATCCGGGGCGGACATCTCTTCAATAATCATGTTCTTATACGTCTGTAATCTCGTTTCTACCGTAATAGGAACTCGTGATTGCTGCATCGCTTTTAGTGTAGTCCATACTAAGGCAGAACGGCCGTCTCCTGTTGGGATAACATTGTTTGGTTTTTGTTCTACGATATTGCTATACATATTAACCAATTTCAACGCTTCGTATATTATTTCCGTGTTTGTATCTCCAGAGAAATAGGCTGAATTGGTACAATCTGTCATCATAATTTCTACGGTTACTTCTGCGGGCATAATTACGGCATGGTCTGTCATGACAACGCCTGTCTGTACAGGGTATTGCGTAGCCCGTATGCGGCTTGCATGTTCGGTACGCATAATGCCGTCAAAATATACCCCACCAATAGGCCATTTAGGGGTTTTAAACAGCATCTTATACCAGCCGCTATAGCCGACGGTTAAATCAGCCAATTTATAATTTCCCGTTAATTTTCCAAGTGTAGTAGAAAAATCAAGCCACGAGGGAAGTGATCCCGTGGCTTCATAATTCTTTGTCCATTCCGATAAATCATTTACACTGCTGATAGTAAGGCCTGATATAACACCCATGGTATCACTTCCTTTACTTTAATTCCGGAGAGCCGCTTAATGTACGACTTTCCAGAAAATATCTTGCTCGTTCTTCCATCGTTCCCAATACGGCTTCTTTTACATCATCTGCCGAGGCATTTGATTTTGTGACATATATATCCCCCACCTGTATTGTGATAGACGAACCGCCATAAGAATTGGTATTTCCTGCCATCACACTGCTTAGTACAGTTGGGTCTACTTGTGCGCATAATTCCTGCAAAACGCCCATAGCGGCTTGCGTTAACACTCCTAACCCTTTTCTACCGGAATTTACCATTTGTCCCATAGAAGGCATTCCAACGCCAGTATCACCACCGCCATTTCCTATTCCTCCCGGTGATACGTCATCCGGATCACCAGAAGCTAATTGCGTATGGAAATGATAGCCACTTCCTGCATCATGATACGTTAAAGATAACCCGCGAGCGGCAGCGGCAGCCACAATATCATCCGGATTGTAATCACCATTAATTACAAAATCAATGGCCCGTCCCTGCGTGTGTGGATCATCTGCATACCCGCCAACAGATGGATCTGCGCTATGTTCAGGAGTGCGGTATCCGCTGGATACTACCGCGTCATATCCTTCGGAACGTAAATCAGAAATAAAAGAATCGGTATACTGTAATAATTTAGGGTTGACATCTGCTAAATCAACGCCGCTTTGTTGCGGGATATCAGATGAGCTTGTACGAGATATGCCAATCTGCTGCGCCCATCCGATACGATCAGACATAACGCGGTCTACATATGCCATGTCTGCGCCGCCTGGATTACCAGGGCCTGCATTATACATCTGTACGGCTAATGTTTCGTCGCCCCCTGCAGCATCTAACATTTTCCGCAGATACATGGCACCCCCACGGATATTGTCATCTGCATCATAGGGATTTACGCCCAATTCAGATGCAGTACCGGGCATTAATTGACTTAATCCGATTGCTCCGGCAGGAGATATGACCGATTGATCGAAATTACTTTCATTCTTAATGACAGCCCGCAATAAGTTAGGATCAACGCCCTGCTCTTTAGAATACTTTTGAATAGCCCCTTCATATTGCTGTGCTTCAGGAGAAAGACCTGATGGGGTTCCGCCAAATGAAAATGCCGCTTTAGCAAGGCTTGCAGCTTTAGCATAATTCCCATTAATAAGTTCTCCAATAGCTTTAGCAAGTAATCCAATCCGATGTAGCACTTGACCTGTTATGCCGAACATATCTCCGATTAACTTTCCAACTTCTTTCCAAAATTCAACAAATTTATGATTTTTTGATACTGTATCAAACAATTCTGTTAGTTTTTTTATTAAAAACGTGATTGCTTTTGTGATATATGTTAGTATATTTGCAATTCCTCGTAATGCATAGGTGAATGAATTGGTCGGTTTTCTGTTATTCAGCCCTTTGAATAGAGAAGGAAATGCAATGGATATTAAGCGCATGATAGATACAAATAAATCCATTACAGCGCGTGCCAGTTCTCCTACAGACCGCATAAATTCTCTTACTTCTGGAGAACGGGATAATTCATCAAGCCACCCTGCCACCATATTGACAACATAAGAAATAGCATGTCCTAATTGAATAAATATCTTCCAAAGGCTATGAAGCATACTACGGAATGATATACCATCACCCGTATTTTTCATTCCATCCATAAAGTTTTTTATTCCATTTGAAGCGTAGGAAATTACTCCGGATGCTAAATGCTTAAAAGCAAACCAAAGACTATCTACCAATATCATGAAATCTTTAAATTCTTCAGACTGTTTTATGGTGCTGATTAATTCTTCTACATAACGAATTACATCTGATACAGATTGAGAAAATTTACTTAATCCAGACGTTATGTCTGGCATCGCTCCATCCACAAGTTCCATAAATTTATCGACAAGCCATATGACCGCAGAGCCTAATTTTTCTATAATGGGAAGAAGTGCAAAGAATAACTGCATCACTTTTTCCGCTCCCCACGTTAGTACATTGACAAATGCGGTAATATACGGTTCTACTACATGAACCATATCAACAACGGTGTTCTTTATGCCGTTGATGGTTCCTTTTAAATCGTCCATACTGCCACCATTGGCGGCATGGAACAATAACCCAAATAACGCTACCATTTTCTCAATCGGGGATGCCCTGAAAACAATCCATAGGGAACCTAACGCCTCTATGGCCATTTTTACACCGGCAGGAAATGATTCCCAAAAATCCCACAAAGTAACCTTTACCTGTTTAACCATAGACCAGAATTCTTCTACAACATGCACAACATAAATAATAGCATTGGCTATTCTCTGCGCTATCTGCTGCATATTGGAAATAATGTAATCATTAAATCCTTTAGCCTTTATTTTTGCCGCATCTAACGGCCCTACCAATCCTTTAATGATATAGTACGCTGTCCACTGCATCCCAAAACTTACTTCTTGACGGAACCGCGTAACTTCAAATGTTAAGTCACGAAATCCCTTCATAGCCGTCTCAAAGTCCCCACTTGGCATCATTTTATGAGAATCATCTACTAATGCCTTGTACCGTTCCATTAATTCTGGATTGATGATAATATCGCCGACGGAAGCACCCAACGCATCTGTTGCCTTTTTCATCTGCCACGCGGCTTCTTTTGTCATCATCATACGGTTAGCAAATGTCTGCATTTGTAAATCTTGATCCGTAATGGATTTCATCATTTTTGCGGATGCCATAGATACACTTGCAAAAATGGTACCCAGCGTTACGGAAGCTTTCATAAACATGCTTACCACATCTTCCGTAACGTGTACCATTGTCATACCTACATCTTTTGTAGTAGTGATTACTTCTTTTCCGGTTTTGGCGGTCGTCTTTACGATTGCCGCGCCGGATTTTTCAAAGCTGTTAGACATAGACCCAGTCGTAGAAGCAACTTTTTTATCCGTGTCATTTAGCTGCTTGTCTAAATTATTGAATTGCTGCTTGTCGATATCTGCGCCTAACTTGACAAGGTATTCTTGAATGACCTCGGATATCATTGTAATTCCTCCATTCTGCGTCTATAGTCTTCTGCCCTTCGTTTATTTTCATTCTTGACCATAATCATTTCATGGGCATCAAGAAGGTCGCTAAGCGTATACGTACCGTCCCATACCTCATGCTGCTTCCACATGCCTTCTGTTACTGGGGCGTAGAGGAATGATGAAACATTGGAAGACTGGACAGCAAGGAACCCTGAAATGTTTCTTTCAATTCCTTGAGGCCATCTTCGGAGAAAAAATCAATCACATTAAACATTAACGACTGAACGGTAAGGATCATGACTAAGAATGTGTCATGCTCTGTTTCTGCGACACGCCATGAACCGTTATCATTGAATAGTGGGAACGTACCGGAAGGTAATATTTCACTTACCGCGGAAAGGCAGTCTCGTTGAATAGACATAAATTCTTTTTTTGTCATCATCTGGCGGTTAGAGGGAAGTTTGGACGTTATTTCTTCTCCTAACTGCGCCTCCATGCCGGATGGCATAAATTTTTCTAAAATAAAAAACAAAAGATAGCTGCCGGTGAATGCATCTAGTTTGGATATAACAAATTTCCGTCCCTTGACGGTGATTATTTTTGTATTTTCAGATTGTTTACTCATATATAAAACTCCTTACTTATGCGGCAATATTTTGAATATCTGCAAACGGAAGCGCCCAAGATACCTTTTGACCTTGTGTTTGATACGGGTTGTCTGATTCTTTTTGGAACGCACCGTAAGAGCAATAATGCGTCTTACCCATATTTGTTGATTTTACTGTCATACTGATTTGCGCCCATTCGCTGCTATCTGCATTCACAAGATAATTAAACATTCCTTGAAGGAACTTATGAAGGCCGCTTGTCTGCTGCGCCTGAATCGTAACTATCCCGTTATTACCTTCCACCTTGCTAATCATAACGGAGCCATCCGCGGCGATATCCGTTGCGGTACGTTCTGTGGATTTGGCAATCAATATTTCTCCCACGCCTTCTCCTTGAATAGAATACGATCCGTAGGAGGGATGCGATATGGTTGCTACAACATCTTTAAAACTATACGTCGATACTGACATTTATTTTTCCTCCTTTTATCGATTTGGGTTGATATTAATAACGGCATGATGAATAGCTCCGGCAAGTTTAATACAAGCATAAATATTAGGAGCAATACGATTGTCCCTATCTGTCTGTGATTGACCGGCTATAGTTTCACGCTGAATTAAATATCCACTGGGAAGTGTATCCCCATTAGACAGATTTAATAAATCTCCCCCATCCCATTCTCCAGGGGCCACAAATCCAATTTTTACATAATCATCAAGAACGACCTTAATAGCATTTTCCAGTTTATTCATGCCATTTTCCGTCTGCGCTACTTTTGGATTATCTACAAATACATCCATAATGGCCATTTGTACATCGTTTTGCATTTTGTCAAGGAATATCATTTCATCAAACCAATACCCATACGCCATATGCCCTTCTTCAAAGACGTTATAACTATTGCCCCGATTAATGTAAACATTCCCGTTATATCCTTTGATTTTACTTACGTTAGATTCGGTGAATATGGCGTTCGCATTTTCTGTATTTACACCTACTTCGGATTTATAGGCCAATGAATATGCGCTATTGATAGTATCCGACATAGCGCCCATGGCGTATCCTGCGATTGCGGTAATAGCGTTTGGATGCTGCGTAGAATACTGACCCATAACGCGCTTATATTCCAGACCTTTAAGGACGTTAAATATCCCCAAATCGGTAAGCGCAGATGCTTCGGACGTAGTATAAAGGAACAGACATGTTGGCGTAGCTGTCTGTACATATGCAGCGCATGCGGAAATATCGCTATCTGTGATGGAATCACAATAAATAGCAAGATACCATTCCCAGTCCTGCTGGCGTAAAGCTTGTACTGTTTCTACGGGATATTCTGTACGAATAACGGACGTCGTTGCCGTTCCAGATGTAATTACAATCGTTCCTGTTTTCGTTGCGGCTGTAGGGGTATTTCCTCCACCTGCTGTAATTTCAGTAACAGTAATCGTATTTCCTGATGCTACGGCATGATACTTTACGTTGAATGTAGAATTTGCATTCAATGCCGTAGCAATATTGGCCGCCGTAGTGGGTATATCCGTTCCTATAGCAAATCCGGTTCCTGCGGTAAGCGTTGCGCCGCCAATCGTGATGGTGTCCCCTGTTGCCGCATTTGTAGTAATGGTATGCACGATACTTCCTGCAACGGATACCGTGGTTACATTCCCAATGGCTACTTCTTTTGGTACTTTTTCCTGACCAAAAATAAGCACTGCTGCTTTATACAGGGCATCTGTTGTTTTAAATCCAGCGGCCAGCATATCATCTGTACCGGCATAACGGACGATACGAGTATTTGCAAAATCCGTTACTGCTTCCGGTATGGCACCAATCAATAGAGCTAAATTAAACGCTTTTCTAGTCGCCGAGGTAGGAGAAAGGTTGATGACTACATCTGCGACTGGATCAAGCGTTAAAGTTGTTACTGCCATTATTTTGTCCTCCTTTGTCAAATCTAATGTGTATTTGATCGATATGTCCCACATCTTCTGTGGTTACATATTCTTCGTTAAAACTTAGTGTTAAATCCCAACGCTGCCACCATCTGCCAGCCCACATTTCGTTAGCTTGAATGCAGTTAGGCCAGTTCGGTATAAGAAATACGCCGGATGGTGTCATTTTTCGTGTGATTGCTTCGGATATAAAACCATCTCGTAAGGCATTGCTCATGTCATACGAATCAGGGCCATAAGATGTGAACAATACTTTCCATACTCGCGTCCGTACCCGCTCTGCTATTACCGTGTCATCTTGATTGACGTATCGCGTGAACGGTAACCTTGCATATTCATCTGAAAGCTCCTGCGAATTGATAAAAACAATATTATCCGTAACGTTCCAATCCGACGCGCCTTCCGTCGGATACTCATATCGAATATATTTATCCGGATCAGTAATAAAGCTTGTTAGAATTGATTTTGCGCATTGTTGAAACAGCGTTTGCAGTTCTTTGTATATCATGGGGAAACATCTCCCTGCAGCGTTCCGATAGCCTTGAAAAATCCATTGTCTGACCAGTCAAATAGGTAAACGATTTTATATTGCAGTCCATGATATAAACATATATCGGACGTAGTAATGGTATTACTCACTGCTAATGGAAGATCGGCAAAGAAGGTGCGCATTCCGGAACGCCTATCCCCTTCGGGAACCATTTTAATGTCTTCGGAAGAGGAAGGGACGGTAATACCCTGTACGCAGAATTTTTGTTTTTGTATATCTTGTGTACCGTCTTTCCATCCATTGTCTATCAGATGAATAACGGCGTAATGTGTAGAAAGGTCATCATCATACAGTAATTCCGACATGTCTATCATTCTCATCCCTCCCGTATGACGTAGGTAATGGCTTTGCGTAATGTCCCTGTGTCAATAAGCGGCTTAGCTGATCCTTTTTGTTTTATTGTACTGGGCGCATTCGGAGGCCATCCGTTTTGTGGGTCTTCAAACCACGCCTTAGCACAATTTACAGCAAGCATTCCGGCTTTATTTAGATTCGCTTCATATGCCTGTGGATTGTTATCTAACGCACTTTTATACGCACCGCCTATAAGTTTACCTATCTTGTCTTTGTTGGCTTCTATGGAAGGTTCCAGAACAGGCCTTGGCGGTATCCGCATTAAAAGAGACCCATGTTCCCGAATGTACAGGGCATGGGTCTCTTTATACGAAAATCCTTTTTTCATTGTTTCATCCATCGATGCAATCACTTCTGGTGCGCGCGCGCCATTTTCTTGAATAAACAACAATTCTGCATTATTTATTTCGTCCTCTTTGTCGTTTCGTTCATTTTGGTCGGATGGTATTCCTACATACACGCTCTTTTGAGTAATACGGGATAATGCTTCTTGAAGATTTCCGGACATTTTTACTTTTTTTACTGTTACCGTACCTTTTAGCATTTATCTCACCCCAAATACCGGAATAAACGACATTTTCATTAGCGTTACTAATTGCTGTCCGTAAGTAGTAAGCGCATACGTTCCCCATCCCTCGAAATTGTTTGACAGAAAGCTAAAATCGTAACCAGCTGATACTCCATCTGCGCTTTTTGACGAAAGAAGGCCTTTGGCAAGACCATTCTGTACAATTTTTTTCGTTGGATCGTCCGGAGCAGCTGAGGATTGCAAATACAGTGTTAGGTAATGCGCTACAAATAATCCCATTACCATTGTCCATGTATCTTCATATCGGCCATATTGAAGTGTGGCATCTGCAATTTTTATCCACGCATCAATCATTACATCAGGTGCTTTTTCAAATTGTGGATACATGGATAATAAATCAGATTTGGCATACGTCGGATTATCTTCATATCGGCCTAAATTAGAAGCTCCAGCAATAACTCCCAATATATCCACATATTCAGCCATATTTACTTACCTGTTGTCTTGCTGTCGGCTTTAGCATCTTTTGTATCAACGGCAGCATCCACACTTTTTGCATCCGCAGTAGTATCCTTGCTGTCCGCTTTGGCATCTGTTGTCTTGCTGTCGGCTTTCGTGTCCGGCGTGCTTACATCAGCAGACGGAGCTTGTACCGTGTTAGATGGAATAATATCACCGTCTGATACTCCCCATCCATACAATGGATCTTTTGTAATCCAGTCTGGAGCCGATAAAAAAACGTTCGGCGTAGTGCGGAACGTTTCATTTCTATCAGATGGATTATGAAATTCAAAACTCTTCTTTGCGATAAAGTTAATCATTATGCTCCTCCTTAAATCCCGTCATAATAGCGAACCGGTTCATAGTAATGCACTTTGACTTGACCAATATTACCCATGTAAAGGCTGTCATACGATCCCGACATAACATTTGGCTGCGTCATAATACGGCTAAGAGGAACCGGCAGGTCCATACCAAGGAACCGACGATCATTTACATACCCAATCATACGGTCTGTACCGCCAGAACCAGCCCCGATTAAGAAACGACATTCACCGATAAATAAGTCAATTCCCTTGTTCTTGGCAATGTTGTTGTTTAGCAGATAATTTAAGATACTAATGCCGCCATTTACGCCGGTCACAGACAAAATCGCTTGGTTGATATAGGAATATTGGGCCGGAGGAATCAAAATATGGTTGATAATAGCTGCATTATCATATTGCGCCGCCGCCCATCCAGTAACAATCATGGTGTTGACATCGTTCAATATTTCCTGCGCTGTTTTATTTTTCCACAAGGTACTTGAAGCTGCACCAGTTGCAACGGATGCGGCTACCACGGTTGTATCATTGACAATGCCTGTCGTACCGTATTTTGTTTGACCTAAATACGTGTTGATATCCAAATACTTGTTGTAATCTAAGCGAATACCATCTTCATACACTTGTTCAATCGAACGACCTGTCACGGCACCACGAAGCTGATCCTGAATCTTTACAGACATTGCCGCTTCATACGGAAGTACTTTGTACAAGTCTTTGCTGAAATCCGCTTGAATTCTGCGGATATTGTTCTGTACGCCGCCGACTGCATCTGCTTCGCCGCCGGTCATCGAAATATCAACGTTCATAGCGGACGTAGCTTCTACCCATCCGCCACCGCTTTCTACGACAATATCGCGGGGATAATTGAATGCTGTCAACGGTTCACGGAGTAACGGGTCTTTTTTTTCTAATTCTGATTCCAAAAAAGCAAGACCGCTGGAAACAGCGGCCGCATCATAAGTCATTATTCCACCGCCCCCGAAATTAGGAGATACGGCGATGTTGTATGATTTTTTTACCATAGTTTTTTAATTCCTCCTTATACGCCCTGACGATTCAGTATTGTAAGTTCTGCTACATTTCGTGCGTCGATATCACTAGACCATTTTGCGTTCGTAAGCGCAATGCAGTTTCCTGATTCGTTACTGGCCCCGAAATCACCAATTGCCGCCCCACTCGGACTGGTTCCATTTACAACAGCGGTTCTAATATATACAGTAGAACCAACGGATGGTGTCCCCCACGCACACTTCACCGAAACGCCGCCACGAAGTAAGATATCGCAAGGCTCATTTGCAGAATAATAACCATAATTCTGATAGGGGTATACTTTAGCAGACTTTACTTTCCGCATTGCAATTCCTGCAAAATCTGCTGCTACATTGGTGGCACCAAAAGCAGTAACAGTTCCCGTGCTATTTTGTATCACGGGGCCGCCAAACATAATATTTCCACTGGCAGAATCGACAGGGCGTGTACGGGATATTTCATCACCGTGCCGTGATATTTGTCCAGGGTAACCATAGGGTAATGTAATTCCAATCACTGATCCGGGCATATTATTTTCCTCCTTTGTAATGCGGATTCTGTTTGAGACAATTTTGTCCAAACGCTCCGTTATCTTGTGCTTTAGCATCTTGCGTAGGCTTACGTTTCAATAGCTTTTCATATACACTATCTTTGTCTTGCGTCTGCTGTTTTTTACCCATTGCATCACGCATCGCCTTAGATAGTGCATCAGATGCCGCCTTACGTGATTCTTTCGGAAGTCCTGCAACAATCGGTTTTAACGCACGGACAATATGAAGCGCGCTGTCTGCCGCCGCCGCAGGTTCTGCAGCCGGTCTGTTTTCATCTTTCTTTTCTTCATCCGGTTTTTCGTCCTTGGCCATTTCATCTGCCGGAACGGTTACGGATTCTTCTTCTTCTTGATCGTCGTCTTTCGTAAGTTCTTTTTCGAGGGCGTCTAACGATTCTGTATCGCTCTTTTCTTCGGCTTCTTTCTGTTCTGCCGCCGCCAAAGCGTCTACCTTTTTCGTAAGTTCTGCAATCTGTGCGGCCATTTCTTTCATTGGATCGTTGGGTTCTTCATCTTTTGTGGAATGTTCCCCCCCGTCGCAATCGTTGATAGCCTGTGCCGCTTTTAGGGCTTCTTCTGGTTCAGCATCTTTGACAAACGCGCTGAACATTTTGTGTAAAATACTTTCATCTTTCATGTTTTTCTCCTTTCGTGGTGGTGGATTAGGTTTTTCATCTTTTATTGTTACACTGTGACCGGCCCGCCCTTGGGGAACAATAGCTACATGATTACCAATGATGTTTTTTTGGTCGTAGGTTCCGTCTTCGTTCGGTATGTAGTCACAGTTATAACCGCATGATATTTCTCGTTTTCCAGCGTCAATTTCAGCAATAAGGTTAGGATCATATACAATCAAATCACCCAGCAATTTATTTGATTCCTCGCCACTTCCGCGCCGTACATTCTGCGCAATTCCTTTCATATAAGCCGCAATACTGGAAGTATCAAGGTTTGTCGGTGGGTGATTATCCGTTACCGGCTTTCCCTCAAAGCTTGCGATAGCAGACGGTTTAAAAATATCTTCCGGTCGTCTATATACGTGGACAATATTACTTCCTGTTCCGCCTATTTCGTTTTCCATATAGTCTTGCACGCCCGTTCTAGCGATAGGAACGTTATGACAAATCAAATATCCTTCCGGCGTGCGTGTCATGTTCGGACTGAATCTATCGCCATAGTATGCTTTCAATTTACATCATCCTCTCAAAATTCTTTTTATTTACTCGTTTTATACTGCCGTTATGATAGATTCGTGATGGGAACTCGACCATATCTAAATCAATGACAGGTTCCGCATAGCAGCGGCAATTTGGGGCGCATCCGGCATGATACTTTCCTAATGTGCTTTTAATTCCTATCAACGCTTCGGGAGATGGTTTATCATTCCAGTTCACTAACACGCCCGCCATGTGGCGATGACTAAGCCGTGTTCTTCCGTCTCCTCTTGCACCGCCAACGGGACGCCATACATACCAATTGATACCGTATTCTTTCGCTCGTTCTTCCACTACGGCGGATTGCGTCTTGGAAACTTCGGTACGTGCAATTAATCTTGCCCGTGCCTTCGTATGTTCCGGAAACATTTCTTCTATTTCTTTCTGTATCGCCTCTGGACGCCTTCCTTTTAGTGTTTCCCTTGCAATGTATGCCGTTACGTTTTTCGCTATTTCTAGCGGAAGTGTGCGTATATAATATGCATTTTCCATGATTTGGTTCTGAACACGCACACCAATGCGGTTATCTAAATTATTATGCAGTGATCGGTACAGATTTGGATTTACTGACCGTGCCGCTTGTCTCCATGTTTTAGCATTTTCACTGTATACACGAATAGCCATGCGGTATGCAATCTGATTCGACCAGTCAATAAATGTTTTTGTTTCGGCTATTTCTTTCAGCACATGCAGTATTTCTGATACCGTCGGATTTCCATGTATCTTATTTAGTATCGTATGTGTGACTTGCTGCAGACTTTTTTCGTATGCGTCATCAATCCGTTTCTTTATCTCCCACGGTGCCGCCGGTTGTATCATCTGGTTCACCACCTAATGGTAAGTTAATTCCTTCGGACGGATCATGAGCCACATTATCCGCATTCTCGATGTCTTCATCGGTTATATTGCTCCATAATCCAGTAAGATCAGATTGCTGCCGAAGTTCACGCAATGCTGTTTTTTGGCTGATAATTCCTGAATCGTATACTTTTGTGATAGAATCGGTGTTCTTACTGCCAAGATCCGCCATTTTGTCATCCGTCATCCGGCGAACCGGATTGAACTGATAGTCAAAGTCATCTGGAATAGCACCCCAACAGCTCATCATCATAATTGGGATTAGCTTGTCATATACAGGGCGTAGATACGATTCCTGCTTTTCTTCTATCGTGTCATAGTAGTTCTGCATGTCGCTTTCACCAGTAGCATTCATTCCTGCAGGAGAACGACCAAATAATTTAGTCACCGGCATTTCAGCAGCACCGGCAACGTCCATCATGAACCGGTCATACATTTCTCCAAGTCCACTGAATGTATAAGGATGTGTCTCGAAGCTGTCTTTCGTTCCCAGTACTTGCAACGAATTGTTATTCATCATGATATTGAGAGCTTCTACTACATTTTCCATTCTTTCTCTTGACTTAAGATTAGAACCTCCTAGAATACCGTCCAACCCGTCTATCTTCATACATCGTAGATTAGCCATGAACGTAAGCATTGCCATATTATACGAGACGTTATCCCGTTTTCTAAGTTCAGTGAAAGTATGCTCTATTTCACTGGCTCCCCAATAGTTTTCTGCTAACTTTTCAAGGTACGGAAGTTCACGACCAATAAACCGAATGATACGGCTGTGATGTACCTCAATTCCTCTTTCCACGCCTTCCGCCGTAAACATATATGACATAGGCTCTCCAAAATCAGGATCAGACGGGTCTGATACAATATCTGCATTAGGGCTGATTCCCGTCCATCTATCGGCAATCAGTAAACCTTTGAAGCTGTCCGGCATAATCAAGTCATAATCAATAGGTTCATTCAGTCTGTCTTCATCCCCATCGATCATAATCAATCCGCCTGCGCCACCATACAATCTTCCCCACCTAAGCCCTTCAAGGATTGATTTATACAATCGTGTTTGTCGTTCCATTTTATTAATTAACGCTATTTGTCCGGGTGGTACTTGTGTGATGATTTTATAGCCGTTTTTCAGCATGTCCGCCGGTATGACATCAATAATTCTGCGAACTACCCAATGACTGCGATATAGCGCGTTGATGATCTGCCAATTGCGTGTAAGACGGGTAAGGGGGTAGTCTGTCATTTCAATTGGGTTCATCTGCCCCCATCCAGACCGAGTAAGGATATTTTGGAATTCATCTTTTGTTTTGATATTTTTTCTTTTGGGTCTTGTTGTCATGCGTCGTTAATCCTCCAATCCTTTACCATCGTCTTAATGTAATAGCGCAGCGCATCGCAGGCATGGTCGTTTACTTTTAACGGCTTTTCTTCGCCGTGCTGTGAGGCTTTTTCATCCCATACATATGTACGTAACTCGCGAATAGTATTGACACATCGTGAATTAATATGAAGCTTCTTACGTGTCATCATTGTTGAAACCATGCGAATACCGTCATTTACGCTGTTATCTGCTTCTAGTACCCGATGGCCGCTGCCTTGCAGCAACACGCGGAACGAAGCAGCCGAGGGGTCTAAGATAACGGCGTCCGGTTCTTCTTCGCCAATAAATTCTTCATAGTCTTTTTCATACTGCGGATCAGATTTCTGCTTCATCTTTTCTTTGCTATCCCAGTAGTATTCATTTTGAATATAGATATCTTCGTCATTATCGTAGATATCCAGAAATACCATGGGGTTCGTCGTGCCGTAATCCATCGCTACGTACCGTCTGCATGTGGACTTCAAGGTATTGTTCCATTCGTCGTCGGTATATATCAGCCCGTCGTGAAACATGTCATAGATGATTCCTTCGGCTAATACCCACAATCCAAGGATCATGCGTTGATACCACAATCCTTCATAACTGCGACGGTATCTATCCTTTGTTTCTTGCGATAAGGTGAGATTATCGTCCAACAAAAAATGAAGAGAAAACACATGTTTCTCTTCTGCTTTGTCGATGTAATCTTTTTTTAGAAAGTGATAGGGAGATTCCGGGTTGCAGTTAAACCACAATTTAGAACCTTCTACGCTGCAACGGCCGATGACTTGTTTAATGAAGCTTTCCGGAAATAATGCTGCTTCATCGCAGAACGCCCCTGCGGCAGTAAGACCTTGCACCACATCTTGACTGGATTCATTACTAGCACCGAACAGATAATATACATTATCGCCAATAAGAATATATCCTTCTGACCGATTGTAATAATACTCAAATCCTTTAGACGCAAGTATCTGCTGCATGGGCCGTATGACGTTCCTTTCTGCTTCATCTGCCATCTCACCGTTAATAATGACGGCGAGCCGAGCCATTTTGCACCGCAGTTCTTTTACTTTCTCCTCTGCGTTTTGCGCTCGTACAACGGCTTGATGATACTCAAACGGGCTGATGATGCGGCGTTCTTTTTCGTCAAGTCCTTCCAGCTCGTATACTTCTTTCATGCGGTACATAACATTCGGCAGACCGCGGCACCGTTTCAGCAATCCCATATGTTCCCGCTCTTCGATGGCTTTTGTGGAACACCCCCAGCGAGCAGCAAGATCTTTTTTGGAGATCACCGTTTTGTCCATATGCTCACTTCCTTTTTTATGCCGGACGTTCACGATCCGGATGAGTTTCAAATAAAACTTCTAAGGGCATATCCACTTTTAGCATCCCTTTTATTTTTAATGCCAAGGAAAGACTTATATCACTCTTTCCTGTTAATTTTTCGGATACTGTGGATATAGATAATCCTAAATCATTTGCAAGGTCGACGCGTCGTATCTTTTGTCTGCGAAGCTCTGCTTCTAGGTTGTTATACATGATTTCACCTCCTAATCATTAACGCAATTGCGTTAATTTTGATTTCATTATACACGAAATTTCGGTAATGTCAATACGTTTTAACGAATTTTCAAAAATAAATATTGATTTTTCGTTAAAAAAGAATTATAATCATCAATAAAAGGAGATTACATAAATGACCATTGAAGAAAAGCTAAAAAATCTTATATTATCTAAATATAAAAGCATTAGAGAATTTTGCATTAGCGTAGATATGCCATATTCTACAATTGATAGCATTTTACGCAGAGGAATATCTAAAGCTAGTATTGCCAATATAATTAAAATATGCAGACATTTTAATATTAGTGCAGATGCATTAGCAGACGAAGAAATAGTATTTAACGGGTTGTCGATAACAAGTTCTTATTCTTCAGAAGAACAAAATATTATAAAAAAATATCGTGTTCTAAATGAACACGATAAAATGGTTGTTGATACAATTGTGGATCAGTTATATGATGCCGCTAAACCCAAAGAAGAAGACGGGGTATGCTGATAAAGTTTAATTTCAAAAGGGGCTGATTAATATGCAATGTAAGAGATGTGGAAAACAAATATCGATCAATACAAATTTCTGTCCAAGCTGCGGATATCCAACAGAATTATATACGGAAAGTGATCTTCCACTGGAAAGTACAAATGTTATGTCAACGGCACAGACACAGTATGTATCTATGACGTCAAACAAAAGCAAAAAGACCGCAACAATTTTATGCTTGCTTGGCTTTTTATGCGTCGGAGGAATACACCGTATATATGTTGGAAAAATTATTAGCGGAATTATCTACCTACTTACCTGTGGCATGTTTTTTATTGGAACCATTATTGATTTAATTCAGCTTCTTACCGGACAATTTACAGATAATGTCGGGCAACCGCTACGTAGATGAGGGGATTCCAATGCAATTAGAATACAAATTTTCATTCCGCGAAAAGGACAAAGGCCTTCAAGTGATACTTGCGTACAAAGATGCGTACGGTAAATGGAAACAAAAGTCTAAACAAGGGTTTAAAGGAAAAAACCGGAGAACCATGGCCAAGCTTGCCGGAGATAGATTGCTGGAAGAATTAAAAGAAACGGTAAATCTGGAATCAAGTACCTGCGGCATGGAACATATCACGCTGCTGCAGCTAAAAGAATTGTTCTTACGTGACCAAAAGAATAATCTCGAGTATAATACACGGCGTACATACGATCAGGCTATTGACGCATTTAATGACATTGCAAGTATGGCTGTTACAGACATCACCTTTTCCGACATCATGAACAATCTGAATAAATTATCGTGCAGAGCCAGTACGAAGCAGATATACATGTCTAAGATAAAAAGGTTATTTAAATACGCTATATCGCCGTACAAGCTAATCAAGAGCAATCCTGCGGCAGAAGTGAGCGTGCCGAAAGACAAAGAACGCAAAAAAATACACGCATTGTCGAAAGAAGAATTAAAAACTCTTCTAAGTTCCATGCGTGATAACGATTATATATTCTTTGTGATAGCTGCTATTGCTGGATACGCCGGACTGCGGTATGGAGAAATTATCGGACTAACATGGGACAATGTAAATTTAAAAGAAGGAAGCATTACCGTCTGCCAGCAGTGGGGCGCGACTGACAAAAATGAATACGGCCCCAAATCGACAAAAAGTATAAACGGAAATAGAATCATTCCCATTCCGGAAGCATTGATAGAAATTTTGCAGGAGTATCAAGAAAGCCCTGTAAAGTCAATAGACAAAAGATTGTTCATGAAAAACGATTCGCATACTATTAGTATAAATTATGCGATCCGAAAAGTGAATAAAGAGATAAGTATTCACGATCTGCGTCATACCTACGCCACACAGCTTTTAGCAAATGGTGTTGATATCCGAACCGTAGCCGCCCTTGTCGGGGATACGGTAGAAACCGTCATTCATACGTATGTACATTATACGGATGAGATGCGAAAGAAAGCAAAAGAAGATATCAACAAAATTTTTTCTGCGTAATTTCTGACGTATTTCTGACGAATTTATCAGAAACCGCATAACAGAAGGCACTATTCAAGTATTGTTTATTTCATTGTCAAATCCATATAACTTCCATTTTTTATAAAAAGTGCGCCGACTGATTCCCAACACGTTCATCGCTTTAGTTTTATTACCGCCTGTTTCCAAAAGTGCCTGCCGCATTCGTTC
>Ga0163159_1001388_pt1 | contig 23311 bp, 17 predicted proteins | sample BioMet9_FD_108702 | JGI IMG/M metagenome (GOLD analysis project Ga0163159, IMG submission 108702) | Microbial communities from bioreactor (seeded with sewage sludge) at Lawrence Berkeley National Lab, California, USA - Biofuel... | ecosystem: Engineered > Bioreactor > Anaerobic > Unclassified ... | reverse complement strand
GCGGGCGGCCCGAGTCGCGGATGTGCCGCTGTGGAAGGTCGCTTTGGCATTGCATATTTCAGAGCCGACATTAACAAGATTGTTGCGAGTTCCGCTGGCACCAGATAAGGAAGAGCAAATAATTCAGGCAATAGAGTCTCTGAAGGGTGGCGAAGAGTAATGCCTAGAATGCGAACAATTGATGGCGTTGCAGATTATTTTCAACAGATTGACAGTGAGACCGCAATTACAAAAACGGCGCTACGGCGGTTGGTGGTTTCTGGGGCGCTGCCATCCGTCCGGGTAGGCAAAAAATACTTGATAGACCTTGACCAGGTGGAAACATTTTTATCGTCAAACACTACGTCAGCCTCGCCTAACCAGACAAAGGGTCCTATCAGTCGGTTTGTGTAAGAGGTGAAACCAGCTGTTTTGGGGAATGTGAAAGGCGGTGATATAGATGAGAATTAATGATTTTCTCTTACGGCTCGATGGCGTAAAGGAAACAGGTGAAAGCCAATGGCTTGCAAGATGCCCGGCACATGACGACACTAACCCGTCATTGTCAATCAGTGAGGTCAACGGGAAAATTCTTATATGCTGCCATACCGGGTGTGCTCAGGAAAAGATCGTGCAGGCGCTGGGTCTGAAAATGTCCGACTTATTTGCTGACCCACCAAAAGAAAAGCACAGCGGCGGCGCGCGGTCGTTTGCTCGGGAACACATTTACACCGATGCAGATGGACATCCCCTTGCAAAAAAGCAGATATATCGATCTTCCGATGGCAGCAAAACCGCGACGTGGCAACGCTTTGAGAATGGCAAATACGTTGATTGCCTTCATGGGATGAAAGTGCCGCTGTACAAGCTCCCGGAGCTGACTGCAAGCGGTGATACGGTGTTCATGCCCGAAGGCGAAAAGGACGTGGAAACCCTTTGCAGCATGGGTCTGACGGCCACCACAACGCCGGACGGCGCGGGCAGCAAGTGGAACACAGCATACAATACATATTTGCAAGGCAAAAGAGTTGTTGTCCTAACCGACAACGACGAGGCAGGGAACCGGCATGGCGCTACCGTGGCCGATGGCTTAAAATCCGTTGCTAAATCAGTGCAGGTTGTTCCCACAGCAGCGATCCTGTCAGACATAAAACCTAAAGGGGACATCTCCGACATAGTGGAGCAGCTGGGGCTCGAGGTTGCAAAACAAAGACTTTTTGATGCCGTCGCAAGTAGTACCGCTCTATATGATCCGGCAGAAGCGCAGAACGCGCCGCACAGAGCTAAAACAGCCACTCAGTTTGGAGAGGATAACACACATTTTTTGTGGTATCCATATATTCCGATTGGGGATTATACCGTGCTGATGGCAGACGGAGGCACAGGCAAGACAATGTTTTGCTGCGGCATAGCGGCAGCCGTGTCAAAGGGATCGAGGTTGCCGGGCAACGTTCCTAAAGGTCAACCGCAAAAGGTGCTTTTCATATCTGCAGAGGACAGGGGCGAAGTGCTTAAAATGCGGCTTGAAAACTCAGGGGCTGACCTCAACAACGTGCTGATTATCGATTGCGAGGCCAGCGAGGGCATGAACATCACGGACAAGCTGGATGAATTTGAGGCAGAAATTAACGCCAGCGGTGCAAGCCTTGTTATTGTGGATCCGTGGCATGCTTTCCTAGGAGATAACACTGACATTAACCGCGTTAACCGCATTAGACCAGTTCTGCAAAGGCTTGCAAACATGGCTAAACGCTGTGATTGCGCTCTTTTGCTGATCTCTCACATAAACAAACGAGCACAGGGAGAAAACGCCAACAATGCAGCCATAGGCTCGACCGATTTAATAAATGCAGCTCGTTCTGCAATTCGGATAATTTTCGACACCGAAAATGAGGATTGCAGAATAGCCATTCATACCAAAACAAATTACGCACCCTATGGGGAAAGCGTCCGTTTCCGTATTGAAAACGGAGGACTTCTATGGGATGGTTATTCGGACATTACCCGCGCCACACTCGAAGAGGCAGCACGGAAGAAAACTTCTGTCTTTGAACTGCAAGAACGGCAGTCCAAAATGAATGAAATAAACCTTGCTCTAATTGATGCAGTTCAAGACAAGGCACCCGACGCGGGTAAAACTGTGCGATTAACTTATGACGACATAAAAGAAGAATACGGCTCAGGCATATTTAAGAACAAGCAGCCAAAGAAAGCTCTTGATGCCATTGCCGTAAGTTTGCTTTCAGAATATCATATACTGATCACAACAGGGAAAAAGATTAAACGCGACGGTGGAACAGCAAACGGCTTTTTTGTAGAGCGTATGGGATGTGACGAGGCCGCGAGCGGCGAATAACCTTGTCCGGTTTAAAAAGTATACGGTTTTATGATAGATAAGTTTTTGGAACTTTGGATACCTGATTCGTAAAGGTTTACAAGGTTCCAAAGTTTACAAAGTTGTTCCCTAACAGAAAACTGTACCATCTGCGTGATATCTATCTCCCGGACGTGGAAAAACAGATCAAGTGGTCGGCGCGGTGAAAACACGAGACGCTGCGTGGCATGGTCAAGGGGACCATCATGCGTATGAATATTCAATATAGAGCTTAATAGGCATATAGGAGGGTTCAGGGAGTAGCCACGCATTCGGCTGCTCCTATATTCTGCTCCCTGAGGACTTTTAAATGATGGATTTTGTATCATAAAGGGGCAGAAATGAGCAGCAAATGAGGGAAGGTGACACAGTAATGTACGGGAAAAAGCGTCAACCAAATGAAAAACAGCAGCGTTTTGTGGACGAGTATCTTGTAGACCTCAATGCCACGCAGGCCGCCATACGAGCTGGTTACTCGGCAAATCGGGCGTCAGAGATTGGGCACCAACTACTACATAAAACTACAGTCGCGGCTGCCATCGCGCGCGCGATGGCAGAACGGAGCCGCAGAACTGGCATTATCGCAGATCGTGTACTCCAGGAGCTTGCCCGCGTCGCCTTTTGTAACCCTTATGATGTGATCGATTTTGACAAGGTGACAGTCCGGCCAGATGCAACGGAGGACGACAGGCGTTGTATCGCGGGCATTAAGCTCAAAACCATGATCAGCGCGAACGGCGATATGACCGAGCGCGAGATCAAGATGTGCGATAAGCTCAAGGCGCTGGATATGCTGGCAAAACACCTCGGTTTGTACGAGGGTGTTGGCGGCGGGATGGATGGCGACGACGAAAAGAAGCAGACCGGCGTTGTGCTGCTGCCTCCTGTGCAGCCGTTGACGCCTCCGGCAGACTACGAATCAGAGGAAGAACCGGATGTTAGTTAATGGATATGATGGCCGGTCCGAATGAGCTACATGAAGAAGGCAAGGACCTGCTGGACGAGCAGGGAGGAGGCAATGTAGTTTGCAGGGTGCCTGAGGCAAATGGATGGGGCTGGACAATCACATCATCGACGGCGACCTGTAGCTCCATCAGCCGCTGACCCTGAGTGCGTATCTCGCCAACTAACAGACAAGATTTCAGATAATTAATCAAGCAGGGTCACACCGTATGGGTATGGCCCTGCTTTTTCGTTGCCAATATACTGTGGCTTGAAAAATGAGTGAAAATGCCGTATTATGGAAAAAGGCTAATTAAAGCTTATTCAATTTCCGACTGGAACGGACATCGGGAAAATTATGCCGCCCGTGTCCCGTTTTGGAGGCGGCGGAGCCGAGAAAAAGCAGGGAGTCATTGATAAGCTTAGAGCCTCCTTTGAAAATTATTTTGGGTTTGTGTTAGCCTTCAATTGCGATTCAAGAATCTAATGACATGATTTACTAAGTCGGCAATTATGGTAAGATTCAAATTCATCGAAACAGACCTTCTTTATTTATGCTTTATCTAATAATGGGGGGGCGATGGCGTGGGACTGCTATTCAAACTGGGATTGGCTTACGACGATGACGGATATGATGTTGATGGTTATAACCGTGACGGTTATGACCGAAATGGCTATAACCGTATGGGGCGTGATGTCGATGGCTATAACTCAGAAGGCTATGACCGAGAAGGATATAACAAAGATGGGTTTAACACTGCCGGATTTGACCGAGAGGGATATAACGAGACCGGAATAAATAAAGATGGGTACGACCGCAACGGATATGACATTGATGGCTATGATTGTTACGGGCGCAATTCCGACGGCTATGATCATGATGGCTATAATACAGAGGGTGTAGATAAAGACGGCTACAACAAGGCTGGCTATAACAAGGACGGCTATGATCGGAAGGGTTTTAGTTCATCCGGTTATGATATCCACGGCTATAACCGTGATGGTTACGACGCCCAAGGTTTTGACTGCACAGGCTATGATGTGCACGGCTACGACAGAACCGGCTATGACCGTGACGGCTACGATTCAGGTGGCTATGATCGCAGCGGATACGACAGGGCTGGCTATGATAACGAGGGCAATGACAGGTGCGGACGTAATTCAGAATGTGTTGACAATACTAAATCAAGACCTAAACAGTCTACTTATAGTGAGTTGGACATAAAAAGTACGGAAATTAATGATTGTGAATATAAAGGATACCCTAAAAATGAGGAAACTGATAATTCAGAAGATTGTTTTGAGCCTACAGCTAAGGCAAAACCATCGCTTGGCTGTGAATTTGATAGCATAAAACTAGGCTTAGCCTCCCCGGAAATGATTCTTTCTTGGTCATATGGAGAGGTAAAAAATCCGGAGACCATCAACTACCGCACCCTGAAACCCGAGCGGGACGGTCTGTTCTGCGAACGCATTTTTGGACCCACCAAGGACTGGGAATGCCACTGCGGCAAGTACAAAAAAATACGATACAAGGGCAAAATCTGCGATCGCTGCGGCGTTGAGGTCACAAAGGCAACGGTTCGCCGCGAGCGCATGGGCCATATTGAGCTTGCCGCCCCGGTCAGCCATATCTGGTATTTCAAGGGCATTCCCAGCCTAATGGCCCTTGTTCTTGACCTGACTCCGCGGGTGCTGGAAAAAGTCTTGTATTACGCAAACTATATTGTCACTGACCCTGGTATAACCCCGCTGGAAAGGTGCCAGATGCTCACAGAGCGCGAATACCGCGACCTCAAGGAAAAGTATGAGGACGATTTTGAAGCCGGCATGGGTGCTGAGGCCATCAAAAAGCTGCTGCAGCAGATCGACTGCGAGAAACTTGCGGTGGAGCTCAAGGAGGAGCTCGATAATTCGTCCGGCCAGAAGAAGGCTAAGATTCTTAAGCGCCTTGAAGTGGTCGAGGCCTTCCGTCAGTCCGGAAACAAGCCTGAGTGGATGGTCATCGACATTTTGCCAGTAATGCCTGCAGGCCTCAGGGACGTAATCCCACTGGACGGAGGCTGTATTGCAACACCGGATATAAACGATCTTTACCGCAGGGTCATAAATCGCAACAACCGCCTAAAGAGACTTATACAGCTCAATGCCCCCGATGTAATTGTCCGCAACGAAAAGCGTATGCTCCAGGAAACCGTCGACGCGGTAATCGATAACGGCCGCAGCGGCAGAGTCGTTACCGGCGCATACGGCCGTGCATTCAAGAGCCTATCTGATAGAATTACGGGTAATAAGGGACATTTTCGTATTAGCCTTTTGGGTAAGCGGGTTGATTATTCCGGCTGCTCTATAGTAGTACCCGATCCCAGCCTAAAAATGTATCAGTGCGGGATTCCTCAGAAAATGGCTATCGAGCTGTACCGCCCCTTTATCATGAAGAAACTGGTGCAGGATGGCGCTGCAAACGACACCAAATCCGCCAAGAAGATGGTGGATAAGCAACGTACCAAGGCATGGAACGCTCTGCAGTACGTAATACGAGATCATCCTGTGATCCTTAGCCACTATCCAACAATGGATAGATCAAATGTGCAGGCGTTTGAACCCATACTGGTGGCTGACAGTGCAATACATATTCCTCTAACAGCGATACCGACTCTTGGCGTTGAACTCGATGGAGATATTATTGCCGTGCATGTTCCGTTGTCTGTTGAGGCGCAAACAGAGTCCCGTATTCTAATGCTTTCTTCAAATAATTTGCTTGATCCTGCAAATGGAAGAGCGTTCGAGCCATTTTCGCAAGACGTCGTGTTTGGTGTATACTACCTCACGATGCTACGCATCGGCAAGGATGAAAAAGGTGCTGAGAACGTCCTTGTCACCGACGCAGGCGAAACAGACCTGGTAGCAGGCGGAGTCGTGGATGCGGACGATTTCATCTCGGCAAACAAAAATGCCGCCGAGGGAGGGAAGAAGCAGGCAGCGTATAAGCCCCTGCTGTGCTACCACGATGCAAACGAAGCCATCATGGCTTACAATGAAGGCTATGTCGGCTTGCACGCCCCCGTTCGTCTCCGCGAAAGCAAGATCATTGACGGTGCGGAGAGAAAGGCCATGATTATCACCACGGTGGGTCGGATTATCTATAACGAGCCCATCCCGCAGGATTTGGGCTACGTGGATCGTACCGATCCTGAGCATATGTTTGATCATGAGATCGGCTTTCAGGTAGGCAAAAAGCAGCTCGGCAATATCATTGACCGTTGCATCAAAAAGCACGGGTTCACCATCTCCGCTGGAGTAATTGATAACATTAAAGATCTAGGGCTAAAATACGCAACCAAAAGCGGAATAACGATTTCAATCACAGATATGATTGTGCCTGAGGCAAAGAAGAGCTTCATCGCCGAGGCCGAGCAGCAGGTTGTCAGTATTCAAAAACAGTATAAGCGTGGTTTTGTCACGGACGACGAGCGCTACCGTCTGGTCGTCGGCCAGTGGGAACAGACGACCAAGGACGTCACAAACGCCTTGCAGGACTGCCTGGATGAGTACAATCCAATTTATATGATGGCCAATTCAGGTACTTGCGAACACTGCAGGCAGCAAGTTCAAAAAATGCAAGGAATAGTCGGAGTTGCCACAGACACAGGTGGGGATGCGCCAATCAAGTCAAATTATCGAGATGGCTTAACTATATCAGAATATTTTATCAGCACCTTTAGTACTCGCAGAAAATTGTCTTTATATAACGAAAAAATTAACCAGTGTAGTTGGTTTACAAGAACTTTAATAAACGCTGCACAGGATATTATTACAGAGTCAGAATGTAGTACAGTAGACGGAATTTGGGTTTCAGCGGTTTATGACAGAGGGCAGATAGTACAATCCTTCGGTAGGAGCATTAGTGGAAGGTATCCAGCAATGCCCATGTTTGATCCCCAGACAGGCGAGATTATCTTCGATACCGACCAAATGCTCCTTGAATGCGATGCTGCCGTTCTGGAAGGCCACAACATTCACAAGGCCTTTGTCAGAAGTGTCGTAGCCTGCGAGGCAAGAAGCGGTGTATGCTCAAAATGTTATGGTGCTAATATTGCACTTAATAAGCCAGCAGAAGTTGGTGATACGGTTGGCATTATTGCAGCACAATCAATAGGATCGTCAACTTACCGGCTTCCTGAATGTAAAAAGAACGGTGTATGGAACCGCCAACGCGTTGAAGAACTTTTCGAGGCCCGCAGGCCCCAAAAAATGGCCGTGCTTGCAGAGACCTCCGGCACCGTTACGGTGGAAGAGGCCAAGAAGGGCGCTATGCACACCATCACCGTTACAAACGAGAAAAACGGCGAAACCTTCGTCTATGCGGTCCCCCTTGACGCGGGCATTCTTCTTCACACCGGAGATCATGTGGATAAAGGCCAGGAGCTCACCTCCGGCGCCCTCAATCCCCACGATGTGTTGCGTATCCGCGGCATAAACGACGACGAGTTCGGCCGCGCCGGCGTACGCACGTATATCACGCAGGAAATTCAGAAGGTGTACCGCCAGCAGGGCATTGATTTGAACGATAAGCATATTGAAGTCATTGTCCGCCAGATGTTGCGTAGGGTGCGCATAGAGAAAGCCGGCTCCACCAAACTCATTTCCGGTTCCACAGTGGACATCGGCGACCTCAAGGCAGCGAACCGAGAGGTGGCAGAGCGCCAGAAGGCAGGCGAGGAGGGACTTACTCCCGCCACCTATACGCAGCTTCTGGGTATTACTAAAGCATCTCTCACAACTGACAGCTTTCTTTCCGCCGCAACTTTCCTAGAGACGTCCAAGGTACTTACCGATGCCGCCATCAACGGGAAGGTGGATCACCTTGCGGGACTTAAGGAAAACGTCATCATTGGCAAACTTATTCCCGCCGGCACCGGACTTGACATGAACCGGCACTTCCGGTCCCGCATGGACGAAGAGAAAGCCTCTGCTACGGAGAGCTATGTCGATTTGTCCGAGCTTGTAAGTAAGACCAACGCACTTTGATCAACAACAACACCATTTGACTAAAAAGTCGATTAACAATATTGGAGATGTAAGAAGTGGAACAAAGGCACTATGAAAACCATTGTTGGTCATGCAAACATCCAATATCTTCCGAGACCTGTTGGCAGTGCCCAACGTGCGGTTGGTACATATGTAGTGTCTGTGGAAAGTGTAAAGAAGGATGCGAAGAAGGAAGCAATGGTAATGAAAGATATTCCGGCATAATGCGTCAAAAAAACATGATTCGTAAACAGCTCTCCGATGAACAAGCCCTGACTCCAATGGTGTTTGCTGAATTAAACCGTGCAATAACAGAAACCGAAGTAAATGCTTTTGCGGAAAAATATGCTCGTGAAATTGAAAGGTCAAGGTGCAGAGCAAAAGAAAAACAGCGGGAAAAAATTATAGCCGAACAAGCCAATTCCCATGAATCTAAACTAAATTCAATCGGCTATTATAAAATCGTATCTGTGCATAGTAATTTTATAAGATACCATATTGCAGCAACCGAAACACATGGTACTATTTTCAAAAATCCTGGTAAAATTCCTAAGGTTTTCAATGATCCAAAAACGGGTGAAAAATATATATTCATCGATATTTCAAGACTTTAGAACGTCTATATAACAATTAAAGTTCACAACCAAGGAATAAAAAGTCCCCATCACGTTTAACGCGAAGATGTTAAGAATGCCTGAGATTGTGCTAACCAAGAAAGTATATCAGAGACGGCAGAAAATTTTGTGTAAAAGTGAATATCGGAATTCCGTTACTTTTACAAAGGAGCGGTTAACATGACAAAAGCTGAGTATGAAAGAGCCTTTTCCCATCTACTGGTAGAAGTATTCGGGAAAAATTCTTTTTCGGAAGAAGAGATGACCAGCGATTTTTTTGCCCATTTATATTGTTCTTGCGGAGACTTTTTCAAAACTGAAGACGGCTACATATCATTGGATTTGTTCAGGTCTGAAGAAATTAGACAATGGCTTTGCTCTCAAAAGGATGAAGACGGCGTCGTGATCAATGAGTACAGAGAAGAAGATGATGAGAAATACGATGACGATGAGGATTTAGACCCGCCAAGAGAAAGTCTGTGCTATCAGGAGATGTGCATATCCTTGAAATACGGTTTGGACTCCTTTATAGGCTCACATTCCTGCCCTATCCTGAAATCCTTCGGGAAGGCGCTTTATAACGATCTGGAGAGATTTTCAGATGGTGAAAAAATCAACGAATATGACTTTACTATTGCAATACGGTCAGAGTATGAGATGACTTATATTGGTTTCCATATTGAAGAAGACATGATGGAAATCAGCAAGGGTGGAAGCATATATGATCCGGGAGTCTGCTCTGATAGTTATACTGATTGGGAATTTTCGATATGGACAAGCGGATGTGAAGATTCCCAAGAAGTGGAGCCATACAATTTTTGCACTATCGCTTCAATGTTATGTGATCCCAAAGCGGTGTTCAGCATTGAGACACCTGACGAGTTTTGCTATGCCAGCGACGAGGAACATTAAGGCGACTATTACGCACTGACATTCCTGCTCCCTGCCTTGAATGGTATATATGGCCTTGGGTGGACAAGATCTGCTGAACGGGCAGGGAAGGGATAGCAAAGCATGCTGGGTGCCGGAAGACAATTACATTATCAGGGGCGATCGGTGAGGGGACCTGCAGCTCCTTGAACCGCTGACTCGCTAGGCGTTCCTCGTCATGCTGTACAAGTACTCACAGACATTATTTTAGATGATAAATCAAGCAGGGTCATGCCTCATGGTATGGCCTTTCATTTTGTTGCCAATAAACTGTGGCCTTGAAAAATAAATATAATTGCCGTATTATGGAAAACTAAAGAGCCACAGAGTAGGCTTATGCTTCCCGTTATGGAAGGCCTTCAAAATAACAATAAATTACGGGCGCTTTTCATCATGCAGTACCAGGATTAACGGAAACGTCCTTGCAAGACACGCAGAGAGGTTTCTACTTGTACTCCGTATTAGGAGAGGTGGAGTACTTTGCTCTCATTATAAGCCATGAAAAGCCTGCTTGGCGACATATCGATAATCGTTGAGTTGTCCAGCAATACTTATAACACAAAACGCAGATCGTCAAAATTAGCAGCGACTATTTGAGATTATCTGATGTGAATAGCTTTTTGTTTATGATATAATACAAAAAGTAAAATTAAGCGAGATAAGGAGAAACGGAGTATGGCCGATACGAAAAAAGGGCAGGGACGGGATGAGCTGCATCGCGCGATCTGGGTAATCGAAAGGACGGTCACATATGGCGCGCCTTGAAGATATTACGGTTGGCAGCAGTGTTTCAGGTCTTGCCAGTAAAGAGACCGTGACAGTCGTTGCCGTGCAATGGTACGGCACAGCAGTCTTGGAGGTCACTTTTAAGGACGGCAAGGGACATTTAGCAAGTCAACTCATTTATCGAGAGAATGAGAGCAGCATAGAAATACTTGATAATAAACTGCCGTGGAGCTTTGACGCCGACGGCAATTTGCTGCGTCTTGCCTCCGAAGCATACCGCATCAACCTCGCTCACATATTTGATCCTTATCTTGCCGTTCATACATCTGCTATTGAGCCCCTGCCGCACCAGATTTCTGCGGTCTATCAGGAAATGTTGCCACGCCTCCCGCTGCGATATATCCTCGCGGACGATCCCGGTGCGGGCAAAACTATCATGACGGGCCTTTTCATGAAAGAGCTTATTATACGGGGAGATTTGAAGCGCTGCCTCATCGTCTCGCCTGGCAATCTGGCCGAACAATGGCAAGACGAACTGTATCACAAATTTAATCTCCGCTTTGATATTCTTACCAACGACAAGATAGACTCGGCGGTCGGCGGCAATGTATTCGCCGAGACGAATTTCTGCATTGCCCGCCTTGATAAGCTCTCCCGTAATGAGACTTTGCAGGAAAAGCTCAAGGTTACGGATTGGGACTTGATTGTGGTCGATGAAGCCCACAAAATGTCTGCCACGGTTTGGGGCGGGGAAATCAAATACACTCGGCGTTTTCAGTTGGGCCGTTTGCTTTCCAGCATTACGAGAAACTTCCTCCTGTTGACGGCGACGCCTCACAATGGCAAGGACGAGGATTTTCAGCTATTCATGTCGCTCATTGACCCAGATCGCTTCGAGGGCGCAGCCCGATCCAGCAATCAGGCGATCGATGTATCCGACGTTATGCGCAGGCTTGTCAAGGAAGACCTGCTCAAGTTTGATGGGACGCCGCTGTTTCCGGAGCGGCTTGCATACACGGTCAATTATGACCTTTCGCCGCGTGAGGCCGCGCTCTATGACGCCGTGACCTCCTATGTACAGGACGAGTTTAACCGGGCTGACCAGCTAAATAATGACCGTAAGAATACCGTCGGATTCGCATTGACCATCTTGCAGCGCCGTCTGGCATCCTCGCCGGAAGCAATATATCAGTCCCTGCGCCGTCGCCGTGAGCGGCTTGAAAGCAGGCTCCAAGAGGAGAAGCTCGGCAAACGTGCTGCCGAATACAAGGCGTCCGTGGATTTTTCGGACGATTACGACGAAGACGATCTCCCATCCAGCGAATTGGAGGAAACCGAGGAGAATGTCGCGGATCAGGCATCTGCGGCGTCAACGATTTCCGAGCTGGAAGCTGAGATTAAGATACTGCGCAACCTTGAACGCATGGCAAACGAAGTGCGCGCCAGCGGCGAAGACCGCAAATGGGACGAACTCTCAAAACTGCTCCAAGATAACAGCGCCATGTTCAGCCCCGACGGGCAGCGTGAGAAGCTGATTATCTTCACAGAGCACCGCGACACGCTCCGATATTTGACTGATAAAATACGCTCTCTATTTGGCAATGACGAGGCTGTTGTTACCATCCACGGCGGTATGCTCCGCGACGAGCGCCGGAAGGTGGAGGAGCTTTTCAAGCAGGACAAAGAGGTTCGCATCCTCATTGCCACAGATGCTGCCGGTGAAGGTATCAACCTGCAGCGCGCCCATCTCATGGTCAACTATGACCTACCGTGGAACCCCAATCGCCTTGAGCAGCGCTTTGGACGCATCCATCGTATCGGCCAGACTGAGGTCTGCCACCTGTGGAACCTCGTTTCTCAGGAAACCCGCGAGGGCATGGTGTTCCAGCGTCTGTTTCAAAAGCTCGAAGAAGAACGCTCTGCATTGGGTGGCAAGGTCTTTGATATACTCGGGAAAATGACCTTCAACAACCGGCCCCTGCGTGACCTGCTCATAGAGGCTGTGCGATATGGCAACGACCCGGAGGTGCGCGCCCGCCTGTGGCAGGTGGTCGATCATTCCCTCGATCAGAACGCTCTGAAAGACCTGTTGGAAGAACGCGCGCTTACCGAAGACACAATGGATATTTCCCGTGTCATGGCAATACGCGAAGATATGGAGCGCATTGAGGCGCACAAACTGCAGCCACACTTCATTGAGGCTTTCTTCGTGGAGGCATTCCGCAGCGTGGGCGGAAAGATACGCCCGCGCGAAACCGGGCGCTATGAGATTACCTCAGTCCCGTTTGCCGTGCGCAGCCGCGATATGCAGATTGGCTTCGGCGAGCCGGTGCTGGCCCGCTATGAGCGAATCTGCTTTGACAAGGAGTATTGTAATGTGCCGGGCCTGACGCCCGCATCGCTGGTATGCCCCGGCCACCCGCTTCTTGAGGCCACCATTGACCTGATCCGCGAACGGAACACCGACGTGATGAAACGCGGAGCGGTATTTATTGACGAGAGCGACTTTGGCATGGACGCCCGCTTGCTGTTCTACATAGAGGACGCCATTCAGGACGGCGTGATCCTGCCGAATGGCACCAAGCGCGTCATATCAAAGAATATCCACTTTGTGGAGCTCAAGAGCGACGGCACCGCCCAGCGCGCCGGTTACGCTCCGTATCTGGATTACCGTGCAGCCACGCTAGAAGAACAGGCCGTAATTCGTCCGTTCATCCAGTCGCAGGATTGGCTTCATACCGGTGTGGAGGATCGCGCCCGTGGCTATGCCATTGCAAACATCATCCCGGCGCATTTTGCAGAGGTAAAAGCGCACAAGCATCAGATGCTCGACAAGATAGCGAAGGCCGTTAAGGAGCGTATGACTGCTGAAATCCAATACTGGGACTTCCGTGCCGCTGATTTGAAGAATAAAGAAGCCGCAGGAAAGGTCAACGCGAAGCTCAACTCCCAGCTCGCCGGACGGCGCGCCGAGGAGCTGGAAGCCCGGATGCAACGCCGACTTTCGGAGATTGAAACCGAGAAGATGATTTCGCCGGCTCCGCCTGTCGTGGTGGGCGGCGCGCTGGTGATCCCGCGCGGCCTGCTCCACAAGCTGACGGGAACGCCCAGCGTCGGCACCTTCGGTCACGGTGATTTAAAGGCCGTGGAATATGCCGCCATGAAAGCGGTCATGGATATTGAAACCGAACTCGGCTTCATCCCGCATGACGTGAGTGCCGAGAAGGTCGGCTATGATGTGGAATCCGATATTCCGAAGGTCCTGCGCCACGATACCACCTGCCTGCGCTTTATCGAGGTCAAAGGCCGGGCGAAAGGCGCAACCTCCGTTACAGTATCCAAGAACGAGATATTGACCGGCCTCAACAAGCCGGATGAATACATTCTGGCCATCGTCGAAGTGGATGGCCAGACAACCCACACGGTCTATCTAAAGCAACCTTTCCACAATGCGCCGGACTTCACGGCCACCAGTGTCAACTTCGACATTGCGGATTTGGTCAAAAATGCGGACATTATTTACCAGAAATGAGGAAGGTACATGAAAACATCTGAATTAAAAATAAAAAATGCTTTGAACTTTGGCCGTTTTTCGCTTGAATTAGAGGAAAAGCGTGAGCAGAGCATTATTACGCAGTCAAGTCATATGCTTACTGCTTTTTCTCTGTTTTCTGCTGCAATGCTCATGGCTATTCCCATCGTAATTGAACAAACGATTGTGCCAAAGGAGCAGGTGTTGTCTTTAGCAGGTCTGCTCTTTATTCCTCTCGTCGCCAGTCTGGTGTTAACAATAATCGCACAGTGGAGGTATAAGTACCAGACCATGATAACAGCCGAGGAATTTCGTGATAAATTTCTTCATAACGAAGACGAATATCAGTGCCAGTCACAATTTGATTCTCAATGGATCGATCAGATAGCGCAAGTGCAGCAGAGCAAAATAGGAACCAATAACAGGCGAGCTCGCCTAATCAAAGCATCGATGATATGTTTTCTCGTGTCAATTGGAATTCTCATTTTTGCCAATGCGTTATTCATAATTCTATATGCATGAGGTGAGAAATGAATAAACGCAATAAAAGAAAATGGCCGAAAAAGAAGCCACACTCGACAAATCCAGGTTCTGATATAACCTGGCCAAAGCCGATCCCAACCAGACCGACGATGCAAGTTAAGCCTGGACAACGTTTGATAATTGAGAACAAAACATATATGCTCGTGAAAAAAGAATGCAAGTGGGTTTTGAAGCCCATTAGAGGGAAAATGGTGGCGGATAAGACCAAAGCTGAAAAGCCTACAAACGAAAAACATAAGACGGTAAATGGTATTTTTATAGAAACCGTGGAAACATCCTCCAAGCATGACCCTAATGCTGAAACCAGGATTCAGAGCGGGCACACGCCCAATCACGGAGGCAACAAATAACATGGCAGTCAAAAAACTGATTGAGGTAGCGCTACCTCTTGAGAAAATAAACGCGGAATCGGCGCGGGAGAAATCCATCCGGCATGGGCACCCGTCTACGCTGCATCTCTGGTGGGCGCGGCGGCCTCTGGCGGCGGCGAGGGCTGTCATCTGGTCATCCCTTGTGGACGACCCTTCGTCTCACCCGGAGCAATTCCCCACAGAGGAGGAGCAGACCGCCGAGCGTCAGCGGCTTTTTAAGATACTGGAAGACCTTGTTGTTTGGGAAAACTCCAACAACGAGGAAGTGCTTGCTGCGGCGAAGGCCGAGATCATGAAGTCCACGAATAATAATCCGCCTGCGCTGCTCGACCCGTTTGCGGGCGGAGGTGCGATTCCTCTGGAAGCCCAGCGCTTGGGGCTGGAAGCCCATGCCAGCGATTTGAACCCTGTGGCCGTGATGATCAACAAGGCTATGATCGAGATACCGCCCCGCTTTGCAGGACAGGCTCCTGTCAATCCGGAGGCGCGGGCAGCGTTGGATTCTGCATCCGGCTGGATCGGCGCGCAAGGGCTTGCCGAGGATGTGCGCTATTATGGCGAGTGGATAAAGAAGGAAGCGTTTAAGCGCATCGGGCACCTGTATCCGAAAGTCAAGGTTCCTGCGGCGCAGGGTGGTGGCGATGCGACGGTTATCGCATGGATCTGGGCGCGAACAGTGAAATGCCCCAACCCGGCCTGCGGTTGCGAAATGCCGCTTGCCAGCAGTTTTGTGCTGTCAAAGAAGAAAGGCAACGAGGCGTGGGTGAAGCCTATTCCCGAGGGCGGCCATGTACGCTTTGAGGTGCAGCAGGGTAAATGCCCAAAAGAGTATGAATCCTACAAAATGGGCCGCAGCGCAATCTTCAAGTGCCCATGCTGCGGCGAAATTACGACCGACCAATATATTAAGCACAATGGAAAAGAGCATAAGATCGGCTCACAGCTTATGGCCGTGGTTGCCGAGGGTAAGCGAGGAAGAATTTATCTATCCCCCGACGCGGAACAGGTGCTTACCGCAAATGTGGAAAAGCCAGAGGGGTACCCGGACGGAGCCATGCCGACCAATCCTCGCTGGTTCAGCCCACCCGCTTTTGGTATGACAGAGTACAGTGACCTTTTCACCAATCGCCAACTCACGGCGCTGACCACATTCAGCTCGCTTGTGGCAGAGGCACAGAAGAAGGCGACCGAGGATGCGGTGAAGGCCGGAATGCGCAACGACTACGCCGAGCTTGCCGACGGCGGCTGCGGAGCAACGGCCTACGGCGAAGCCGTGGGCGTGTATTTGGCGTTTGCTATTGACCGCTTGGCTAATCGTTCTTCAACTCTATGCTTGTGGAATAGAATCGGTGAAAAAATAGAACAGACTTTTGGACGGCAAGCAATTCCAATGGTATGGGATTACTCTGAATCCAATGCTTTTAGTGATTCCTCTGGCTGTTGGTCTGGATCGCTTGAATGGATACCAAAATGTGTTGAGTTATTACCAGGATGCGGTAGTGCTGTCGTCAAGCAGTTTGATGCACAGAGTGATTCTGGACTACGTCAGATAATGGTTTCTACTGATCCACCTTATTATGATAACATTGGTTATGCTGATCTTTCTGATTTTTTCTATGTTTGGATGCGTCAGTCGCTAAAAGAAACATATCCCAAGCTGTTCCGCACCATGCTTGTACCAAAGGCAGAAGAATTAATAGCAACCCCCTATCGCTTTGGCGGCAGCGTGGAAAAAGCAAAGACTTTTTTTGAAGATGGCATGCAAAAAGCATGTGTGCATTTGCACAAATGTGCTCACGATGATTTCCCAGTAACAGTTTATTATGCATTTAAGCAGAGTGATACCGTCAGCACGGAAGATGGGCAAAAGACAGCTTCAAGTGGTTGGGAAACTATGCTAACAGCTATTATTTATGCAGGCCTTTCAATCACAGGCACATGGCCAATTCATACAGAAAGAGAAACTGGCCTGAAAGCTTCAGTTAATGCCCTCGCCTCCTCTATCGTCCTTGTCTGCCGCAAGCGGCCGGAGGACGCACCGACGACCACTCGCCGGAACTTCATCAACGAGCTCAAGCGCGAACTCAAACCCGCGTTGCAGAAACTCCAGCGCAGCAACATCGCGCCGGTGGACTTGGCACAGTCGGCCATCGGCCCAGGAATGGGCGTCTACTCCCGGTTTTCCAAGGTACTGGAAGCGGATGGCTCACCTATGGCCGTCCGCAGCGCCTTGCAGATCATCAATCAGGAGCTGGACATCTTTTTCAACGAGCAGGACGGTGAGATAGACCGCGACAGCCGGTTTTGCGTTGACCTCTACACGCAGAATGCCTTTAATGACATGAAATTCGGTGATGCGGACACACTGGCCCGTGCCAAGAATACCTCCGTGGCGGCGTTGGCCTCACGCGACGTCCTCTATGCGCAAAAGGGTGTCGTTCACCTGCATGGCCGGGATGAAATACCCAAAAGAGTTGAGAGCAACGAGCAGCTTATCTGGTTGCTGACCCAGCAACTCACCCACGCAATGGAAACCGGCGGCGTACAAGCCTGCGCGCAGATTGTTGCTCCTATGTTCGGCTCCAATGCGGAGCAGGCGAAATCCCTTGCTTATCGCCTGTTCACCATCGCCGAGCGTAAGGGCTGGGCACAGGAGGCATACGCCTATAACGCGCTGGTCATCGCGTGGCCGGAGATACAATCCAAGGCCGCAGAATTGCAAGCTATTAAGCCAGAACAGCTCACGTTGTTTGAATAAAACTGAGAGGAGGTCGGCCAGGTGATCTACGACGATGATGTATTATTAGAAAAGCTCAGCATTATGATGAGCCGGCATGAAAACGAAGTGGTCGAGTTTAAAACAGCTGAAAGCAATTACAATTTCAACGATATTGGCAAGTATTTCTCTGCGATCAGCAACGAAGCCAATCTGCGAGGAAAACCGGAAGGCTGGCTGATTTTCGGTATTACAAATAATATGCAGGTCGTTGGAACAAATTATAGAAGTGAAGGGCGCTCTCTACAAAATCTGAAAAAGGAAATGCGGGAAAAAACCAACCAAGGCTTGGTGTTTACAGAAATCTACGAGATTTCTGCAGATGGGAAGCGCGTGCTGTTGTTTCAGATCCCGCCCGCCATACCTGGCATTCCCACTACATGGAATGATATGGCTTACAGTCGTGCGCATGAATCGGTTTGCCCGCTGCCCATTAATAAGCTTGATGAGATTCGACATCAAATAGGCTTTGATTGGTCGAAGGGAATCGTAGAGGGGGCTTCCTTCTCCGATCTTGATCCTGCTGCAGTGCATCGTGCGAGAGAGTTATTCATTCGACATGAAATTAACCGCAACAAGCCGAAAGAGATGTTTGATTCACTATCAGATATCGAATTGCTGAATAAAGCAGGGATTTTGCTGGGAGGAAAGATTACACGTACAGCACTTCTGCTGCTCGGCGATGAATATGCAAAAAACTTTTTTGACGGATTTATTCCCCGAATTACTTGGACACTTTATAATCAGGACGGGTCAGTAAAAACCTATGAACATTTTGACACGCCATTTTTGCTCGCCGTTGATGAAGTGTATAAGATGATACGAAATGTTAAGTACCGTTATATTGCCGGCCAGCAGACATTGTTTCCCGACGAAGTGGATCAGTATGACGCTGAGTTAATCAAAGAGCTTCTGCACAACTGTATTGCTCATCAAGACTATACTCTCCGTGGAAAAATCAATGTTGAGGAGTTTGAGGATTATCTGGTTTTTGTAAACGAAGGTAACTTTATCCCTGAAACGATAGAAGCAGCGCTGGAACCCGGCTATAAGCCGCCATATTATCGCAACACGTTCTTGTGCAATGCAATGGTGAATCTATATATGATTGACAGCAATGCCATTGGTATTCCGACAATTTTCCGAATTCAAAAGGAAAAGTTTTTTCCACTGCCAACATATGATCTGACGGTGCCTAACCGCGTTAAGGTGACTGTCTACGGCAAGATGCTGGACAAGAACTATACCCAGCTACTGAATTCTGACCGCTCGTTGAATATCGAAACAGTATTCCTACTTGATAAGATACAAAAGGACGAAATCATTTCTCATGAACAATATCTCCGCTTAAAAAAGGCTGGTTTAGTGGAGGGACGATATCCAAATATCTATGTTTCCTACAACATTGCCGAGGCAGTAGGGCAAAGGTCAAAATACATTCGTGACAGTGGACTGGATGATGAAAAATGCAAGGCATTCATTTTGAAAGCTCTTGAAAAAGCCGGCGAAATCAGGAAAGATGATCTCATGAGCATTGTGAGCGATCTTTTCCCGGATGTGTTAACAATTAAGCAAAAGCAAAAAAAACTGTCTAACTTACTTCAGGCAATGAAAAATAAAGATATGTCGATTGATTCGAGAGGTAAAACCAGCAATACTGTGTGGTTTATTCGAAGACAGTAAAATTCTTACAAGAAGCTTGTAAAGTTTGAAGTATCTTAGCAAGTTGTAGCAAGCTTTTTAGCAAGCTCAAAGCAAGTTTGAAGCTAATTTTAAATTTTGTTAAAAAGCGTCGGAGGTGCTGAAATGGCTGATAACACACTAATGATTCAACAGGCTTTCTGTATCCTGCATCCGTTGCTGGCGGGTTATATCGCGCAGGAATTGAGCCGTGAATACAAAGACGGCTGGTGGCAGGAAGTACTTATGACCTTGAGCGATCAGGCACGCGACCTGCCGGACGGCGGCGAATTTGCGGAACTTGTGGATTCTCTGGATATAGCCAACTGCCTGCGTCTCTTTGACCGCAAATGGAACGACGTTTTCCGCAGAAGGCTGTCGCTGGATTATCGGACGTGGGCCAAGGAGCTCATGGGCGTCCGTAATAAGCTCGCCCATATTGGCGGGCAGGACTTTACCGACGACGACACCTGGCGCGCGCTGGATACCATGTCTCGCCTCTGCGAGCAGATTGATCAGGAGGCCACGGAGGAAATCCACGCTCTGCTGCGCGAGGCCCGCTATGGCTCCGCAGACGGCTCCACGAAGGTTACAGAAGCCGCTCCTGCACCTGTTCCCAGCTCAAAGAAAGCAGACGGAATTATGAGCTCTGGCTTGCAGGGCCTTCCAAGCTGGCGCGATGTGATCGAGCCGCACCCTGACGTGGCACAGGGACGCTATAAAAATGCGGAATTCGCCGCTGACCTCGCGCAGGTAGCGCGTGGAGAGGGCGCGTTTGAGTACCGTGATCCTGTTGAATTCTTCGCTCGTACTTATGTGACAGAGGGTATGACCGGCCTTTTGGTACAGGGGCTCAAGCGCGTGAGCGGAAAAGATGGCGAGCCGGTTATTCAACTTAAGACAGCGTTCGGCGGCGGCAAGACCCATAGTATGCTGGCGCTCTATCATATGATGCGCGGCAGAGTTTCGATTGACAAAATTCCGAACATTAAGCCGGTATTGGCCGCGGCGGGCTTAGCGGCACTGCCGAAGGCGAACGTTGCGGTTCTCGTCGGTACGGCCCTTGATCCGACGAAGGCCAGACGCCCGCAGAATTTTCCCGGCATCACCATCAACACCCTGTGGGGCGAAATGGCCGCGCAACTCGCTGAATCCGTAGGTGACGCGGCGCTGTATGATTATGTGAAAGAGGCAGACAAAAAAGGCGTGTCGCCCGGCTCCGAAGCACTCAAGAATCTGTTTGATGCTGCTGCACCATGCCTCGTTCTGATGGACGAGCTGGTTGCCTATGCCAAGAAGCTCTATGGCTCCTCTGGTCTGCCCTCCGGTTCCTTTGATAATTTTATTACCTTTATTCAGGAAATCACTGAGGCCGCCCGGGCCAGCAAGAACAGCTTGGTAGTGGCCTCCATTCCGGAATCTAATATTGAAATCGGCGGCGAGGCGGGCACAACCGCTCTGGAAGCAATAGAGCACACCTTCGGCCGCATGGAATCCATCTGGAAACCTGTTACTGCCAACGAGGGCTTTGAAGTAGTGCGCCGCAGACTGTTCCTTGACTGCAAAAACCCGGAGGGCCGCGACCTCGTATGCAACCGGTTCAGCCAGATGTACAATGAAAATGCCACGGACTTTCCAATGGAAAGCCGCGAGGTGGAGTATCGCGATCGCATGATCTCCTGCTATCCCATACACCCGGAGGTGTTCGACCGGCTGTACAACGATTGGGCGACATTGGAACGATTCCAGCGGACGCGTGGTGTCCTGCGTCTCATGGCCGATGTGATCCACGAGCTCTGGATGGGCAACGACGCCAGCTCTATGATTATGCCTGGCTCCATTCCTATGGACGTGCCAAATGTTCGTGACGAGCTGACGCGCCATCTTGACGAAGGATGGAATGCCATCGTTGACCGCGAGGTCGATGGCAAGAAGTCCATCCCGTATCAAAAAGACCAATCCACGCCGCGCTATGGCCGCAAGCTGGCAGCCCGCCGCGTGGCCCGCACCATCATGCTCGGCAGCGCACCCTCCTCCCGAGCGCAAGCTGTTCGTGGCATCGAGGCCTCCCGAGTCCGCCTAGGTGTCGTGCAGCCTGGTGAGAGTATCGCGGATTTTAACGACGCTCTGAATACCTTGCAGGCTTCACTGGCGTATCTGTATAACAATCCCTCCGGCGACCGATTCTGGTATGATACCCGGCCCACGCTCCGCAAAACCGTGGAAGACCGCGCCACGCAGATACCGTCTGCCGATGTGGAGTTTGAGATTGAGCGCAGGCTCCACACTTTGCGCAAAGAAACGCCGTTTGCAGGTATACATATTTGTCCCGGATCGTCTCTGGATGTTACCGATGATCAGGCTGTGCGCCTTGTCATTATGTGCCCGGAGGACGAATACAAAGCCTCTAATCAGCAGAATAAGGCTATTCAAAGCGCCGAGACCATCCTCAACAACCGTGGAACCGCACCGCGTATCTATCGCAATATGCTGGCCTTCATCGCGCCAGATCAGGAGCTCATGACGCCGCTCAAGCAGGAGGTACGCCGATATTTAGCATGGCTCTCCATCAAGGACGATAGCGAGGACTTGAACCTTGACGCCGCGCAGAACCGCGAGACGGACAACAACTTGCGCCGGAGCAATGATACCGTCGAACTTCGTATTAAAGAAACCTACTGCTGGCTACTGGTTCCTTACATTGACCGTGCTGTCGATATGAAAACCGTCGTTTGGGACATTATCCGCATAAGTGGCGGAACGGATACCATCGTTTCTAAGGCCGCCAAGAAGATGATCCAGAACGAGGCGCTCATTACGAAATGGGCTCCCGCGTTGCTGCTCATGGAGCTTGATAGTGTTCTCTGGAAGGAGAGCGACAGCATTACCGTCAAGAAGCTGTGGGACTACCTTTGCACCTATTGCTATCTGCCGAGGCTAGCCAACTACAATGTACTTGAGGAGGCAATCCGCAGCGGCCTAAATTCTACAGAGTATTTTGCCATCGCCGCCGGCAGAAATGATGAGCGCTTCATTGACCTCAAATACAATCAGTATGTGGGCATTATTGCAAACTCCGATTATCTGGTCAAGATCGTCGTGGCTCTCAAGCAGGTTGCGGATACAAAGGTCGCCCAGGCCAAACAACCCACGTCTACATCCGGGAGCTGGCAGCCTGTTCCCTTTGATAGTGGGGATTCAGCCTATTCGCAGAGTGGCGGCACCCAACCTGCCCCGCCCACGCCGGAGCAGCCTCAGCCAGAGCAGCCAAAAAACACTCATTTCTATATGTCAGCCAGGCTGGACAATACCCGCATCAATAGAGACGTTCAACGGCTTGTAGAGGAGGTAATAAGCCATTTGACCTCCGTGGACGGATGCAAGGTTGAAGTATCCCTTGAGGTCAACGTGGAAGCACCCAGCGGCCTTCCACAGCCCACCGTGAGAACAGTTTCCGAAAACTGCCGGACTTTGAAGGTAAATAGTTTCGGATTTGACGAGTAATTGTTGCTATGCACGAAGTCAAAAAATTGAGTACACATTTGGCGCACATTTAGCGCACATTTAGCGCACGAGATAATCAGAAATGGCCCAAAATTATAAGCAATTATATCGGCACAAAAACATAAAAGCTAGTATTGTCAAGGGTTACAGGAAATAATGAAAGCAGGAAAAACTACAGAATTCCAACTCATAACCCGGAGGTCGCAGGTTCAAATCCTGTCCCCGCAACCATATTGTGCAAGTGAAAAAGATAACTTGCCGAAAAACCCAGTAACCACAACGGTTTCTGGGTTTTTTCGTGCCCATTTT
>Ga0163159_1001378_pt1 | contig 23425 bp, 21 predicted proteins | sample BioMet9_FD_108702 | JGI IMG/M metagenome (GOLD analysis project Ga0163159, IMG submission 108702) | Microbial communities from bioreactor (seeded with sewage sludge) at Lawrence Berkeley National Lab, California, USA - Biofuel... | ecosystem: Engineered > Bioreactor > Anaerobic > Unclassified ... | reverse complement strand
GAAATATCTATTCCAAGGCTCGCACACAACTCACGGGGAGAAGAATCCTTATTGGGTGAAAATAGATGGGAATGATTCCCGTATGAGCGAAATAGCACATCATCAAAGCAAGCACAGACATATCTCTCGGCGATAGGTAAATGGCGTGCTGAAGGCCATTGAGCACAATGTTTAAACCCCCAAGCGGCTAATATATCTTTTGTACAAGCAAACAGTGCCCCACTTGTGCCCAAATGTGATGCCAAGGTTGTTGCAATAAACGGCACATGCGCAATGCTAGCGCAAAAACGCATCGCCTGGCATGACGCATATTCATTAAAGCAGAGAACTGCACCTGGCATAATGCGTTCAAGCATCTCTTTGCTGTATGCCATGCAAAGCATTGTGTTGAGAACGTACGCTTTCATAATCGGTATATATTCTGAAGAAATATCAGGGCTATACAAGTATTTTGTTAACAGAGAAAAATCATAGGCTGCTATAAGTCCTACAGAGAAGCCAGCATACTCAACAGATCTCAAATCATGAGAGTGTTCATCAATTATTTGTATAAACTCATATAAAGGAGCGGTAAGTTGAGCCATATCCAGAGTTTCAAAGCCATACTCCCGACATATCTCATCATGTTTGGCGTTGCATATCACGCAAAGGCGCTTTTTTTCCATTTCAGCATTTTCTACAGGGACACCGTACATGGCCATCATGGAACAGTACGCCATTTGACCGGTACACCTTGTGAGCAAAACGCGTTGTCCCGATGTGCGGCCAGCATTGGCCAACACGGCAAGACTGCGCGCATAGGGCTCAATGCCCGTTTCCGGCAAAAAAATTACCAAGGGATGGGGTACGGTGACAGGCATTTTTATATTAATCCTTGACTAGGTTGCACGCGAGCCGTCGATTTTTGTAATGGCAACCTTTGACGGTTAGCATAACACAATCTTAAGGTACTAGATTGACAGCCATTTCTTTGCTGTGTGCAGAGACAGTAACAGTTACGGTCGAAGGTGAAACCTCGGCATTGGGCTTGGCGGTGTCATCTATCTCCCGATACGAAAGCACCACACGGGTGAGCCACGACGCGCCCGCAGGCTGATGCACAATCATGCCCACAAGCGCGGCCTGCGCCAAATCTGTTTTTATTTCCAGCCAATGCCGTGCATCACCAATGCGCAGCAGGCCGCAGGTCATGCCCAGGGCATGACTTGCCGATACGAGAAAGGACACCGGGGCCGTGTGGTTGACAGGCGCAATCAACGGAAAGCGTTCCCAGCCTTTGCCCCCGTTATGCGTCGCGAAAAAAAGCGTGTTGGCATCATAGGCATCGGGCAGCAGCGTGAGGTGCAAAAGGCGTATGGAACACACCGGCAATGATTGCCAGCTAAACTTGTAGGTTATGCTGAACTCTGGCCGCAGTTTCGAGAGCCGGACGGCCTTTTCCATAGGGCAGAAAAAATTGGGAACCGCAGCGCTGTAACTGATGTATTGCTCCGTTTCCCGCATTTCTGGCGTCACTATTGCGAGATCTGTCCGCTTGCGCTCCCCTTGGGCTTCCAGCACCACATGCCCGGTAAAAAAATCTGCGGCGTGCGCGATATCTTCAAAATCACCGTGCGAAATAGTGCCCAGAACGGGCGCAGGGTTTAACGATGGGAAGGAAAGCGCCTGCACCGCCAAACCCTTGCGTGGATTAAGTCGCGCCGCCACATGGGGAGTGGCCGCATCAATCCAGCGTGGCGTAGCCAATGCTGCTGGTTGCCCGGTGAGCATGCTTGGGGTATCTGGGCACGACACGCGCCATTTACTTTCCGCGTCTGTCAGCGCCGCCGCACAGCGGTTCCACCGTCGCTCTGTGATGTGGGTTCTGAGATCGCTGGCCCAAAGGCTGCAAAGCGCGCGCCAGTCCGCATCATCAGGCATGCCCGCGCGCATGGCATGAAGTATGCGATGGCAGCGTGTATTGATGTCCAGATCGCCGCGACCGGTGACCGCCCAACGCAGCAGATTGTATTTGGGCTGTTTTTTTACAATAACTGGCTGGGCTGGAGATTCCAGCTCTAGAACGTGCCCGGCATGGGGAAGATTCAAGGCTGTTGCCTGGCTTGGCAAACAGAAATGCCAGCCCAGCGTATCACGCGCGGCGCACAGGGCTTGCGCCATGCGCTGCCATTCGCCCTGCGTGATGGCGGCCTCTGTTTCAAAGCGCCCCGGCCTGAAGTTGAACACTTCCGCATCATTCCCGTACAGGCAAAGGGTTCGGGGATCAGGGCCGACATGCCGCCTGAGGCAATTCAGATAGGCGTCAAGCTCCAAATCGCCGTGCACCAGCCGCTGCAAGTGCTGAAACACCACAGACTGCACCCAAACGAGATCAAGAGCGCGGCCCTGATGGTCAAGCACCTTCTGCGGCGCGTAGCGCAGCTCGCTGTGCCAACTTGGGTGGGCCAGGGCGGGGTTGTCCCATTCCATCAAGATGCTGGTGTAGCCATGGTCCACATAGTGTTCCAGAATGCCCGACGAATACGCCTGCTCGTTGATCAGCGCAATCGCGGGCCGCTGCCCAAGCAGACGTTCATACGTTTGCTGCCCCAGCCGCTGGTTGTTGTGGTTGACATCTGACGGAACCAACGGGCCGATAAGCTGGGTGTAGCCCGAACCGATGCACTCGGTCAGGCCTTGGGCGCACAGCGCGCGGAAACGCTCCAGCCATTGCGGCCGCAAACGGGCGATTTCTTCCAGCGTCCACCCCGTGCATTCCACGCCAAGGGGAATCCCATACTCCTGGGCAATGCCAAGCATGGGCGTATAGCAACGGTCGATCACCTCGGCGCGTTGTTCTTCCTCAATGGAAGAAAAGGCCAGGTTGCAATGAAAAAACAAATAGGCTGTAGTTTGCTTTTTAGTCATCTGCAATCTTTTTGCACACAATAAAGGAGTTAGCGCCCAAGGGGTCGCCTTCTTTCAGAATACGCCCCTGTTTTAACCCTTGCTGAGTAATGACGTCGAAGAACTTTCCACAAACATTCCGCAATTCCGTTGCGGAAAACTCATGGGTATGTTCAATCGTTATGGGAATATGACCAAAACGATTCTGTGGCGTTGACAGGGCAAGAATTCCATTGGGCTTCAGGACGCGCCTGCATTCCTGAAGAAAGGCGGCGGCATCAACATGCTCAAGCGTTTCACAAGAGACGACAACATCAAACGTCTCATCCGCAAATGACATGGCAAGGCAGTCTTCCACTTGAAAATGCACGTTTCCCGGGATGTCTTTGGATGCGGCGGCGATCGAAGCAGGGTCGATATCTCCGCCAATCACAGATCTTGCATGCTCAGCAAGCATGCGCGTTCCCCAGCCTGTGGCACAGGCGATATCAAGGACTACGTCTGACGTAGAAATATACTTCTGCGCAAGCTCATATCTGAAAGCAAATTGGTTTTCAGAAGCGATCTGTGCAGATAATATCACGTCAATATGACTATCATATATCGGAGCAAATGCCTCCCGGCACTGTTGCAGATATACATCGTCAATCATGTTGTCACAGTCAAAAAAAGCGCAGTCAAAATCTGTGGAAAAAAACATAAAATATTTTGGATGCACCGCATAAACGGCAGCATCCTGGCACTGCTGCAACGCAGCTCGCACCTTGCGCAGAGCGCCGACACGATAGACATCTGAAGAAATCTGTGCAGGAAAATCATCTGGCAGCTTAACGCAATCCAAATGCTTATCTATTGCAAGTTTATGCATGCCAGCGACAACAGGTGGAATCCAGCCGAAATGGAGACCATCAATACGAACAATATAGTCTTCATTAGCGCAACCTTCCGTTACGGCCAGCATGCGATCAAGAGGACTGGCATCGAACCCATAGTATATGGAAATATCGCCTTTTTCTCTCAAGGCTTCTTTTACCTGTTCAAGTTCACATCCTCTGTCGTATTCAGGGGCAATGATGATCACGGGAATTCCCGGCCACGTTGCCAAGGCTTTGGCGGCAGTCAACTGCACGGCGGGTGTCTGCCCCTGTGCAAACCGCATGCACAAATCCTGCCCGCCGCTCCACGCGCGAGACGCGGCTTGAATCAAGACCATGGCAGGGCGTAACGTCATATCACATACCGCCCGCAACAGTTGTGATGCGCACCCGTTCAAGGGCTTCACGCATGACCGATTGCGCCTCATGGCGCGTTTCACCCATGGTCATGACAACGCCGGCGCGGCCAGGATGGCTCTGAATCGGCTGTACGACATCCCCCGGCTTTACCCGCAGTTCTACGTACTTGACGCCGGGGAGTTGCCGCGCCTCCTCCTCTCCTTCTACCGCAGTCACCTTCCCTGCTTCAGGGAAAAAATAGCGCTGGCAAACGCCTTTCTGGTATCTGGGGCACAGGGCATCCGTGTCAATTTCTTCGCCCATGGCCATGCGTATGGATGCGCCCAGCAGATCCACGCCCGTGTTCCAGGGAATTTCATGGGTCACAAAATACCCGCCAGAGTGTCGCGCCGCGAGCTCAATGACATAAGGTTTGCCCTCATGCCACACCAGATCCCCCTTGACGGGGCCGTGGGCAAGGCCCAAGGCCATGGCCGCCTCGCCGGTAAGCTTTTTGATGGCGGCCTGCGCCTCCAAGGGCAAGACAGACGGCATGTCGCCGCCGTTTTCTATGATATGCGGGGCAAAGCGCTTCAGAAATTCATAATTTCTGTCGGCAAAGCCGGGAATGTGCGCCACGCCGTGCACCATCAGCCCTTCAGTGCTTACCTGCGGGCCGTCAAGGTAGGCTTCTACCATAACCCGCGCTGTTCTGGATTCTGCCTGGGCCGCAGCAAAAGCCCACTCCGCATCCACATCGGGAGTGAGGCGCATTACGCCGCGCGCTCCCCTGCTATCTACAGGCTTGATGACAAGCGGGCCGCCTTTTTTTTGCAGCGCTTCCCGCACGTCCTGCGCGTCACGCACCGGAGCATACCACGGAATGAGAATACCCCGCGCCTTGAATCTGTCCTTCATGGCCAGCTTGTCTGTGGCCAGTTGCGCGGTTTCAACGCTAATTGCGGGGAGGTTCAAGGCCTGCCCCACGGCGGCCACCGTGGTTGGCGCATCCACAGCCACGCACAGAACGCCGCCGGGGGTGCCCCCCCTCTCGCGCCACGCAAGCAGACCCGCTACAGATTCTTCAGGCGTGTACGCGCACAAGGGCAAGAATTCGTCCGCCACGGTCGCGCCGCAGGCCTGCGGATTTTTGTCTGTGGCAAGCACGCGATAGCCAAGCTTTTTCGCATGGAGAATAGCGTGCACGCACTCCCCGCCAGCGCCGAGCAAAATGAGGGTTTTCTTATACATATACTAAGCTTTTCGGTCTAAGACTTTGTGTGCCGCGTCTACGATATCATTTGGCATAAGATGGTAAAGAGCGGCTAATTCTTCAGGAGCCCCAGATTCACCGTAGCAGTCATTGAGGGCAACCATTTCCAAGGGAGCTGGGGCGTGTTGTCCAAGTATTTCTGCAACGGTCCCGCCAAGCCCACCCAGACGGTTATGGTCTTCACATGTGACTAGCGCTCCGCAACAACGGGAAGCGTCAATGACCGCCGCGGCGTCCATGGGTTTGATCCATGACATATTTAATACTCGGCAGGAAATGCCCTGCTCTGCCAACAGACGGGCAGCTTCTACGGCCCTTCCCACCATAATGCCCACAGCAAGAATCGCCACGTCATGCCCATCCTGCACCATGCGCGCCGCGCCCGGAATAAATGTAGTGCCCGGCGAAAAAACATTTTCCAGCGGGCTTCTTCCTGTACGGAGGTAAACGGGATGTGGGGAGTCAAGAACATCAGGCAACACGGCCATCAACTCAACGGGATCAGCGGGCGAAAGCACTTGCAGGTTGGGTATGGCGCGAAAAACGGACATATCTTCCACAGCCTGATGTGTTGCCCCGTCCGGCCCCACATCCAGACCAAGATGGCTCACAACGATTTTGACGGGGAATTGAGGATAGGCAATAGAATTACGCACCTGCTCCATAGCGCGCAAGGCAGCAAAAGCGTAGCAAGTCACGATGGGAATGCAGCCTGTAGTTGCCAAGCCTGCTGCCATGGAAAACATATTCTGTTCAGCAATACCGCACTGTATAAAACGATGGGGAAAGGCATCCCTAAAGGCGGCGCACCCCGTGCCGCCTGCCACATCGGCGTCAAGAACGACAAAATCATCACGTACAGCGGCAAGATTTACCAGAGCCAGACCAAAAGCATCGCGCATACTCTGCATCAGATTGTCCCCCCGAAACCACATTCTTTGAGTGCTAAAAGTCGCTCATCACCTTGGGGCGCCAGACTGCCATGCCACTTGGGCACGCCTTCCATGAAAGAAATTCCCTTTCCTTTAATGGTGTGAGCCACTATAACGCTCGGCTTGCCTTTAAAGCCTTTGGCCCGTTGAAAGGCACTAGCGATGCTGGCCATATTGTGACCGTCTATTTCCTGCACATGCCAACCAAAAGCGCGCAATTTATCAACCAGGGGCTCAAGGGCCGTCACCGCAGTGCAGTAGTCATCACTCTGCAATTTATTATAATCAATGATGGCCAGCAAATTATCAAGACGGTGATGCGCGGCAAACATGAACGTTTCCCACACTTGCCCCTCGTCCATTTCGCCATCGCCTAAAAGTGCATAAACACGTGCAGGCCATTGCTTGCGCTTTGCCCCAAGCGCGCAACCAGCTGCGAAGGAAATACCCTGTCCCAAGGATCCAGAGTTAAACTCTACCCCAGGCGTTTTGATACGGTCAGGATGCCCCTGCAACATTCCCCCTGCATGGCGTAGCGTTGCAAACGCCTCCTTACCAAAAAAACCTTTTTCCGCTAAGGCTGCGTACAGCGCTAAACAGGAGTGCCCTTTGGAAAGTATGAAACGATCCCGCTGTGGGTCAGCCATGTTGGATGGCGAAAAATTCAGCTCGGAATGAAAAAGCCATGCCACAATATCTGCACACGACAGTGCTCCACCAGGGTGTCCCGAACCGGCATGGCAGTTCATGACAACAATGGAGCGCCGTAACTCGGCGGCGAAATTTTCAACATCTGCGTACGGTTGTGACATAACTACTCCTAAAAATACAGACCGCCATTCAGGTTGATCGTCTGCCCAGTGGCATAATCCATCCTGCCCTGCGCAAGCAAGCATACGCATGCAGCCACTTCGTCCACAGTGCCAGCCCGTCCAAGAGGAATATTTTTCAGTTTTTCCCTGCCAGCTTCTGAGGCCATTTCAGCGGCGGCCATTTTTGTCACGATCAGCCCGGGTGAAATGGCGTGGGTAATAATGTTGTCTTTAGCCCCCAGACGGGCGAGGGATTTTGTCAAACAGATCAACCCCGCTTTGCTGGCTGCGTAGTGGGGCGCCAACGGCCCTCCCAACTGTCCGCCAGACGAAGCGATATTGATGATGTGCCCGCCGCAACGCTGGCGCATGACGGGAAACACCGCTTGCGCCAGAAGAAAGGGGGCGCGCAGATTTATGTTGAGGGTGGCATCCCACTCCTCAACAGGTATCTGCTCAAAGGGCTGCTGGTGCAAAAAACCTGCGTTGTTTACAAGGATATCCACCCCGCCAAGGGCCTCGCACGCTTGTTGCATAATGCAGGCTGGTATTTGGGGCTGAGACAGATCCCCCTCTATGACTACAGCGTTAACACCTTGCGATTTTACCTTTTCTTCAAGCCTGCGCGCCTTGCCTGCGGCGGAATTACAACACAGAGCAACATTGATGCCCTCCGCTGCTGCGGCTAGCGCTATGGCTTCGCCAATACCGCCGCTTGCCCCAGTAAGGAGCATGTTTAACCGATTCATATAGGCTACCTCCATTTAGGACTAGCATAAAATACGGTGTCAAAAACTGAAAAGCTGTGATGCCCAAGATAAAAATTGTAGTCTGGACACAGAGACGACAGTAAGGTGGGTATGCGCCAAAGATCGTCTGGCAGATGATAAACACTCACTGCCAAAGAGGGACGATGTGTAGAAATAATTTTTGACATTCCCAACAATGCCTCTGTCTCGGCACCTTCGATATCCAATGTCACCATATCAACTTTAGTCGAAGGTAAGATAGCGTCAAGAGGCATGGCCGTTACATTCATCATGGAGTTATCTTTTGCATGCTTCTTAAAAGTGCACTGCGATGGGGCTTCTGAACTAAAAAATTGTAAAACGTCTATTTCTCTCCAAAGGCCAAAAGCATACATCTTAATATCAACATCACCCTTAAATTTATTAAATAGACGGCAGAAATTAAAAGAATCAGGTTCAAATGCATGGATAAAAATTTTATGTTTATACGCCTCTCGCAAAATTTCTATGGTATCTCCGTCATATGCACCGCCTATAACAACATTACTACATGGTACATAGTGCAGGGCAGGATGGCAATACTGTGGAAAATCGCTGGGCTTCAAAATAAAGGGATCTAAGGTTCTTCTATACCCTATCACGCTATCAAAGACACTTTTTGACGTGTCATCTGACAGTAACTCACGGACATAATTGATATTGGTTTTGTTTTTATCCAAAAAGGAAGAGGAAAAATATGACCTGTTAACCCCAAAAGTGAAGAGACTTTTTATTGTTGGAGTAACATCTTTATAAGTCACAATACCAAGCTTCCTCAAAGTACATGAGATTTCATGAGCATACATGGAAGCAATATACACAATTGCATCTGAAGGTATTTCTGCTGGCGATATGATAGGCAGACCATACAGCGTATTCTCTCCTTCTGAGGGACAAGAAGTACAAAAAGCAACGACATTATACTGCGCATATATTTCGTAAGCTGCCCTTCCAGCATTGCCCGTGCCATAAATAACAACAGGATTATTGCCAGCATTCATAAATAGTTCTCCACTCACTACTTTAACTGTTACATACAGTTTTCGTAACAATAAAGTACTGATCTATGCAAATGTTGATCATGAGGATTCAAATAAAAAAGACGTTCCACAAGTCATTACTCCGACAATAAGCCTGGATAATCTGGATAAAGACTCCCGTTAAAAATACCTGCCGCTGCTGCGGCAAGCGCTATGGATTCGCCAATATCGCCGCTTGCTCCCGTAAGGAGCATACTTTTGTGGCTCATGAAGGCTACCTCCCTTTAGGCAGGCATTGCTACTATTTAACAGTACGCTGCATGTCTTCAACAATTTTATGCATCAGCTGACAAAGGCTGCAAAGGTTTTGTGGCTTTTGTCCCGGCATACCATCATCAGGCAAGGTTGTTTACCCGGGCATAGGCAACACATTCCTTACCTATGCCATGCTTCTGGCATACCTCATAGATTTCCTGACGCATCTGGCGTAAGCCAACTTCATCAAGAGTTTTTTCAAAATTACAACGAATCTGATGGCATTTTCGGCCAAGTTCATCATTTCCAATGTAGTTCATGCCCAGCAAGGAGAATATCTCCAACGGAAACGTTGCCGTTTGTGCAATAACGGTAAAGCCCGCGCGCTCAAGAATTCTCTTTAACGACTCATGGGTAAAGTAATTAAGATGATGCGGCGGCGCCACCCACCATTCCGGAAGCCCTTGGCTGTGCAAGGCGCGCTGCAAGGGAGAAAAATCGTTGGGAACAGCCACGCAGATCACGCCCTCAGACGAAAGACAACGCCGCACACCCTCCAATAACTGCAGGGGATTGGGGATATGCTCAAGCACAAGCCCAAGATATGCGGCATTAAATGGTTCGCTTTGCGCCCTTTCGTGCGTAAAAAAGGTGTTTTCTACTGGCAGGTGCAATACTTTTGTGGAATAGGCCCACGCATCTCGTGAAGGCTCAAACCCCTGTACGGTCCACCCTCTGCCCACGGCCGTCTGCAAAAAAATGCCCGGTCCTGAGCCAACTTCAAGCAAGCGGCGCCCTTGAACCGCACCCGCCAAAACATCAATGCGTTCGTTAAAAACGCTTTCGTGCCATGCGCGGTCTTTCTCCACCAAAGCAATATATTCTGGCTTTACCGCCGAATAATAGTCTTCGGTGTAGATATGCTCGACCGTATCTTCAGCCGGAAGCGGCGTGCTGTGGGCAAAACCGCACGCATGGCAGTCAATGATTTCATAGTCGCCTTTGCGAGCGAGGCTTGGCCCATAGTGCGCGGCGGTAGTCGGAGGCTTCGGCATGGAAATACTATCCTTATAATTGCACCAGGTTCGCAATAGATCTTGCCCCCAGATTCGTCAGTGGGGCAAATCGCTGCATAAACGTCTCGTTCAGTAGGTCGCCCAAAAAGGCAAGGGAACATGACGCGAGCGGCCATATGCTTCCCTTGCCTTCCGCAACAAATACTCCAGCGTGTTCCTTATAGTCCGCATTGGGGCAAACATAGAGGGCCGGGCGGGCACAGGCGGCCAGTTCATAGGCGGTCACGCCAAACACGGTTATGGCCGCATGGCACCATTGGTAGACCTCGGTCATATGTGCGGGGCAGTCAAAGATGCGCGGGCGGCACGGCAGCGACGCGCATGCTTCAAGTTGCCGCTCTCGCTGCGCAAAACCCGGCCCGATGACAATGCCCAGCTCCCCCCCCCGCAGCCGACATATCGCATCCACTCTGGGCGCGAGGGACATGGTGTAGCCCCAAGGGTCGCTGCCGCCCATGGTCATGAGCAAATGGCGCGGGCCTGTGCCCGGCCAGGGATTGGGCGGGCAGGGTTCGAAGGTATCCCCCAGGGGCATCCATTCCAGCCCCATGTGTATTTGCCCCTTGAAATCTGTCCAGTCAAGCTGCTTGACTGTAGGGGTTGGGGGAAGAAACACATGGTCGGCGAACAGGCGCTGGTGGCTGATGTCATCAATAACCGCGATAGTGGGCACAAGGGCGCGCACAGCTCGCAGGCAGGCCTCGGAATGGGCGGGCCGCACGTCCAGCACAAGGAGAGAGGGACACATGCTGCGCACAAGCTGCTCAAAGGCCGCGTCGGCATCAGCACCTGATAGCACGACGGCCGCAAAACCGCGCGACTGCACCCGTTGCACGGCGTCGTCACTGCCCAGGGCAAAGCAGATGCTCTCCGCTGATTGCTGCAACTCGCGTGCTACGGAGAGGCACCGGCTTACATGCCCGAACCCCGTTGCATGATCGGCATTGCACCGAAAAAGCACGCGATTTTCAGGCATTAACCATCACCCACAAAGGTCTGACGCACCGTCTTGAAGGGGCGAAGGCCATCCTCTGGATCAGCCCGCCAGAGGCGCTCCGCCTCTTCGCTCGGCGTGGTGTGCTTGACCCCGTCCCCTACGGCCATTTCCCCGCAGCGAACCTGCCTGATGACCTCGGCCATAGCCTCCGGCAACCAGCAATGGCCAGAGGCGTATTCCGCCCCTTGCCCGTCAAGGTCGAGGTGAAATTCCACCATTGATGCGCCAAAGCCGAAAACGGCCTGGTAGATGACGCCGGGCTGCACTGAATGGTCAGACCACCCCGCAGAGCAGCCGCACGCCTGACGCAGCGTGCCCACGCAGGAGAGGTTGGCCTCTTCAGGGCGTGTGGGGTAGTGGGAAACACAGTGGAGAACAGTAACATCGCGGGCCCCTGCCTGGCGCAGTATTTCCACGGCGTTCCGGCATTCTTCCAGATAGGCCATGCCAGTGGAAAGGATCACAGGCTTGCCTGTTTGCGCGCACGCGCGGAGCAAATCCGGCCAGGTGAGCTCATACGAGGCGATTTTAAAACTGTCCACATGCGGCGCCAGCTCCTCCACAGCCTGAAGGTCAAAGGGAGTGCAGCAAAAGGCCAGCCCCAGATCGTGAGCGTGTTTGGCGATGGCGGGCAAAAAAGCGACCGGCAGTTCCCACGCCTTGCGCGCGCGATGCATGGCCGAACGCTGCAATATTTCAGGCGCGAACAAGCCTTCCAGCCTGAAAAGCTGAAACTTCACCGCAGTGCACCCTATCCGTGCCGCCGCATCCACAAAGGCAAGGCAGCGGTTGATATCCGCATTGTGATTGCTGGAAACCTCGGCCATGAACTGTACGGCCATCATATGCTCCTGTCGCACAGAGCCAAAGCCCTATATAGGTGCTCTGCCACGCGCCAATCTTCTTCAGTATCAATGTCCACGGCTCTATGACGGGGAATGATCACGGGCAATGACGTATGCTCCCCGCCTTCCTGCGCCTTTGCACAGTCATGCCAATAAAACTGTGCCGCATCATGATAAAATGCAGGCAGATCCTGTGACCTTGCGGCGCGGTATTGCGGAAACGCATAGGCGACAGCGCCGGCATCGTCCAGCTTGAAGGCCCGCAATATTGGGTAGGGAAATTCCACAATTCCCAGCGTCTCGTGAACGCCACGCTCTTGCAGCAACGCAAGACCCTGTTGCAGATGCGCTACCGTTATGAACGGGTTGGCATAGAGCTGGCAGCAGTACGATACGCGCCCCCAGTGCTCGCCTGCCCAGGCCAGGGCGTGTTCCACAACTGGCGCGGTGGCGACAAAATCGCCCGCCAATTCGGGCGGCCGCATAAAAGGCGTCTCTGCGCCGTACGCTCTTGCGACCTCGGCGATCTCCTCTGAATCCGTGCTCACAAGGATATGGTCGAAAAGACCACTTTGCAGGCAGACATCGATGGGATAGGCCAGCAGGGGTTTACCGCAAAATTGCCGCACATTTTTACGAAAAATGCGTTTTGATCCACCTCTGGCGGGAATAATAGCTATGTTCATGAGGCCCCCGGCCGATTGTTGCAAGACCGCAAGGAGATGCCCGCCATTTCAAAAAAACTAGAGCGCGGCCACAACTCTTTCCACATCTTCTTGTTCCATCCCCACCCACAGAGGAAGTGTCAGAATTTTTCCATAAGCTTCCTCAGCAACAGGGCAAAGCCCCGCCGCATATCCAAGCCCTTGATAATAAGGGTGCAGATATACTGGCATGTAGTGAACATTCACGCCGATGCCAGTATCACGCAGGGTCTTGAACCGCTCGTCGCGCCTGTCTACGCGTACTACGTACAGATGGTATGCGTGCACAGATCCACAACGATGCACCAATGGCTTTATGGCGCTGCCAGCAAATGCGGCATCATACAATTGTGCAAGGCTGTTGCGTTTTGCTATCCAGCCGTCAAGTTTTTTCAGCTGGCTGCTGCCAAGGGCACACTGAATGTCTGTGATGCGGTAATTATACCCAAGATCCACCATTTCATAGTACCAACCACCCATTTTTTCCCGCTCAGCTGCGGTGGTGGTGATACCATGCCCACGAAAGGCACGCATGGCTCTGGCAAGGTTCGCATCGTTGGTCACGACCATGCCCCCTTCGCCAGTGGTAATGTGCTTTACCGGATGGAAACTGAACACAGTAGCATCCGCGAGAGTGCCAACCTTGCCCCCCTGACTGGAAGCGCCGATAGCATGGCAGGCATCGGCAACAAGAGCGATGCTGTGCTTGTTTGCAATTGCCCGCAATGCGGCCCAGTCACAGGGTTGTCCTGCATAATCTACAGCAATTATTGCCTTTGTGCGCGGTGTAATTGCGGCTTCAACCTTTTGCGGGTCTATGAGCAGCGTATCCGCCTGCACATCGGCAAACACCGGCGTTCCTCCACAATACAGCACACAGTTGGAGGTGGCTGCAAAGGTAATGGGCGGAACAATAACTTCGTCCCCCGGCCCCACACCCAGCGCATGCACAACTGCATGCAGTGCAGCTGTTCCGCTAGACACTGCCACACCATATGCACTGCCTACATAGTTGCAGACATCACCCTCAAAACGCTCAACAGCTGGCCCCGTGGTCAGATAGTCTGACCGCAACACATCCACAACTGCGGCGATGTCATCATCACCTATGATTTGACGCCCATAAGGCAAAAAATTGCTCATATTACTTCACATCAAAGCCCTGCTCACGCAGAGTGTTTTTCAACTGCGGCACCGTCAACCATTCTAAGTTGGTACCAGAATTGTATTCAAACCCTTCAGGAACTGGCGTCCCCTCTGGCCCTCTATAACGGAAAGTTTCAGGCTTGATGACATAGTACTTGCCAATATCAATTGTATGACGGCTGTCTTCTGCGGTGATCATAGTTTCGTGCAGCTTTTCGCCGGGGCGGATACCCACTTCTACGGTGGGCATACCAGGCGCGATTGCTTCTGCAAGATCCGTGATCTTCATGCTGGGAATTTTGGGCACCAGCACTTCACCGCCGCCAGCAATCTCAAATGAACGTAGTACCATGTGCACGCTTTCTTCCAACGTAATCCAAAAGCGCGTCATCCGCATATCTGTGATGGGCAGCGGACCACCCTCTTCGCGCTTTTTGATAAAAAACGGAATGACAGAACCCCGCGAGCCCATAACATTGCCGTAGCGCACCACTGAATACACAGTGTCACAAGCGGTAAAGGCATTGGCTGCAACAAAAAGCTTGTCTGAGCAAAGCTTGGTGGCCCCATACAGGTTCACCGGAGCTACGGCTTTGTCTGTAGATAGTGCTACAATTTTTTTAACACCACAGTCGGCGGCAACATTAACAATATTTTCTGCGCCGGTAATATTTGTCTTGATGCATTCTGTGGGATTATACTCTGCTGCGGGAACCTGCTTGAGTGCTGCGGCATGAATAACATAGTCCACGCCTCTAAAGGCTCTGTGCAACCGCTCTTTATCGCGCACATCACCAATAAAATAACGCATGCACGGATACTTTTCTGGAGAAAACAGCTGCGCCATTTCGAACTGTTTCAGTTCATCGCGAGAGAAAACAATAATACGCTTTGGCTTGTATTTTTTAAGCAAAACTTCAATGCATTTTTTACCAAAGGAGCCCGTCCCACCCGTAATGAGAATAGACTTTTCATTAAACATGTTATTCCACTTCTTCTCCGGCAACATTGCCGGGTAATACTTTCTCCATACTGCCGGATAAAGCTGCCGTATATTCCGGTAATACCTTTTCTACACTTCCCGCCATATGCACTTGCCCTTTATCGAGCCAAATAAGGGCATCACAGGTTTCTACAGTACTTAACCTGTGTGCAACAATTACCATGGTCACTTTCTCTCGCAGAGAAAGAATAGTTTCATGAATGGATTTTTCATTCTTCAAATCGAGAGAGCTTGTTGCTTCATCAAAAATGATCAGTTCCGGCTCACTATACAAAGCTCTGGCAATGGCAACACGCTGTGCCTGCCCACCAGAAAGTCGCACGCCCCGCTCTCCAAGTACCGTGTCAATGCCATCGTCCAGTTCTTCGATAAAATCAAGAGCTGCCATGCGGCAGCACTCAAGAACGCGCTCTCGGTCAATGGATTCTCCCCACCGGGAAAGAGCCACATTTTCCGCCAAGGATGCATCCAAAAGATATGGGGCTTGGGCCACATAGCCTATGCGTTTCAGCCAAGACTGATAGTTGTCCTTGGTGATTGGAACCCCATCCACCTTAAGATGCCCAGACTCGGGAGGAATAAGACCCGCGATGATATTAACAAGCGTGCTTTTTCCTGCACCAGAGAATCCCACCAAGCCCACCATATTTCCAGCTTGAATGCAAAAATCCACATCGTGCAGCGCAGCCGCAGCTGATCCTGGGTAATGAAAACTCACCTTTTCAAGTTCAATGGCCCTGTTGAAAGCAACGCTCGGCGCGGAAGATTCAAATGCGGGAGTAAGCTGCCCCTCAAATTGTTTTTCCAGCGCCATAGTATCCACTACCTTCGTTAAATAGGGTAGCGAAGAGCGCATCAGGGTAAGAGCATCAACAAGCCTGTTAGCCGTGGGCAAGGTACGCCAAGCAGCGGCGGCCATAAACCCCATGATCCCGGACACGGTAGCGATGCTCGCATTTTGCACAAGAATTAACAACAACAACACACCCACCAAGCATGCAAAGCCTAAAACTTCCAAACTGCCAACCGGCAGGCGAGACAAAGCCTGAAGCCATTTTTTTGCAATGAGCACATCGTACAGTTTTTCTGAATAGGCTGCAAAAACTACAGATTCTCGCCCGTACAGGCGCATCTCTTTTAAACCGTGTACAACTGTTTGCTGTATTCTATGTGCCCCAAGATCGGCCCGGTACACAGCACTCGCACGGGCATTCAACATACTGCGCGTCACACGAACAATCAGATATCCACCTAAACCGAGCACACCCAAAAAAGCCAAAGAAGGCAGCGGGGACACTGCCACCAGCCCAAGAAAAATAGTAAGTATCATCAGGCTGTTGCTAAATATCTGCAAAACTGCCAACAATGTTGGCCCAAGCATTGCGCCCGCGCTAAAGCCAAACAACATATCAGATGTACCCGCACGGAGAATCCATAAATAGGGGGCACGCAAAAAGAATTGGAGCATGCGCTCACGAGCATTGTTACCTATGGATTCAGAGAATGTGGTCATGTGCCATTGATGCACTGTGGCCAATAGATTTTTGCACAAAATAGCCAGAAGAATTATACAAAGAATTCCCAAGGCCAACCAGCGGGCATCGTTGCCAAAATCTACACCGAGATTCGTTCTGCACCAGAGCAGGGGATTATGGTTCAGAGCCGTTTCTGGTGATCCAAATACCGCAGCCAGCAAGGCCACCAAACCGGTGATGACCAGTTCGCTCAAGGCCACCAAAATTGTCAAGGCCATCAGGCCACAAATTTTCCCCTTTCCCAGGCTGGCGGCCAACGGCGTCAGAGAACGCAGAATTTGAAAAACTGAACCAGATTCGCTCATTACCGCACTCCGGACTGACGCACAAACCACTCATAACTCTCGGTCAAGCCTTCAGCGAGCGGGTGTTGCGGCTTCCAGCCCATGCCAAACAGCTTGCCAGAATCCATAAGCTTGCGTGGGGTTCCGTCCGGCTTTGTGGTGTCCGTAGCAATCTCACCTTCAAAACCCGCCACGCGGGCCACCATGCGAGCGATTTCAAAAATAGAGTGCTCCACACCGCTGCCTACGTTCACATGCTCGAAATCAGAATAGTTCTCGAGCAGAAACACGCAGGCATCCGCCATATCGTCCACATGCAGAAACTCGCGGAGGGCATTGCCCGTGCCCCAGATGGTGACACTTTTTGCGCCAGCAGCTTTTGCTTCATGAAAACGGCGAATAAGAGCGGGAATCACATGGCTGTTTTTCGGGTGGTAGTTGTCGCCCGGGCCATATAAATTAGTTGGCATGGCGCTGATGGCGTCAAAACCATATTGCTTGCGGTAGGCTTGGCACATCTTGATGCCAGAAATTTTTGCCAGCGCGTAGGCATCGTTGGTTGGTTCCAGCGGCCCGGTAAGCAGGTATTCTTCCTTGATGGGCTGGGGGCACAATTTGGGATAGATACACGACGACCCAAGAAACAGCAGCTTCTTGCAGCCGTTACGGTAGGCGCTGTCGATAACGTTATTCTGAATCTGCAGGTTCTGATAGATGAACTCGGCGGGATAGGTGGCGTTGGCATGGATGCCTCCCACCTTGGCAGCGGCCAGAATCACCACCTCAGGCCGATGCTGGGCAAAAAAAGCCCGCACTCCGGCCTGATCGCACAAATCAAGCTCCGCATGGGTGCGCGTGAGCAGCCGCTCATAGCCAGAACGTGTCAGGGCGCGGCACAGGGCGCTGCCCACAAGCCCCCTGTGGCCAGCCACATATACCAGCGAATCCTTGCGCATGCCCTACTCGTTGTGGCTAAAAGTTTTAAAGCCAGCAACCTTACACACGGCATCGCGCATGCTTAATGCAAGATCTTCGCGCGCCATCTCGGCAACCATGTCTTCAAAGGAGGTCTTCGGTTCCCAGCCCAGCTTTTTCTTGGCCTTGGCCGGATGCCCCAGCAGAGTTTCCACCTCGGTGGGGCGGAAGTAACGCGGATCAACACGCACAATGACATCGCCGGGCTTGAGATGGCATTCCAGCCCATGCCGGTTGCCCGCAACCTGCTGCAACCTGTTCACGTCTACAGCGGCAACGGTGCCGGTTTCGTCCACGCCCTGGCCCTGCCAGCTCAGGCTGACGCCCAGCTCTGCGGCTGCCGCATTGACAAAATCACGCACAGAAAACTGGCGCCCGGTTGCGATAACAAAGTCGTCTGCATGTTCTTGCTGCAACATAAGCCACTGCATTTCAACGTAATCTTTGGCATGACCCCAGTCACGCTTGGCATCCATATTGCCAAGGAACAGACAATTCTGAAGGCCAAGCACCATACGCGACATGGCGCGGGTAATTTTGCGCGTCACAAAGGTTTCACCACGGATGGGCGATTCGTGGTTAAACAGAATACCGTTGCAGGCATACATGCCGTAGGCTTCGCGGTAATTAACCGTAATCCAGTAGGCATAGAGCTTGGCGCAGGCATAGGGAGAACGCGGGTAAAACGGCGTTTTTTCCGTCTGCGGCGCTTCCTGCACCAGACCAAAAAGTTCTGAGGTAGACGCCTGATAAAAGCGGGTAGTCTGGGCAAGCCCGGCAATACGAATAGCTTCAAGCAGGCGCAGGGTTCCCAGGGCGTCCACATCTGCCGTGTATTCCGGCGATTCAAACGAAACCTGCACATGACTTTGCGCGGCCAGGTTGTACACTTCGTCGGGCTTCACTTCCTGCATGATGCGCACCAGATTACTGGAATCGCTCAGATCGCCGTAATGCAGAATAAAGTGCCGCCCATTGGCGTGCGGGTCTTCATACAGATGATCGATGCGGTCGGTATTGAACAGCGAGGCACGCCGCTTGATGCCGTGCACCTCATAGCCCTTCCGCAATAGAAATTCTGCGAGATAAGCCCCGTCCTGCCCTGTTATGCCGGTTATAAGCGCTTTTTTCATAATATATATTTGTCGTTTAAATAGTGAAGCTACGCGAACAAACATCCCATGCTGCCCGCAAAGAAACGGAAAAATACCCGACAAGCCAACCATTGTCCACTACACGAACCATCAGCTGGCCAGGCATTTCGCCGATGCAGTGCTAACCATCTCGCCCGTAAACATCGGCAAAACGCACAATGTCGTCCTCGCCCAGATAGGCCCCGGACTGTATTTCGATAAGCACCAGCGGAATAACACCGGGATTTTTGAGCCGATGCATTGTGCCAACGGGGATATAGGTAGACTGGTTTTCTGTAAACAGCCGTACAACATCGCCGTTGGTCACCTCTGCCGTGCCACTCACCACAACCCAGTGTTCGGCGCGGTGATGGTGCATCTGCAATGAAAGTTCTGCCCCGGGGTTGACGATGATGCGCTTGACCTGAAAGCGACCGTCCATAACCAACGTTTCGTAGCTGCCCCAGGGGCGGTACACAAGCGGATGCTGGCGGCACTCGGGCCTGTTGTCGCGTTGCAGACGACCCACAATCTTTTTGACATCCTGCACCTGATCACGCGGCGCAACCAGCACGGCATCCTGCGTTTCCACCACCACAAGACCAGTCACGCCAATGGCCGGCACCAGCCTGTGGTTGGCATTAAAGTAGCAATCTTCCGTTCCCTCGGTCATCACGTCGCCAGAACACACATTGCCGCAGTCGTCACGCGGCCCGATCTGATAAAATGCTTCCCACGAGCCAAGGTCGCTCCAGCTCACGCCCAACGGCACAACTGCCGCCAGATCCGTATGCTCCATAACGGCATAGTCGATGGAATCCGAAGGTGAGGAAAGAAAGGCTTCGCTGTCCGGACGCGAAAAGGCCTTATCATCCTTGCGGCCATTCCAGGCGGCTTTACAGGCAGCGTAAATTTGCGGAGCAAACCGCTCCAGTTCATTCAGATACACAGAAGCCCGCAGCAAAAACATGCCGCTGTTCCACGAATAGCCCCCTTGGCCAACATGGCGGCGGCTTCCGCAGCGGGTTTTTTCCACAAAACGGGCAACCTTGAACCCACCGTCCCCCAGCGCTTCGCCCTGCTCGATGTAGCCAAAGCCAGTCTCCGGCCCAGTGGGTTCAATGCCAAAGGTCGCAATATAGCCCTGCTCGGCCAGTGCCGCAACCTGTTTTACGCCCTCAAAAAATGCGGATTCGTCGCCAATGGCATGGTCAGAGGGCAGCACCAGCATGAGCGGATCAACGCCGCCCTCCTGCAAGGCAAACGCCGCCAGCGCAATGGCCGGAGCCGTATTGCGCGGTGCTGGCTCCAGCAAAATCTTGCCATACACACCGCATTCATACAGCTCGGCTGTCACATAAAAACGGTGAGCCTCGCTGCAGACAATAACAGGCTCAATGCTGTCAGGCGTGCGCTGCGCCCGCAGCACAGTATCCTTGAACAACGTCCTTCCGCCGCCCAGATCCACAAACTGCTTGGGGTACGTCTCGCGCGAGAGCGGCCACAACCGTGTACCGCTACCGCCGCACAGAATGACAGGGGCAATATTGTGCATGAATTTCCTCACCATTGCGTCAATGTTGGAACATCGATCCGGCGCATTGTCAGCAGGACGAACAAGCTAGATGGTAAATGTTACGCCATACGTCACCCGTAAACAAGCGCCCCGCGAGCACGCCGCAAAGGCAGCAAAAGAGTGACAGACAGCCAATTGCGGGCGTCAGGCCGGCACTGTGTCAGGCGGGCACGGCTCCGCCCATTTCTTCCAGCAACCGCAAGATTTCAGCCGTTTTTTCTTCCAGCAGGGCGCGGTCTGCCCTGCTTTCCACATTGAGCCGCAACAATGGTTCGGTGTTGGACATGCGCAGGTTAAAACGCCACTGGGCAAATTCCAGATTCACACCGTCCAGGCTGTCCTCGTACAGGGCCGTGGGGGCATATTTGTCGCGCACCAGTTTCATGAGGGCGGGGGCGTCCTGCACACGGCGGTTGATTTCGCCGCTACACGGATAGGCCGCCATGCGCTCGGCCACCAGCTCAGCCAGCGGCTTGCCGCTGCGGTGCACCAGCGAGGCCACCAGCAGCCAGGGCAACATGCCCGAATCGCAATAGGCAAAATCACGGAAGTAATGGTGAGCGCTCATTTCGCCGCCATACACGGCGTCTTCGGCGCGCATGCGTTCCTTCATAAAGGCGTGCCCGGTCTTGCCCATGACGGGATGCCCGCCAGCGACCAGCACCACATCGCGCGTATTCCAGTACACCCGAGTGTCGTAGACTACCTTGCCGCCGGGCACACGGCGCAGCAGTTCCTGCGCCAGCAAACCTATGCAGTAGTAGCCCTCAATAAAGTTGCCTTCTGCATCATAAAAAAAGCAGCGGTCAAAATCGCCGTCCCAGGCAACGCCCATATCTGCGCCAGCCTCGCGCACCGCAGCCGCCGTGGCTGCGCGGCATTCCGGCAACAGCGGGTTGGGCACGCCGTCGGGAAAATTTCCGTCTGGCTGCATCTGGCGGCAGACAAATTCAAAAGGCAGGGAAGACATCAGGTCTTTGAGCACAAGGCCAGCGCAGCCGTTGCCAGCATCTGCAACAATCTTGAGGGGTTTGCGGCCAGCCACGGGTACAAGCTGGCCAGCACCGCTGTATTCCAGCAACCAGGACACATAGTCGGCGCGAAACGAGGCAGAGTGCAGAGGAGCCGCAGGGACAGAAGGCGCAGCGTCGTTGTCGGCCAGAATGGCCGCCACCCGGTCGCGCAGGGCAAACAGGCCGGAATCGCCGCTGATATGCCAGTCCATAATCGCCACAAGGTACAAGAAACCGCGCCGCATCGGAATGTATGTGATGTCGGCACACCACATCTGGTTTGGCCTTGTGATCGCCTTGCTCCGCAGCAGGTACGTATACGTCTTGTGCTGCGGGTGCGGTTGGCTTTTCTTCGGCTTCTGGTAAATCGCCACCAGCCCCATCTTGCGCATCAACCTCCGCACTCGGTCACGTCCAATCTTGATGCCCTGATGCCATAAATGCTTTTTCATCTGGCGCGAACCATAAAACGGTGTCTCCAAAAACTGCTCGTCGATACGTTTCATCAGTCCTAGGTTTGTGGCTGATTCGCCTTTCGGGTGATGATACCAAGTCGACCTGGACAACCCGATGAGGCAGCACTGACGACAAATACTGAGCCGGGGATGCCCTCGTTCAATCATCCCACGCCTTCGCCCACGACTCACCGTTTGGCGAAGGCTCGCTCTAAAAAATCTTTTTCCACGGTCAATTGGCCAATTTGGGCATGGAGTCCCCGTAGTTCGGTCTCAACATCCTTCTGCACGGTTGCGCCTTCCCGGAAAATGCCGCCACCATGCCCTCTTTCGCCTGACGCTTCCAACTGGTGATCTGCGTCGGGTGCACGTCATACTTACCGGCAAGCTCTGCCAAAGTTAACTCGCCGACAGAGCATCGAGCGCTACTTTCGCCTTGAACTCCGCTGAAAAATTCCGTCTCTTTGACATTGAAAACAGTCCTCCTTCGTTGAGGACTACAGCTTAACAGGCTGTCCAATTTTCCGCGCCCACCTCAGCGTAGAAGGGCGACTTCAGTTGAGAAGCTGGCCGACACTTCCTTTTTGATCGAGTTCTTTGCATCAATTATGCGTCATTATTCTAATTTATCCTGGATGAGGATGACACTCTTGACCCCTTTGGATTGTACTCCTTGGACCTTGTTTTAGCCAGATAACTCCCGGCATAAACTGCGTTGTTCTTCTGCTGTTCAAAATCATCAGAGTTCCTGTCGATCATGATGCCCTTTTGTCCGTTACTTTCTGAGAAATGGACAAGTCCATCGTTATCGGTATCAAGCTTGTTCTTCACTTGTTTATTAAGTTCTGCATAAATGGAGTACCCATTTTGTATTGCATTGCCATTGGCAAATATCATGGCATGGTAATGCGGGTTAGACTCTGCTGATGTTTGTTCTGTTGCCACAATGACTTTGAGATCTGGTTTGTTCTTTGAAGATTTAAATTTTGTGTTGATATTTCTCTTGGTGTTTTCAATAGCACGTGTAACATCTCTTCGTGTAAGTGTTCTTTCTGAATCTCTTCCTGAGTGTATATCAAGCCTTACAGCAATAACTTTAGAGTGATTTAAAGTCATTGACCTGCCCCCAAAAAACTGGTCCGCCTAAAAAGTTAGTATAAGGTGGAGCCATGGAGGGCATCAAATGGGTCGCAAAGCATTCACTCCAGAGCAAATCATTTTCAAACTTCGTGAGGTTGAAGTTCTTGTAGGACAAGGTGAAAGCATTGCGCTGGCTTGCCGCAAAATTGCTGTAACCGAGCAGACGTATTATCGATGGCGCAAGGAATACGGAGGCATGGGTACTGAGCAGCTCAAGAGATTGAAAGAACTAGAAAAGGAAAACGCTAGGCTGCGGCGAGCCGTCGCTGATTTAAGCCTTGAAAAAATTATTCTTGCGGAGGCGGCAAAGGGAAACTTCTGAGCCCCACCCGCCGTCGTCAATGTGCGGAGTATGTCCGTGAGCAGACCGGGAGCAGTGAGCGCAAGGTATGCGCTGTTCTGG
>Ga0163159_1001373_pt1 | contig 23533 bp, 23 predicted proteins | sample BioMet9_FD_108702 | JGI IMG/M metagenome (GOLD analysis project Ga0163159, IMG submission 108702) | Microbial communities from bioreactor (seeded with sewage sludge) at Lawrence Berkeley National Lab, California, USA - Biofuel... | ecosystem: Engineered > Bioreactor > Anaerobic > Unclassified ... | reverse complement strand
CGCGTATCCGAGGCTTATGAGATAGCGCCTGACCTCCTTGCGGGCGCCGGCCACGATAAAGGCTGCGCTGAGCGGCTTTGACGTTTCGGCGCCGCGTTCTTTGGGAATGTAACAGCCCTCCATCCGCTCAGCTGCGCCCCCATAGCACGAAGTCCTGCGCTATGTCCGGCACAGCTCCGTATCTGCCGAGCAGGTAGGCGCGCCGGACGTTTTCGTTGAGCCGCGGCGAATATTCGTCGAGCGATTTGAGCGACGAGGCGCCGGTTTGCGCGTCTTTGGATACGAAGCAGATCTGGTCGCGCCTGAATTCGTCCAGCGAAAGCAGCTCCGCGGTGTGGGCCGAAAAGATCAGCTGCGCGCCGTTCGTGTTGACGTTGGGGTTGTTGAAGAGGCCCACCAGCTGCGAGATCAGCAGCGGGTGGAAGCTGGTGTCCAGCTCGTCCACGCAGATCGTTTCGCCGTTCTCCAGAGCGTGTTTGAGAACGGAACTGAAGAAGAAGAGCTTGGTCGTGCCGGCGGATTCCTGGGTGAACGGCAGCTTATACTCCCTGGGCGCGTTTTTATCGCCGAACCTGTGGATCGAGTTGAGTTCGTACTGTTTGTGATGGTCGCCCAGATTGGCGCCGATCAGCCCGCGGATCTGGGGCGGCACGCCCTGCAGGAATTTTTCGCGGTCCACCTCCTGGCTGTGGAACTCAAAGTCGTCGATATTGACGTCGGCCCAGTGCAGCAGCTTGTTAGCGAAGCTGTGCAGCGAAGAGTCCGCGTCGTTTTCCAGCATCGCCAGCGCCATGTTCTGCGTGTTGGGGTCGTTTGGAGCTACGGTGTTGACGCCGTTCGCAAACCAGGAATAGGGCGCCTTGACGGCGTCGCAGTTGAACGCGGAGGCCGTGGAGAGGAAGAGCTTGTTCTCGCCCGTGAGCCTTTCGACCGGCTCCAGCTGAGTCCTGATCTTCTTCGAGGTATAGCGGTAGCCCTTTTCGCTTCTCTCAAAGATCAGACTGCCCTTGGCGCTGTTGTAGACGTAAAGCGCCTCGGAAATGATCTTGACGCGCGTGGCCGCGAAGCGGTAGACGTATTTCTTTTTTTCGGCGATGAACACGGTCTCGAAGCAGGTCGGCTGCGCGGCGGTCTCGTCGTCGAACTTGAAGGGCGTGACGAAGAGCAGTTCCTGTCCCGCGTTGAGCGTGTTGGACATGCGCACGGTCATGATGGCCGCCGTGAGGGCCAGCATAAGGTTGCTCTTGCCGGCCGCGTTCGCCCCGAAGATAGCCAGCGTCTTGAGGCACATGTCCTTGCCCGCGCGGACGAAGTTGTCCGGGTGCCGGTCGTCGGTCCGCTGCGCCTCAAGCGAAAGCACCGCCTCGTCTTTGAACGATCTGAAGTTTTTTACCTTAAATTGCAGAAGCATAGCAACCACTCTCCTATATAAGAGAGTTTAGCATAAATTTTCTAGGTGTCAATAATATAATGGCGTCTTTGGGAAGTTTTATGCAAAATCAAATAAAATAACACGCGCACTCGTTGATATTACAAGACAGACTGAGCCGCCGGATGCGGGGAGACAGAGGAAGGCAGGAGCAAAGCGTAAGACAAAACAAAGGCAGGAACAGCGCTGCGGCGGTATAAGGCACTGACGCCGCCGTGCCGCTATATATAAAGAGTGCCGGAAATCAGGAGTCAGAGGAGAGTTTGACTGTGCGCAATGGTGAAGAAAACCACAGTATGCGTTTTGACTTTCGCCCTTACGCCGTCATTGCGGCGGCCAGGGAAGCAGAGAACCGGCCGCAGGCTGTGTGAATCGCTTTGTATCTTCATCAGAGCCAATTTGCCGCTTTCGTGAATTGTGCGACTCGGCTGGCAGTTGCATCAGGAGCGAAGCGGCGTGGCAATCTTGGTTTAAACTGAGGCAAAGAGCAAAGACAAAGGCAAGGTCGCCGCGGGCTTCGCGCTGATAAATATGCCAGCCGACTCACTCAAATCAGGAAAGCTCTGATTTGGTTCGCCGGCCGTCGCAACGACAGATTGTTAAAGCATAATAAAATTAAAAATAGAATTAGGCGTCAGCCGCTTATTTTGCGGCTGACGGATGAGGGCTTCTGACCCTGATGCTGTCTTTCCTCCGAATTCAACGACAGCAGCAGCCCGGGAATTACATATACAGCTCGTTGGCCTTTCTCTCCGCGCAGAGCTTTTCCAGTCTCGCGCTCAAGTTCTCCAGGAGCTGCGGGTCAATCGCGCGTGCTTTCTGCGGACAGATCTTTACGCATCTCATGCAGGAGGCGCAGAGCTCCGTGTTCGTGCGTTTGGGGTCGTTGAAGTCGATGGCGCCGGTGGGACAGGCGGCGGCGCAGAGGCCGCAGCCCACGCACTTTTTGCCTGCCTGCGGGTGGAAGGGCATGGGCTTAAGTTCCTTATAGGGGCGATTGCCGGGAACTTTGACGGGGCCTGAGGCGGCGAGGTTCGCTTTGATTTTGGCTGCGAATTCCCTGAGTTCCTTTTCGTCGGCGGCGTCCGGCCGGCCGGCCGCGAACTGTCTGGCGACCGAGTGTTCCGCGAGCGCGGCCACGGCGGCGATGCAGTCGAAGCCTGCGGCAACGAGCAGGTCTTCCAGTTCGGCGAGGGTGTCTTCGTAGGCGCGGCCTCCGTAGACGGCCGCTATGACCGCTTTGGCGCCGCTGCCGGAGATCATTTTGAGCCTCTGCGCGGCCACGGCGGGAACGCGCCCGCCAAAGGCCGGCACGGCGACGACGCAGAGGTCGCCCGCTGCGATGACGTTCTGCGCGCAGAAGCGTTTGTCCGTAAGATCGATGCAGGACGCTGCCCCGCCGAGGCCGTCTGCCAGCAGGTCCGCGACTTTTTTGACGCCGCCCGTGGGACTGAAGGTTATCTCGTATATTTTCATGGAGTTTTCCCCTTTTCTCTCGTTTAGCCGCAGCGCAATGCAGGCGCCGCGTTTGGCAGTTATTATACCAGCCCGCGCACGGGGCGGTGTCCCGCTACCAGATCCGCACCCGTTCCTCCGGCGCCACGTACATGGGGTCGCCCGGCTTTACGTCGTAGGCTTTGTAGAAGCTGTCCTCCGCGCTCGCCGTGGCGTCGGCCCTCACATGGTCAAGGGCGTGTTCGTCCGTCAGATATAATCTGAACTCAGCCTCGTTGATCATCACGCGCCAGGAGACGGCGTAGCTCTCATACATCGCGCGCAGTTTGACCGGATCGTCGCCCACGATGGAAGCGATGCAGGAGAGTCCGCCGAGGTCGGCGATATTCTCGGTCAGAGTCTGCTCTCCGTCCTGATAGATGCCGTCGGCCAGCTTATAGCGGTTGTAATATTTTACGACGGCGGCCTGGCGTTTTTTAAATTCCCGATAGTCTTCCTCCGTCCACCAGTTGCGCAGCGCTCCGTGCTCGTCGTACTGGGCGCCGCAGCTGTCGAAGCAGTGCGTCATTTCGTGTCCGATGATGTTGCCGATATCGCCGAGGTTGGTCTCGCGGCTCGCTTTGGGGTCGTAGAACGGCGGCAGCAGATATCCGGCCGGGAAATTGATGCTGTTGTCGCTGGGGTTGTAGAACGCGTTGACCATCTGCGGCTCCGCGGTCCAGAGGTTCCTGTCCACCGGCTTGCCGAGCAGGCCGAAGGAGTAGTCCAGCTGCGTCCGGCCAAGGCTCACGGCGTTGCCGATCAAAGTGCCGTCCTCCTGCGGCCCTTTGACTGAGAGAGCGTCAAGATAGGGCGGCCAGCCGTTCTGGTCCGGGTAGCCGACGCGCACGACCATGGTGTCCAGCTTCCTAAGCGCCTGCTTTCTGGTCGCCTCGCAGAGCCAGTCGGCGCTCGCCAGCCTCTTCCTGTACTCGTTCATGACGAGCATGACGTAGGAAGTGACCTCTTTCTTGTCGGCGGGGCTGAAATAGAGTTTGCCGTACAGCCTGCCGTAGCAGAACGGCAGCAGTTCCTCGCAGAGCTCGTCGTCCGCCTTCCGTTTCGGCTTGTTTTTCCGGACGCCGTTCAGAAAGTTGACGTATTTCGTCTGCAGCCTGGCGTATTTGGCGGGCAGAACGGAGGCGAAATCGTCGAGCAGCGAAAAGATCGCGTAATCTTTGAAAAGCTGCAGGCGGTCTGGCGTACAGAGGCCTGCGGCATACTCCAGCAGCTTGCCGTCGGACGTTATCCACCGGTCGGCGCCGTTCGCGGGGCCGATGCCCGCCGCGTTGAGGGCCGCTTCTATATCAAAATTGCCGTATAATTTTTTGAGCTCGTCCAGCTTCAATTCGCGTATTGCCACGGATGGGTCGCCCATTTCCGCCTTTGAGAGAGCATGCCGCGCCAGGTCCTGCTGGTACGCGAGGATAGCCCCGGCGGAGCGCTCCGCGGCCTCGCGCGGACGTCCGTAAAGCTCCAGCAGACCGGCGATATAGTCCGTATAGGCCTTCAGATAGTCCTCAATACCCTGCTGCTGGTAAAACTCTCTGCCGAGCCCCATGCCGGGGCGGCCGATACTGGCTCTGTAACAATCGGCTGTAAATATATCGACGTCCACCCCAAAGCTGCCGAACAGGCTGCCGATGCCGTAGCTGCGCATCAGGCGGCCCATCAGCGTTCCGTATTCGCCGATCGTTTTGACGCTGTCTATCTCCCGCAGAGGCTCGGCCAGCTCGCCAAGTCCGGTCTTTTCGCGGCCTTTTGTGTCCGCGATGCACCTGCGCAGGTTCGCGATCCGGGCCTCGTCCGACTTTTCGCCGTTTTGGGCGCCGGTTTTGAGGCAGCTGCCGGTGATGGCCGCCAGCCTCTCCCTGACGACGTCCTCCGCCTGCGCGGTCACGCCGTAGGCCGACTTCGTGGCCGGGATCTTATGCGTCTTCATCCAATCGTAGTTTACATACAGGAAATAATCCTCCTGCACGGTCGGACGCGCATGCACGTCCTTAATAAAAAGCCTCACGTTGAATTCACCGTAAGCAAACGCAGGCGCCGCCGCCAGAGCGATAAAAAACGCCGCCAGGATCGCTGCCGTTCTTCTCATCTTTCACTCCTCCAATTCTGCAACAGGCCAATTATACGTCGATTCGCACTGCAGCTGCAACACAGAGCCGCTTCCAGATGCTGCCGAAGCCAGTTTGCCGCCTTTGCAAATTGTGCGCTCCGGCCGGCGGTTACGCCGGAACCATGCGGGCAGCAAGCAAAAGAGGCTCCTCTGAATCCCGATTTTACCAAGCCTTCTAACCGCCTGATTCCGGCTCCATGCCTGTTGCGCCAAATAAGAATCTGGCGGAGTCATCGACTGTACGAAACAGTGGAAAAGTAATCGTTGGATGCTTTTGGCTTTGATCCTTGGACGTCATTGCGAGGAGCGAAGCGACGCGGCAATCTTGTTTCTCACAGAAGTCACGGAAATACCAGGACTCCAAAACGCAAGGCAAAAGCAAGATTGCCGCGGGCTTCGCCCTCGCAGTGACAGACAAAAAACAACAAATCATTGGGTATGACAGACTAAGACTCCCTTGAACCCCAATCTTACGCCTCTCCTGACAACCCCGACCAGCCATCCAGCCGCTCTCACGCTGCTCCGCTTTTCCAGGCCAACTTACCAACGGCCCCGCTCCTGTGGCGATGCCCCGCAAATACGGCCGTAAGAACTTTGATACTTGTATCAGATATGACACTATGACGTTTGACGTGCTTTATTATGCGCACCATGCGCTTCGGCAATAATTAGAGCCGTTCTGATTATTGCCGGGATTTTGGAGGCAGGCAGCACCTGCTTTGGCAAGAGACATGGACAAAAACAGGGAACAGCGGACAAGCCAGGCGGCTCAGGCATCCCTCTTTGGGGGACGCAGCAGCCGTAGCTCCGCTCATCCGCGCCGCAAGCGCACAAATTTCCTTGCGCTTGCCATTAAAACAACACCTTTAGTTTTTGCTGTTCTCCGACTGGCTGCGATTTTCCATGACTTTTGACAGCATCGCGAAAAGCTGGTCCGGCTCGATGGGTTTCGCAACGTGGCCGTTCATGCCGGCCGCCAGACAGGCCTCCACGTCCTCGTCGTAGGCGTTGGCCGTGGCTGCGATGATGGGCACCGTTTTGGCGTCGGGACGGGCGAGCGCGCGGATGGCCCGCGCCGCGTCCTTGCCGTTCATGACAGGCATGCGCACGTCCATGAGGATGGCGTCGAAGAAGCCAGGCTCCGACTCCTCAAAGGCCCTGACTGCCTTGGCGCCGTTTTTGGCAAGCACCGTCCGCGCTCCGCGTGACTTAAGCAGATGGAAGAGTATCTCGCTGTTGATGTCGTTGTCCTCGGCCGCCAGGATGTTCTTTCCGCTCAGATCCACCTTGCTGCCGGCGGGAACCGTCTTAACTACCTGCTCCGCGGGAACGGAGGGCAGCGAAAAATGGACCGTGAATGCAGAACCCTTTCCGGGCGCGCTCTTGACGGTGATGGAGCCGCCCAGCAGCCGCACGAACCTGTAGGTAATGGCGAGTCCCAGGCCGCTGCCCATGTTGTCGTCAAAACCGGACGGACGTTCCTGTTCAAAGGGCGTGAAGAGCTTCCGCTGGAACCTCTCGCTCATGCCGATCCCCTCGTCGGAGATGACGCAGTCGTAGGAGAGGGTCTTGCCTTCGAGGCGGTAATTCTTCAGCGAGATCATGACAGTGCCGCCCGCCGGCGTAAATTTGGCCGCGTTGGAGAGGAGGTTGAAGAAGATGCGGTTGTATTTGAGCTTGTCGACAATGATCGTGCGGTCCGTAAAGCGCTGACCCTCGCGGACGAGCCTGACGCCCTTGGCCTTGAACATGGGCTCGATGACGCCGTTTATATATTTGTGGAATTCCTCAGCCGGATACGGCTCGGCATGTACCTCCATTTTGCCCGCGTCGATCTTGGAGAGGTCGAGGATGTCGTTCACGAGAGTGAGCAGGAAGTGGCCCGAGACGTCGATCTTGTCAAGGAAGCCGGCTACTTCCGGATCTTTGTTCTTTCCCGCGGCGAGCGACGTCATGCCGATGACACCGTTGAGCGGAGTCCTGATGTCGTGGCTCATGCGCGAGAGAAAGTCACTCTTGGCCTCGCTGGCGCGGCGGGCCTCATCTGTGGCCGCAACGGCTCTGGCGTTGGCCTCAAGCAGCTCCTCGTTGGCCTTTTTGAGCGTCGTGAGGGTCCGCTGCTTGGTGCGCAGATACCAGAAGGCGCCGGTGCCGCAGACCACCAGCAGCAGCAGAGCCAGAGGCAGAGCCACCTTGTATTTGCTGATATAGTCGCGCACGGTCATCTCTTCCGGCTCGGCGTATGTGCGGCGCACGACGATGGAACGCACCTCTTCGGCGCCCAGGGCCGCGATGCCCTTGTTGACGATGGAGATGAGGCGCGGGTCGGCGGAGGCGCGGCTGGCCGCGCAATAGCCCTGTTCGTATTCGTTTTCAAAGTTGAACCAGACCGAGAGGTTGTTGAACTCGGGATGCTGGAGCAGCGCCGTCAGCACGCTGACGTTCTGGACGGCTGCGTCGGCCTTGCCGCGCTGAACCGTGCGCAGACTGTCCGCCGCCGAGGGGCAGGTGACGATGCTGTAGTTGGGATGCTTCTCCCTGACGGCCGAGATGGTGCCGGGAGCGGCCGCGTTGATCGCGACCCGGTAGCCCCTGGACGGATCGAAGGAGGCGCCCTTGCGGCCGATGATGACGAAGGTGTTGTCCAGGATCGGCCTGGACATGCGCAGATTCTTGCCGTTGCGGTAAGCGCCGTTGTGGATCAGGCCGACGGCCAGATCGGCGTTGTTGACGCTGTTCAGCAGCTCGTCCGCCAGCACGGCGCCCTGCTGCGCCGCCTCATATTCAAATTTGAGGCCCGTTCTGGCGGAGACCAGTTCCATCAGGTCGACGAGGATGCCCGTCGGTTTGCCAGTCTCCCCGTCCAGATAGGAGATCGGATAGCGGTCGCTGAAGCTGATGACCCTCACGGTCGGGTGGAAACGCAGATAGTCCGCCTCCCCGCGCGTGAGGTTGACGGAGCCGCCCGGCGTCCGCCTGTTCATCTTGTGCTTGTAAAACAGCTGCAGCATAAAGCCGGGGTGTTCGTAGCGGATCAGCTTGAGCGTCTTATCCAGTTCCATGAAGAGGGGGCCGTTCTTCTTTGAAGCGGCCGCCACGATGCAGAACGGATTCAGCTCCGTGGCGCCGACCAGACGGTAGTCGTCCGGAATATCCCCGAGCGCCGAGCGGCAGACCAGGTCCACGGAGCCGGCTTCGAAGGCTGCGTGCAGCGAAGCCAGATCGGGATAGAGGACCTCCCTGTAGGAGAAGCCGTGCTCCCTGGCGTAACGGCGCATAGTGTCCGTCGGAGAGGTGTTCTCCACGCTGCCCACGCGAAGCCCCTCGAAGAATCTGAAATCCTCGTAATAGAGATCTTTTCTGTTCTTGAGCGCGTAGAGTCCGTCGATCTGCTCGCCGATCGGATAGCTGGGATAGGCGAACTTGCCGAGCCGGCCGGCCGAAAACTGCACTGGCATCAGAAAGTCGATCTCGCCGCTCTCCAGCATGCGGGACAGCTCCGCGTTGGGAGCCCGGACGATCTTGCACTGCCAGCCCGTGTACGAGGAGAGCATTTTAAGATAGTCCACCCCGTAGCCATAGTAGTCTCCGGAGGCGTTTTTGTTTACAAAGTTTTTAAGGTCGTAACAGCCAAACCTCACTGTCCTCTGCGCCGCCGCACAGGCGGAGCTGCCGCCCAGCAATGCCAGGAACAGGGCCAGGCAGGAAATGACAGATATTATTTTCTTGCTGAATTTCATTATTTTCACCGGATACAGTACTCAGATTTTGCAACAGGGACCATTATAACATACTGCATAATTCAGATTATATGTGGCCGGCCGGATCCCCGGCCGCCTTCAGGACCGCCAGCAGACGGCGGTCGCGCTCCTTCGCCAGTTCCACGGCGGTACGGCCGCCGTAATCGTAAAAGCCGCGGCCCGTTTTGATGCCGAGTTCGCCCTTCTCCACATGTTCGAAGAAAGACCTGGGGTGCCGGTCCTGTTCCGGCCGCTTGTAGCTGCCGTTTTCGAGGATGTGTGCGTGGGTGGCGAGCCCCGCGAAATCAAAACGCTGCACAAGGCCCAGCACCAGAGCGCGCGGAACGAACGAGGCCTTGACCGCGAGGTCGAGCTGTTCGGCGTCGCAGACGCCGTGGTCGAGCAGATAAAAGATCTCCGTGTCGAGCAGCGACTGGATGCGGTTCACGATGTAGCCGGGCACGAATTTCTCAAGCCGCGCCGGGGTCTTGCCGCAGGCGCGCAGCAGCTCGGCGACCGATCTCATGGTCTCCTCCGCCGTGCGCGGCCCTCTGGCCACCTCAACCAGCGGCAGGATCTGGGCAGGCACGTACCAGTGCGCGGTCGTGAAATACGGCAGACGGTCAGGCGCGGCCTCCTCCATGAGCGGAAAGGGGTCGAGGAAGGAGGTGTTGGTAACGATCAGCGCGTCGGGCGGCACGAGTCCGTCCACCTCTTTGAAGAGCGACACCTTGGCCTCAGGCTGCTCAGCGATCGTCTCCTGTACATACCGGACGCCGCCGCAGGCCCGTTCGAGCGAGGTCGTAAAGGAGATGCGCGAGTGCGCCGCCGCGGCCTGTTCCCTGGTCAGCACGCCTGCTTCCACAAAAGTGTCGAAGTTGCCGTCAAGCATCTTTCCGGCCCGTTCGAGCGTCGCCTCGCTGCGCGACCAGAGCCGCGTCTCAAACCCGCCCATCGCGTAGGACTGAGCGATGCCGGGTCCCATGACGCCGGCGCCCAGCACCGCGATGGAGCGGATGTCGCCGATTTTCAAGAACACTCCTCCTCCAGTCTGAATCATTGTTTTCCACTCTCCCGGAACGCCCCGCCGGGGCCCGGGCTGTTTAAATACGTTCTATGTTTTGCTTTCCACGCCCGCCCGCGATACCTCAGTGCAAGCCGCAGCGGCTTCGGTTCATTTCTTATTCCGCTTCCGCCAGTCCGCTCGCAACGCTCCGGTGCGGACCGCAGCGGCTTCGGCCTGTTCTTTGGTCCTGTCTTTGGTCCTGTCTTGCTCCTGATCCTGTCCCTGCATCCGCGCCCAATCACCAGCTCCGCACAGCAAAACGCCGCCCGGATTGGGGCGGCGCGCTTGGCTTAAGAGTATTCGATGGGCCTTTTCTGCAGTATGAGCAGACCCTCGCGCGGCTCGAACCCCAGCTTGCCCATGAAGCCCGTCAGCTCGCTCGTGTAGGTGACCACGATAGGAATGTTCCTGAGGACCGGATGGTCCAGCGCGTAGGTGAGCAGCCGGGAGCCCAGCCCCTTGCCCTGATAGTCAGGGTGGACAAGGATGTCCCAGAGCGAGGCGCGGAAAACGTAGTCTGTGAGCACGCGGCAGAAAGCCACCAGATGCCCCTTGTCGCGCACCGAGAAACACATGCTGGTGCCTTCGAGCATTTTGGCGATCTGTTCGAGCTGGCGGCTGCGGCCCCATCTCGTGAACTGGTAAAGGTCCTGCAGGTCCTCCGGCGTAACGGCCTGTTTGCTGTCATAGAAGCTGTAGCCGGCTACTTCCTCAGTCATCTTCGCTCTCGCTCTGTTCTTCGCCCAGCGCCTGCTGAAGGCGGCGCTGCAGCTCGGCTTTCCTGACGTCGGCAGGATTGCCGGCCAGAGCCATGCCGCCGATTATTTTGCGCAGGTCGCCGCGGCGCGCGTCCTTGCTGATGGTAAGCTCCATGACCTGTCCGGCGCCGCATTTTTTGCAGGTCCAGACAGCCCTCGCGATGCCGTTGGCGTCAGGATTGCCGGCCAGCACCTTTGGTTCTCCGCATTTTTGACAAGCGACAATCAACATTGCTTTCGCCTTATTTCAGATTGAATTTGACGCGCACCGGGCCTTCGGTGTAAATATCGCCGGCGGCCGTAATCTGCAGCGTCGTCTCTTTTTTGCTCTCGGCTATTTTCTCTATGGAATCCATAAATTCGCCCGTGTCGATGGAACCGAGGTTGCCAGTCAGCGGGTCGCGCAGCACTCCGTCGCGCGCGGCGCTCGCGTTGACCTCTTTGAGCGCGCGGAAGACCTGATCCTCCACCTTGTCCTTTGACATGCCGGCGGCGAATTTGACCTCGGAGAGGACTTCCTTCGCTTTGTAGATCTGCCTCGTGCGGACGGCAGCGACCTTGGCCATCACCGGTTCGCCCTCGACCGCGTTGGAGAGAGCCGTCATGCGTACGACCCAGCGCGACGGCGAGCGGGCGATCTCTTTTTTGACCGTCTCCGCGCTCTCCGTGCTGATCTGCGGGGCTTGGACCTCGGAGCCTTTTTTGCCGAAGCGGTACGCGAGCAGCGCCCTGGCCTCTTCGCTGAGAGAGCTGAGGAAGTGGTCCACAGCCGCAGACGAATCCAGCTTGTTGGGCTGGATCACGCTCTGGGCCAGCATTTCGCCGGCCATCGCGGCCACGCGGCCTTCGCGCAGACGCTGGATGCCGGCCTTGAGCTGCTTGGCCTCCGCGTTGAGCTGCGACACGTTCGCGTTGAGCTTGGCGGCTTCGCCTTCAAGCCGGAGCTTTTCTTTGATCAGCTCCTGCGATTCGCTTTCTGTTTTGTCCTTGAGCGCCTTCATGTCCGCAAGCTGCTTTTTGGTGGACGAAAGGGATTTGGAGGCGTCGCCGAGCTTTTTTTCGACGTCGGAAAGGGCCGACTGTTTTTCCTGCAGCTCGCCTTTGTTTTCAAACAGCTGCATCGACATGCCCTGCAGGGAGTCCTTGTTCTTCTGCAATTCCTCGGTGAGACTGGTGATCTGGTTCTGCATGAAGTTCATACTGAACAAAGCCGTGCGTACGGTTTCGGAGGCGAAGCTCACGACCAGCAGCGTGACGAGCGCGATGCCGATGCCCGTGATAACGGAGATGAGGCGCGAGGTATATTTGGGACGCAGTCTGAAGATGGTGATGCGCTTTTTGCCCAGCCTCATGCCGACTGCGTCGCCGGCCCAGGACACAACTGCGCTGACGACGATCAGCGTACATATCAGCGTCCAGTTGATCTCTTTAAAGATCTCGAACAAGCCGTTCCCTCCTACGCAAAATCCGTATATATAATTAAGATAACACAAACTCGTGAATAATAACAGGTCTTATTACACAAAAAAAGCGGAGCCGGCTTACAGCCGGCTCCGCAAAACTTACAGAAGCTGTATTGCTTTACTTGCCCTTGAAAACTGCCTTGGCGGCTTCGCGGGTGATTTCGAGTCCCTTGTCGATGTCCGCGAGCGGCACGTTGAGCGCCGGACGGAAGCGGACGGAGGTGTCGCCGCAGCCCAGGATGAGCATGTTGAGCTCGTGGCACTTCTTGAGGAACTTGTCGCGCAGCGGGGTATCCTTGATGTCGTAGGCGCACATAAGTCCCTTGCCGCGGACGTTGCTGATGTAATCCGGGAATTCCTTCTGGATCGCGAGGAGTCCCTTGTAGAGCTCCGGACCGGCCTTCTTGCTGACGTAGTCGAGGATCTTTTCGTCGCGGTAGATTTCGAGGTACTTCTGCGCGCGGACCATGTCAACGAGCGTGCCGCCCCAGGTGGAGTTGATGCGGCTGGAGGTGTTGAAGCAGTTCTTCTCGTTTTCGTCGAAGCGCGGGCCGGCGATGAAGCCGCAGACCTGGGCCTTTTTGCCGAAGGAGAAGATGTCCGGCTTGACCGGAGCATGATGCTGCCAGGCCCACATCTTGCCCGTGATGCCCATGCCGCACTGGACTTCGTCGAAGATCAGGATGATCTCGTTCTCGTCGCAGATCTGGCGCAGCTGCTGGAAGTATTCGGTACGGAAGTGGTTGTCGCCGCCTTCGCCCTGAATGGTCTCGATGATGATGGCGCAGATGCCGTCCGGATCGTCATAGATGGCCTTCTTGATCTGCTTGATGGAGAGGGCTTCGAGCCACTCGACTTCGTGGAGGTGCTCTTCAAGCGGGAAGGTGATCTTCGGGTTGACTACGCGAGGCCAGTTGGTGAACTTTGCGAAGTACTTATACTTGTTGGGGTCGTGGGTGTTGGTGACGGAGAGCGTGTAGCCGCCGCGGCCGTGGAAAGCGTCGTTGAAGTGGATGATCTTCGTGCCCTTGGTGCCGTCGAGCGCCTGACCCTGCGTGATCTTGCCGGCCTTGAGGAGCTTGGAGACTTTCCAGTCCATCGCGACCTTGAAGCAGTTCTCAACAGCTAGAGTGCCGTAGTCGACGAGGAAAATGTGGTTGAAGCCCTTGGGGACTGCGACTTCGCCGAACGTCTTGACGAACTCGGCCATGCCTTCGGTGTAGATGTCGGAGTTGGCGACCTTGTTGATCGCGGAACGGTAGATCTTTTCCTTGAATTCGGGGTTGTCAAGCTGCGGGGGGTTCATGCCGAAAGGAGACGACGCGAAGAACGTGTAGAAGTCGAGGATATCGGCTCCGTCGACCTTGTTGATGATGTGGCTGCCCTTGGATTTCTCCATGTCGATGACGATGTCGAAGCCATCGCGCAGAAGCAGCTTGGAAATAGTCTTAAAGACGTCCTTCGGTGCTACGGAAAACATATCTGCCATATTGAACTACCTCCTTGGATTTTTGTACTGTAAAAACGAAAAGGTTCACGATTACCTACTCTCTGCCTATAAATTCTATCTCTACCAAGCGGTAAAAGCAAGCATCTATTTCCAGAAAACAGCTCACAATAGGGTCAAAATAAAACTTTTGAATATGGGTGCAAAACGTGAATTTTTAGATAATTCAGCCTTGAACAGATGTAATCAAAATCATAAATCTCTGCTTATGCCATTTTTGTCGATATTATCTATCATTTCTTTAGTGTATAATTTACCGTGATTCATACCCTGGCAGCGAGCTGCGTAATAATTCCAAATCTTTTCATCTTCCAGCAGCGAGGGCCAGAAGGGGAAAAGCGAGCACTGTCTGGGCCGTACTTTGTAAATCATACAGTGCGCCGAGTTTCGTTCGTAAAATACGCAGTCCAGATTGTCCTTTTCCCTCAGGCTCACGCGACCCAGCCTGCGCACCAGGTACTTTTTGCGCAGCTCCTCCGCGTCAATGCAGAGATACCTTGCGATGCGAGCCTGTTCCTCATCGCTGACCCACACGCTGCCCGGTTCGACGCCGCAGCACCTGCCGCACTCTACGCATTCGAACCGCAGTCCGCCCTGCTCCTCCCACCAGTACTTCCTGCCTTCAGACACCGACGGTCACCTGATTTTTATAAAAAAATGACGGCGTGAAGTTCACGCCGCCGTTCGTCATACAGTTTAATGTCCCTTGTAGCTCTTGCGCGAGGCCGCGTAAACGGCGCCGGTCTCCTTGAGCTTGTCGAGCGATTCGAGCGCGATGCCGGTGCCCAGCGCCACGCACTCCTCCGGGTTTTCGGCCACGACGGCGTTGATCTCCGTCTCGGACGTAATGAGCTCCGGCAGTCTGCGCAGATAGGCGCCGCCGCCGGTGAGGATGATGCCGCGGTCGATCACGTCGGCCGAGAGCTCAGGCGGCGTTTTTTCGAGCACGCGCTTGACGCCGGCGATGATCTGGCTCACAGGCTCTTCAATGGCCTTGGCCACGTCGCGGCTGCTGACGGTGATCTGGCGCGGCAGCCCCTGGATGAGGTCGCGGCCTCGGATGTCCATCACCTTGTCCTCTGGCGCGTTGAGATCGCAGGAACCGATGGCCTTTTTGACCTCTTCGGCCGTCTGGTCGCCGATCGCGAGGTTGTACTGCCTGCGCATGTAGCGCGAGATGCATTCGTCGAATTTGTCGCCGCCGACGCGCAGCGATTCAAAGACCACCAGTCCGCCGAGCGAGGCGATGGCGATGTCGGAGGTACCGCCGCCGATGTCCACTACCATGTTGCCCACCGGTTCGCCGACCGGCATGTTGGCGCCGATGGCAGCCGCCATCGGCTCTTCGATCAGATAGGCTTCCTTGGCTCCGACTTCAAGCGCGGCTTCGAGCACGGCGCGGCGTTCCACGTCCGTGGCTCCGGCCGGCACGCCGATCATCACGCGGTGGCGCACCACACGCTCCATGCCTGAGGTGACCTTCTTGATGAACTCGCGCAGCATGACCTCGGTCATCGTGTAGTCTGCGATCACGCCGTCCCGCAGAGGCCTGATGGCCACCACGTTGCCGGGCGTCCTGCCGATCATGATCTTGGCGTCTTCGCCGACGGCGAGGATTTTGCCTGAATTCTGGTCCATTGCCACGACGGAAGGTTCGCGCAGCACGACCCCTTTGCCTTTTATGTAAACGAGGACCGTGGCGGTCCCCAGATCTATGCCTATATCTCTGCTCCACATGTTGTATTGTCCTCCCAAAGGCCTTTATCTGTTTTATTTTACATCATAGCGCGTTAATTCCAAAGAGGCGGATCGTAATTGATCCTCCATAAAAACAATCCCTGCGGCGGAAAGGTGCGCGCCCGTCCGAGACGGACAGCGCCGGGATCGAACAGTTCGCCGATCCAGCGCGGCTCTTTTCTGCCGCGCGCGACCAGTTCAAGACAGCCGACCATGATGCGTACCATATTAGTGAGAAATCCGCTGCCGACAACGTGTAATTTAAGCAAATGTCCGCGCCTGACGAGCCTGACCCGGTACATGGTCCTGACCGCGTCCTCCGGCCGCTCCGCGGCGCGGCAGAAGGCGCCGAAGTCGTGCTCGCCCTCCAGCCAGCGGCAGGCCTCGGCGGCCCGGCTCCAGTCGTAGCCGGAACCCTTGAGCCAGCAGACGTTGGGCAGCAGCTGCGGGTAGATGGAGCTGGAGTTCCAGATGAAGTACATATATTCGCGGCTGACCGCGTCGTAACGCGCGTGGAAATCAGGCCTCGCGCGGCAGACGCGCAGCGCCGAAGCCCCTTCAGGCAGATGGGCGTTGATCGCGAGCAGCAGCTTGCGCGGCTGCCAGTCGCCGGCCAGGTCGAAGGAGCAGACCTGCCCGCGCGCATGTACGCCCGAATCAGTGCGGCCGGCGCCGGTCACGTCCACGCGGACGCCGTCGTTCAGAAGCGTCAGGGATTCCTCGAACGCCTGCTGCACGGAGGCAAAGCCATCCTGTACCTGCCAGCCGTAAAATTTAGATCCTTCGTAGCTCACCTCGGCGGCGTAGCGCGGCATCAGCAGAAAACTCTTTCGACGAGCAGCGCCAGCGCTGCGAAAGCCAGGAACAGGCACGCCGCCAGATTTTCGCGGCCACCCCAGGCCAGCGGGAACATGCGCACGCGGCCGCGGCCGCCGCGGTAGCAGCGGGCCTCCATGGCCGCGGCCAGCGTGTCGGCGCGCTGAAAGACCATCACGAAGAGCGGGATCAGCACGGGGATGTAGGCCTTGGCGCGCTTGTAGAGGCCGCCGCTGTCAAAGTCGGCCCCGCGCGATTTCTGCGATTTGATGATGCGCTGCGTCTCCTCGAAGAGCGTCGGTATAAAGCGCAGCGCGATGGACATCATCATGGCGATCTCGTGGGCCGGGAAGCCGAAGCGGGCGAAGGGGCTCATGAGCGACTCCAGTCCGTCCGAGAACTCGGAGGGGCTGGTGGTGAGCGTCAGCAGTCCCGCGTAGAGCACCAGGTAGAGCAGCCTCAGCGACATGCGCAGGGCCAGCAGACAGCCTTCGAGAGTGATTTTGATAAAGCCGAGCCGCACCAGCACGCGGCCGTCGGTCCAGAAAAGATGAAGACAGGCAGTGAATACGATCAGGACCAGCACCGGCCTCGCGGAAACCAGCACCGCGCGGGTCGGGACTTTGGAAAAATGGATGACGACGGGCAGGAACAGCCCCCAGAGCAGCAGCGCCGGGAACGAGCTGCACATGAAAATAGCGACCATCGCCGCGATCGTAAGCAGTATCTTGCAGCGGGGATCGAGTTTGTGGAGGAATGAGTCGGCCGGAATGTACTGGCCGAGCGCTATGTTGCCGGAGAACATCAGCGCGCGCCTCCCAGCATGGAGGCGAGGACCAGAGGATCGTTCGTAAGCTTGTCCACGCGGCCGAGCTTTCTCAGCTCATAGGACAGGTTCAGCACGGGCGGCAGTTCAAGACCACTGAAGGACTGTTCGCAGAGCTGTTCGGCCGCTTCTGCGGCCGTGCCGAAGAACTTTGCCTCGCCCTCGTCCAGTATCAGCAGCTTGTCGCTGATCTCGAGCGCCAGGTCAAGGTCGTGCGTGATATGCACGATGCCGACGCCGGCCTTTTTGCGCGCGGCGAGTATCTCCGTGAGCTCGTCAAGCCCGGAGGCGTCGAGCCCCGCGCTGGGTTCGTCGAGCACGATGTATGAAGGGCGCGAGGCGATCACGGAGGCGATGGCCACGCGGCGTTTCTGCCCGCCCGAAAGAGCGAGGGGATTGGCGCCGAGCAGCGAGAGGTCCAGCCCCACCGCCGCCAGAGATTCCTCCACGCGCGCCTGCAGCTCCTCCGCCGGCACGCCCCAGTTCCTGGGGCCGAAGGCGACCTCTTCGCGCAGCGTGTCCGCGAAGATCTGCTGCTCGGGATACTGGAAGACGCAGCCTACGCTGCGTCTGACGCTGCGCAGCACCGCCTTGTCCTGCGTGACGCGCAGATCGTCCACCCAAACTTCGCCCTTCTGCGGCAGCAGCAGCGCGTTCAGATGCTGGGCAAGCGTCGACTTGCCGCTGCCGGTGCGGCCGACCACGGAGAGTATCTCTCCGCGCTCGACTTCAAAAGAGATTCCGTGCAGGGCCTCGAATTCGGTGGGCAGACCGATGTTGTAGGTGCAGTACAAATCCTTTACTTTCAGCGGCATAGAGCGTCCTTTATGCAGGAAACTTCCGCCCTGGTAGCGGGCGGGATCAGGCCCCGCGCGGCCAGTTCGTCGCGCAGGACGGAAATTTTCGGTTTGCGCAGGTTCATGGCGCGAAGCTTTTCGGAGCTTTGCGAGAGGAACTCATCGGACCCGCCGCTCCAGGCCACGCGCCCCTCTTCGAGGAGCACGACGCGGTCGGCGCCGATGATCTCGTCGAGTCTGTGCGTTACCTCCACGATCGTAAGGCCCCTGGCGCGCGCGTTTTCAATCAGGCGCATAAACTCCGAGCGGGCCTGCGGGTCGAGCATCGACATGGCCTCGTCCAGCAGCAGGCAGCCCGGCTGCACTGCCAGCGCTCCCGCCAGGGCCAGACGCTGCTTCTGTCCGCCCGAAAGCGAAGATACCTGACGCTTGCGGAGCTCCCAGAGCCCGGTGGCGGTCAGAGCCTCTTTTACGCGCGCGCGGATCTCCTCGGATTTAAGTCCCAGGTTCTCCGGCCCGAAAGCCGTGTCCTCTTCCACAACGGCGGCCACGATCTGATCCTCCGGGTTCTGGAAGACCATCGCGACTCTGGCGCGGATCTTCTCCACGTTGGCCTCGTCCCTCGTGTCGAGCCCGTCCACAAAACAAATGCCCTGCGTGGGTGCCAGCAGGGCGTTGAAGAGCTTCAAGAGGGTCGATTTTCCGGACCCGTTCGGACCGAGGATCGCTACCCACTCTCCGGCGCGGATTTCCAGCTCCGCTCCGCGCAGCGTGCTGCGATCGGAGGCAGGATACCGGAATTCCGCACCCTCAAGCGAAAGTGTCGTTCCTATCCCCATTACGGCTTAGTCAACCAGCTGGATGACCGCCATCGGGGAGGCGTCGCCTATGCGCGAGCCAAGTTTGACTATTCTCGTGTAGCCGCCCTTGCGGTCGGCGTACTTCGGTCCCAGCTCCGTGAAGAGCTTCGTGACTGCCTCTTTGTGCGGCATGCGGGCGATCACGAGACGGCGGTCGTTGACGGTGCCGGATTTCGCCTTGGTGATGAACTTCTCGGCGACCCTGCGGAGTTCCTTCGCCCTTGTCTCGGTCGTTACGATGCTGCCCTCGACAAAGAGACTGGCGGCCATGTTAGAAAGCATAGCCATCCTATGGGAGGTGCAGCGTCCCAACCGCCTGGTAGATACGCGGTGTCTCATTTATTTTTCCTCCTTGTTCTTTTCGTCTGTTTCCTCTTCGTCGTCGTCGATCGGAGTGCTGATGTCTCCGCTCAGATGGAGGTCAAACTTCGCGAGTTTTTCCTCGATCTCCTTAAGGGAGATCTTCCCGAGGTTGCGGATCTTGAGCAGATCGTCGCGCGTTCTGGAGACAAGTTCGCCGATCAGATGAACGCCGCCGCGAAGCAGGCAGTTCTCGCTGCGGACGGAGAGCTCCAGGTCGCGGACCGGCCGCGAATAGATGGAGTTTTCGCCCATCGGGAAACCGCCGGCCGCCGGCGACTTGGCCATGCCGGCCAGAGCCGCGGACTTGGCTGCGTCTTCGTTCTTGATGATCTCGTCAAGCGCGCTGCTCCCGGGTCCCGCCAGGGAATCGACGATCGACGCGTAATAGCCCTTGAGGATGCGGCTCGCCTGTATCACGGCCGCCTCCGGCGCTACGACGCCGTTTGTCCAGATCTCGAGCGTGAGGCTGTCGTAGTCGGTGCGCTGACCCATGCGTTTGTCCTGTATATCGTACTTCACGCGCTGGACCGGCGAATAAAGAGCGTCCGTCTGGAGCGCGTCGACCGGAAGGTACGAGGCGCGCGGACGGTCGATCGGCGCATAGCCGGTGCCGGTGCCGACGTAAATGTCCATGACGATCTTCTGACCGTCTTCGAGCGTGCAGATCACTGCCGTCGGATCGGGGAACTCAACCTCGCTGTCGGCCTCGATGTCGGCTGCGGTGACCACCTTCGGCCCCGTCGCCTCGAGGTGCAGCGTCCGGATGGCGGCCGAATGGCAGCGGACCGGAATGTGCTTAAGGTTGACCAGGAGCTCGATGACGTCCTCTTTGACGCCGGGCATCGTGCTGAACTCGTGGAGAACACCCTCGATACGCACCGCGACGATCGCGGCGCCACTGATGGAAGAGAGCAGCACTCTGCGGAGTGAATTGCCGAGCGTTACTCCATAGCCTCTCTCAAGAGGCTCAATGGTGATCTTTCCGTACGACGGGGTGGATTCCTGTACTATGATCTCGTGGCGATCATGCTCCATATGCTCCCCCACCTTTCGTCCTTACTGACGGGCATAGAATTCGACAACGAGCTGTTCGTTAACCGGAACTTCAATCTGCTCGCGGGCCGGAACCGTGACTATATTGCCCGACATTGCCTCGGCGTTGTAGGAAAGCCACGCCGGAATAGCGCGCGCCGCGGCCGCTTCGGCGTTCTGCTTGAGGACCGCGATGTCCCTGCTGCCCTCTGCTACGGCGACCACATCGCCCTGCTTGAGGGTGGCGCTGGGAATGTCCACCTTGCGTCCGTTGACGGTGAAATGACCGTGGCGGACGAGTTGGCGGGCCTGGCTGCGGCTGACGCCGAAACCGAGACGATAGACCACGTTGTCAAGACGGCGTTCGAGCAGCTGGAGGAAGTTGTGGCCGGTCTGGCCAGTCATGCCTGTGGCTATCTCATAGATGTTGCCGAACTGAGTCTCGTTAAGTCCGTAGAAACGACGGAGCTTCTGCTTTTCGCGAAGACGGATGCCGTATTCGCTGAGCTTTCCGCGGCGCGTGCCATGCTGTCCCGGCTTGGCGTTGCGCTTGGTAAGCCCGCACTTCTCTGTGTAGCAGCGGTCTCCTTTAAGAAAGAGCTTCGTGCCCTCTGCGCGGCAGAGCCTGCAGACGGGTCCTGTATATCTGCTCATTAAATCGGTTACCTCCTTTAAGGCCTAGACGCGGCGCCGCTTGGGCGGACGGCATCCATTGTGAGGGATCGGCGTTGCATCGCGGATCACATTGACCTGAAGTCCCGCCGCCTGAAGCGCGCGGATGGCGGATTCGCGTCCCGGTCCCGGGCCTTTTACCACTACGTCTATTTCAGCCACGCCGTGATCCTGTGCGAGCTTGGCGGCCTGTGCCGCCGACATCTGCGCCGCATACGGCGTGGATTTGCGCGCGCCCTTGAAGCCCTGGTTACCGCCAGAGGCCCAGGAAAGCGCGTTGCCCTGCTTGTCCGTCAGCGTAACGATGGTGTTGTTGAACGTGGAATAGATATGAGCCACGCCGTAGCTGACGTTCTTCTTTTCTTTGCGTTTACGACTGCGCTGTGCGCGCTGTTGCTGCTGTTTGGCCAACTGTTGTTCCCTCCCCCGTTACGCCTTCGTGGCGATCTTCTTGCCCGCGACTGTGCGTCTCGGCCCTTTGCGGGTGCGGGCGTTCGTTTTGGTCCTCTGTCCGCGGACAGGAAGGCCAAGACGGTGTCTAAGGCCGCGATAGCAGCCGATATCCATGAGGCGCTTGATGTTCATAGCTATTTCGCGGCGCAGATCGCCTTCGACCTTGCGGTTGTTGTCGATCTCGGCGCGCAGCTTCTGTTCGTCCTCTTCGCTCAGGTCCTTGACCCTCGTGTCGGGGCTGATGCCAGTCTTGGCGATGATGTCCTTGGCTGTCGCAGGCCCGATACCAAAAATATAGGTAAGGGCTATTTCGATTCTCTTCTCACGCGGCAGGTCGACGCCGGCTAAACGTGCCATCCCCTGCTACCTCCTTACTCCCTGACGCTGTTTGTGGCGCGGATTCTTGCTGCAAATGACGCGCACAACGCCATGGCGTTTGATTACCCTGCAAAATTCACATATTGGCTTGACCGACGGTCTTACTTTCATGTAATGCAGACCTCCTTGACTGAAAACTAGATTCCCGTTAGGGAAATACTCTTGCGCTATTTATATCTGTACGTTATCCGCCCGCGGGTTAAATCGTAGGGCGAAAGCTGCAGTAAAACACGGTCTCCCGGCAGTATCCTGATAAAATGCATGCGCATCTTTCCCGAGACGTGAGCCAGAATCTTGTGACCGTTTTCCAGTTCCACACGGAACATGGCGTTGGGCAGCGGCTCCATTACTTTGCCTTTGACTTCAATTACTTCTTCTTTGGCCATATAGCAGCCTCAACCTCCCTGTCTGCAAGATGTGCTGCTGTTCTCAGAGACCGCGTTCATTCTCTGGATCAACCAGCCGTTGTCCAGAGGTTTCCCGCCAGCAACACGCCCAGCCACATCTTCGAGATTAATCAGTGTTCTCTGGAGGTGAGCCGTATTTTTCTTTTTCGGCTTCTCGGTCCGGTAATTGCGCCCGTCCGTGATGAAAACCCGGGACTCGCCTTCAGTGCCCACAACGACAAACCGCGTACCAGCGTATCTTCCGCGGCGAACCAAAACTACGTCGCCCGCTTGGAACTTCCCTTCCGGGACGTTCGGGATTACTCCCATGGAGTCAGTATCTCCACTCCGTCCTCGGTCACGAGCAGACTGTTTTCGAAGTGAGCGGCATCGCTGCCGTCGGCGGTAGCCACAGTCCAGTCGTTTGAAAGGGTCTTCACCTCTTCGGCGCCGGTCATGACCATCGGCTCAACGCAGAAGGTCATTCTCTGGCGCAGCGTGATGCCCGTTCCAGGATCGCCGTAATTCGGGACCTGCGGAGCTTCGTGAGGCCGACGTCCGATGCCGTGTCCGGCGTAGTCTCTTACGAGGCCGTAGCCGAAAGGCAGAACGTAGCTCTCCACCGCGTGTCCCACGTCGCCGAGCGTCGCGCCCGGCTTGACCGCCGCCATGCCTCTGTGCAGGGATTCGAGAGTGACGTCGAGCAGCCGCTGACGAGCGTCGCTTATCTTTCCCACCGCAACCGTGCAGGCCGCGTCTCCGCAGAACCCCTCGATCGTCGCCCCCGTGTCGATGCTGATGATGTCGCCTTCCTCGAGGAAACGGTCTTTCGAGGGAATTCCGTGCACTACCTCTTCGTTAATGGAAACGCAGAGCGTGCCCGGAAAGGGGATCGGCGCCCAGGAGGCTTTGTAGTTCTTGAAGGTGGGCTCGGCTCCCTCTTTGCGAGCGAGAGCTTCGGCCGCCTGATCAAGAGTCAGAGTGTCGACTCCGGGTTTCACCATGTCCCTGACCAGCTTTAGCATATCCGCCACGATCCGACCTGCATGACGCATTTTCACAATGTCGCGATCGCTTTTGAAAGTGATCATCTACTGATTGGCCTTCTTCTGTTCCAGCGTTTTAAGCACGATGTCCTTGCCGCCCGTCGCGTCAACCGTGATCAGGAGTCCCTGAGCGCGATAGTAATCGATGAGGGGCGCGGTCTGACTGTGATAGACCGCCAGACGCTTGCGGATGACTTCTTCCTTGTCATCGTCGCGCTGGACCACTGGTCCGCCGCACTTGTCGCAGACTCCGTCGACTTTCGTCGGTTTGGAGACCGTGTTGTAGATCTCACCGCAGGACTTGCATCCGCGTCTGGTCGTCAGTCTTCCGACCACGACCTCGTCGGATACGTCGAGCTCGACTACGGCGTCGAGCGCGAGTCCCAGCTTCCTGAGCAGTTTGTCGAGCGCTTCGGCCTGAGGCGTGGTCCTGGGGAAGCCGTCCAGCATGAAGCCTTCCTTGCAGTCGGGCTCCTGCAGACGCTTCTCCACCATGCCGATGATGATCTCATCGGGAACCAGCTTGCCTGCATTCATATAAACCTTGGCGTTCTTTCCCAGCTCTGTTCCGGCCTTGACGTTGGCTCT
>Ga0163159_1001368_pt1 | contig 23557 bp, 16 predicted proteins | sample BioMet9_FD_108702 | JGI IMG/M metagenome (GOLD analysis project Ga0163159, IMG submission 108702) | Microbial communities from bioreactor (seeded with sewage sludge) at Lawrence Berkeley National Lab, California, USA - Biofuel... | ecosystem: Engineered > Bioreactor > Anaerobic > Unclassified ... | reverse complement strand
TTCCTTATTATTGATGATGTGATATCCGTTCACGATTATCATCGTAGACTTGATTGAAATGAGTACTCGTACGCTGGTTTCAGCCTATGGCACATCCAACTATCAACAATTCAGATAATGAAACGGCAATACACTCCTTTTCGTAGTTGAACTACAGAAAATTATGAAAAGTCCACAACATCTGAATGTATTATAGTCACATACACTTACAATTAAAAGAAAGTAAAGTATGTAATTTTGCTTCTGTAATTATCATACAAGGAACATATGAAATTTTTATCTGCTATTATGGCGAGTAGTGAATTTTTAAATTAATTGAAAATTTGCAAAGATAGGTGGCAATTGTGTATTTATTCGGCGAAGTTTAATAAAAAATTTATGAAAATGAGTGGTGATTATAACATGACAATTCAGGAATTAAAAGTAGGAGACAGTGCATTTGTGGCAAAGACCATTTCAGAATCAGATGTTTACATATTTGCAGGTATTACAGGAGATTTTAACCCTGTCCACATAAATGAAGTAGTAGCAAATAAAACAAATTTTGGTGGAAGAATTGCACACGGCATTCTTAGTGCTGGTTTGATTTCCAGTGTATTGGGAATGAAGTTGCCAGGACCGGGTACTATTTATCTAAAGCAGGAACTGAAATTTACCAAGCCAGTTCGTGTTGGAGATACGGTCAAGGCAACCTGTACAGTATTGGAAATTTTGCCAGAGAAAAATATTGTGTATTTTGATACGGTGTGTACAAATCAACAGAATGAAGTAGTTATTAAAGGAAAAACCATGGTAATGCCACCTAGAAATTAAATAAAAATGATTATCGAAAATAAAATAGAATAAAGAAAAAAATATTTATATAACAGGAAAATATTTCTAAAGAAAGTTTATCAATCAATTTAAATAATCAATGGTTAATTACATAATGATAAAGTCCATATAATTGTGTAAAAAGAAAGAGTTATCTAATTCCTTTCTAGGGTATACAAAAGCCTCGATGTAACATTTTCTTATTTTATGGTAGATGTAGTCTATTTGAAGATTAGTGAAGTAGAGCGGGGCGTTTCTCGGATGCCCCCATATTACCAACAATTTAAAAAAAAAGACACCGTAAAATCTTAAGTTTTTGCATTCAAAAAAGATGAAAAAAGAAAAACTGGACATCATTCTTTTCGTCATGGAACGAATGATTGCGTATATGGACACGATCATTTGTTGGTTACACAGGAAGCTTTGGACGACTATTTGTACCGTAGGCGTCCTTTGGGGATTTTGGTATATTGTATGTGCGTTGCGTTCTTATTGCCGTACCTTCAGCTGCAGCTTACAACACTTGGTCTTATTGTGGAAGTTGCAGTTTTGGATGGGGTTACACGAGTCTTGGCTATGTTGATTGCATTTGTTATGGTTGCTGTGTTTGTTATTCTTCAGCGGGCTAAAGGGGATTGTTTCGACGGCTGTTATTAAAGATGTAAAGATAATGAGTTCTATGGCTTTCTTTGGTATTTATCTGCTGTATCATTATTGCGGTGGTATTGACCAAATGTTTGCTAAAGTTGAAGCCATCAAAGGGCAATCCCCAAATTTTTTGTAAACCTCCGAGTGGTGTAAAATAAAATTACATTATACGGAGGTTTTTATTATGGTAAAAAGAAAACGCAGTCTAGAAGAAATGGAACGTCGTGCCAAAATTCGTAAATTGTTGCAAATGAGCAACATCACCAGCATGGATGATATCCAGAATTTATTCAAAGATACCTTTGTCGAATTTATGGAAAACGAATTGGATGATGAATTAGGGTATAGCAAATATGACTACAAAAATAAGGATACAACAACGGTTGCAATGGGCATAGTTCTAGACACTGCGCACCAGTTTCGGGAATGTGGACATTGTTGTTCCTCGAGACCGCGACGAAGATTTTGATCTGATGATTCTGAAAAAAATCAAACCAGTATCAGGTACGACCTACTACCCGTTGCCAAAGAATGGCAACAACGGCCATTGGAAATTCTGTATGCCGTCGTTTTTTTTGATGCGATTCATTACCATGGCTGCAGTAAAGGACAAATCATCAAGAAAGCAGTATATATTGCCATCGGTATCAATCTAGAAGATCAAAAAGAAGTATTAGGGTATGTGGGTGAAAATGAGAGTGCCAAATTCTAGACGACCATTTTTAATGGCATCAAACATCGTGGGGGAGATGATATTTTGATTGCGTGTACCGACGACGGAATTTTCCCAAGCCATCGAAGCCGTTTATCCACAAACAGAAATCAAGAATTGTATTCTCCATCAAATTCGAAATTCGACAAAATATGTACCGTATAAAGACATCAACGCGTTGATGCACGATTTAAAAGCTATTTATGCTGCAATGGATGAATCGGTAGCATTAGAAGCGCTGGAGTATTTTTCCGAAACTCGGGATACTAAATATCCATTCATTGCATTATCTTGGAAAACAAACTGGGAAAATTTAAGCCCTTATTTTAAGTATCCAGAGGAACTACGCCGACTAATTTATACTACCAATGCAATCGAAGGATTTAACCGGTAACTACAAAAAGTGACAAAAGCAAAGTCTGTATTCCCAACGGATGACAGTCTGCTCAAAATGCTGTATTTAGCCATGGTGGATATTACTAAAAAACAGTCAAGTCGACGGCCTGATTAGAGTAAGATCCATGCACAACTCACGGCGTATTTTGCAGATCGGATGCCGGATTGATTGACAGGGGCATGTCCTTGTTGTTATATTGAAAACGAGTCAACGATATTACCGCTGACTCGTATGAAATCGTAAAAAATATCTACATATGTGAATTGCCAGCGTGTAGTTCACTACTATTTGAAGTGTGTCTTTTGTGCTATAATCAAGTTAAATTTTAACGTATCATAAAATAATTTGAAAGTGTTTTTAAGATAAATTTCTTCTACAAATAACTATCAATAATGCAACATAAACGATAAAACAATAATTCATTTATGAATGTAAAACATTGCAAGTAATTTTGAATTAGTTGTTACAAGAGAAAACTAATTCTATGCAACAATTTTTTTATGCAGAATAATGTTTGAAAATTGTATTAGGAGAATTTTATGGAGAATAATACTACAGAGGGATATTTGAAGCACATTTCTGACAGTTTGAAAAATGGAAAAGCCGCAGTTTTGATTGGAGCCGGATTTAGCAAAAATGCAGAGAAATCAATACAATCTGCTCCAGACTTTCCTCTTTGGAATGATTTAGGTAATGCTTTTTATAACAAATTATATCCAAACGATTCAGAAAAAAAATATAATTACACAAATCCACAGGATTTGGCAGAACAAATAGAAGCATCATATGGTAGACCTGTACTGGATAATTTGCTAATTAATTTGATACCAGATCTTCAATATAAACCTTCTTCTTTATATAAAAAATTGTTGGAATTACCATGGACAGATATATTTACAACCAATTATGATACCTTACTTGAACGTGCTTCTTGTGATGTAATTGAGAATCGATTTCGGATTATATCATGTAAAGAAGATTTAACAAGTGGGGCGGAAGTTCCTCGTATTATTAAGCTTCATGGCACATTTCCATCTTATCGTCCATTTATTATTACAACTGAAGATTATAGAACATATCCACATCAATTTGCTCCGTTTGTAAATACGGTTCAGCAATCTTTACTTGAAAATACATTTTGCTTAATAGGATTTTCAGGTAATGATCCGAATTTTTTGAGTTGGATCGGTTGGATCCATGATAATTTAGGCATTGAAAATTCACCTTATATGTACTTGTTGGTACATCACCCGATGCCAGAAGTACAGAGAAAATTACTTTATAAAAAAAGAATTATTACTGTAGATATTTCATATATCAATGCAAATAAAATAACTTCTGATAAGAACAAATATGAATCATTATTAGATTATTTTTTAAATGATGCTTCGATGATTAAAATTAATTGGATTGTAGATAAAAAAATTAATTTTACTGGGAGTAGCTTTGATCAGATTATTTCTCAATTGGAATGTTTACATAAACAATATCCAGGATGGATTGTTTCACCGAGTAAAGAACGTTCTATGATAAGCATGTATGTTGAGATATTGCAGAAGACGCTGATGAATTTAACAAAGAAAAAAGAAAAAAAAGAATTATTATTTTTATATGAATATAATTGGCTACGAGAACAATGTTTACGCCCATTATGTGATGATGATATGGAAGCTTATAAGGTTATCTTACGTAGGCATTCTCAATGTACTCATGAAGAAGAACACTTGATTATTTCATTGTTATTATCGCTATTGCAACAAACTCGAGAAAACGGTAATGATAAAGAATGGATTGTTTTATCTCAAAACATTTGTGACCAACAACCGGTTATGGATGATGATGAAAAAGATGCATTTATATATGAGCAGTGTCTGTTTGCTTTATTTCATTTCGAATATGAAAGATTAAATAAAGCACTTGATGAATGGAAAAATAATATAAGTCTCCCATTACGAATGATACAAAAAGCCGGTTTGTTGGGCGAATGTGGCAGATTAGAAGAAGCGTATAATCTTACACGAAATAATCTTATATCAATTAGGCACCAATTACAAAGAAATGATGATGATTATTTTTTACTTTCGTGTGAAAATATATGTATATCTATAAGTGGATTTATAAGAGCTGCTATGAAGTTTCATCATAAAAAAGAAGTCAATAATCAAGTACAAAAAATGGAATCATATGAGAACGATGTCAATAAAAAGCGGAATTATATTCATCATAAATATCAATGTGCTTGGGAAGAGGAAAATGAAAAACTTCAACAGTCTATGGAGAGTCCATATATTCCTTATAGAATACAGACGATAAAACCATCCTTTGATTTAGGGTATATAACTACGAATGTTTGTTTGTGTGAAGACAAAGATTTCATAAATGCATATGCTTTTTTACATTTTAGAGAAAAAACGGGATATCCTTTAAGGCTTTATAATATAACACATGGCACAAATGCAGCAAAAGGAGCAGCACAGCGAATTGCGAAAGTATTTATAAGATGGGCCATTATTACGCTTGTACGAGCTAATGAAGAAAATGAATTCGAAAATCTATTTAATCGTACTGTACTTAATAAAACTACGGTTGAACAAATTGATGATATGTGTAGTACTTATTTAGATATATTAGATAAAATAGAACCATGGATACTTTCTAATGGAATGGCGACGCATAATTTTGCAGAACAAGCAGCGCGTGTATTACCTGCATTGTTATCATTTTTTTGTTGTAAATGTAGTGATAAAATTCTTGTTAGAATTTTAAAATTTCTTTTAAGAATATATAAAAGTGAGCATCGGTTGATTCATGGAAATATAAAAAAGTTTGCTATACGTTTAATCAAGGCATTGTCTACACAACAAATTGTTGATAATTTTGACACTATCTTAGAGTTTCCTGTTTTTAAAAATTATAATCCTTGGTATCCTGATCCAATCGAATATATTAATTTAACATTGACTACGTTGAAAATAGAAAAAAATAAGTTTGAATCTATGTTTAAATTAGCACAAAAGGGAAATCTTGGTGCAGAAAGACGTGTAATATTTTTGGCATTGGAAGGCCTTTTGTCGGATCGTCAAAAAAAGGCAGTTGGGAAACTAATTTGGCAAAATGATAAATTAAATTCTTTGTTATTTTTTCGTAATATTTTTCTTGATCTATCATGGGGTGAATCTGCTAATTGTAAAAATAAATTAAAGACGGAATTATTGGCTGATTTAACAGAAGCATCTGAAAATACGAGTATTAGTAGTAAATTGAATGATTTATTAATAGAAGTTCAAAATTGTATATTAAGGAAAATATTTAACACAAAAGACATTTTTATGATTATTTCTGATTGTAATAAATTAACTGCTCAGTGTATTTTAAAATTACAAAGCAATAAAAATATTCCAGATGTTTTTAGAGAAAATAAAGATTTAACAAATAGTTTATATCAATTGTCTGTTGTTTTGACATACATATTTATATATTATCCGAGAAGAATTGTTTCAAATGAGGAAACTGCAAAAATTAATAGAATTGTTAATATTATAGATCAACAACATATATGCCATCCACTATTGTTAATTTTGTGGAATAAAAAAATACACCAAAATATTAATGAGCAAGAAATGTTAATTTATTTTTTACTTTATGGATCTGAATATCAAAAGAAAGGTGTTTATAACACTTTATTTATTTTTATTAAAAATTACAAGTTGAATAAAACGATTAATCGTAGTACTTTTGTATGTTTATTATATATAATTATCGATCAGGTGATATGGGATGGTGGAAAATATAGAACTTGGGCAATTGATGTTTTTACATGTACAATCAAGAACCTTAATAATATAATATCAAAAGAAATCTTTGACAAGTTACTTCAGGGATTACAATTGTTAATTAAAGAGAGTGAGATAACCGAAGAAGATACAGAGAAAAATGTCAATCAAAAGACATTACTGAGGGTTGCTGCGGCTTGTTTAGCGAATGAAATTATTAAATTTTATGACTCTCAAAACAAAGAAATCCCAGAAGTTCTAAAACAATGGGAAAACATATGTAACGACTATAATGAATTTGTGGAAGTTAGAAGAACAATGAATAATTAGCAGAACTCTTAGAATTGACCTAGTATAATGAAGTTGTAATACCTCGTTACTGTATCGGAGGTTGTTACCATAAATCAAAAATATGAGCCTGAGCTCAAGAAGAAAATTATTTTCCTTTATCTGGAAGAAGGTCGGACGCTGCAAAGTCTTACCGATGAACACCATCTCGGCAAAGGCACGTTACGATATTGGCTGAAACATACCAGCAAAGAATGCGACGAACACACAGAAGGACACCATGTAGAACTCCAACGGCCACGAAAGCAGAATGCAGAACTTCGTAAGGAAAATGACTTCGGTAGCAGTCTTTGCTACTGAGCAAGGATGGTTGGCTTTTCGTTTTGGGGAAAACGATAAAAAACATTTAGATGAATGTATAAACCTTATTCTTACTTATGTTTCCATAGGATCCCTGATCAATAGGAGAATTGCAGATGAGACCTCAATATTTAGATTGGCTAATTCAAGAAAAAACAGTGATTACTTCTGAAGGAAAGCAGATTGTTATATATGAACTCGTCATTCATGACGATGAGCGTGTTCTTAATTCATGGGCGACTCATTTGCGGAAGCATTATTGTGCCGATTCAGAAATAGATTTTTTGCTAGAAGGAAATGGTTTTACAAGAGAGCAATATCTAAAAGAAATAAAGTTTCCGGATAAAACCATCAATCCGGGACCTTCTGTGCGTTCAGGAGATTTCACGGAAATTCTAATTGCCGATTACGTTCAATATATGTTGGACTATATCGTTCCGAGAACACGGTATGATCGCAAGGTAAATAGAAATTCATCTACTATGGGTAGTGATCTTATAGGATACAAATGCGGTGAAAAAATTAGTAGCAACGATGAACTTATAGTTTTTGAAGTGAAAGCCACAGCCAGTGAAATTCGTCCGGCATCGAAAGCTCGACTGCAGAAAGCAGTTGATGATTCAAATAAGGACGTTGTTAGACTTGCGGAATCATTGAATGCAATTGTTCAACGTTTAATAGATCGAGGAAATTTGGATGAAGGAAGACAAGTGCAACGATTTCAAAACGCTTCCGATACCCCTTATCGAAAGACATTTGCTGCGGCTGCGGTACATTCTAATAAGTCTTATTCCAAGGATCTGCTTAAAACGGTTTCAACCATACATCATGCTGACCAAGATTTGAAACTTATAGTTATACACTGTGATAAGTTAATGGAGTTTATCCATGAAATGTATGGGAGGGCATGTAAATGTTAATAGGGAAAAATTCAAAATATTTGCTAAAGCAGACACGCTCAAAAGCAAAAATGTATGAATATAGTGTTCCAGACGAATTGCACATCAAAGTTGATGATAAAGCAAATAAACTATTACTGATTGCAATTGCGGCAATTGGAAATATTTCGGCGCAGGTACTTCATGCGAACAATCCCTACAGGATAATTCCAGCGGATAAAAAGGAAGAACTTGAATTTGCATCACATTATTTTGATGCTTTTTTACAATCCAAATTGGACCCAAATTATCCTCAATATTACCTGATGTTAGGAGCAATCGCATATTATTTGTGTGATTACGTTGGTAGTGCAAAAGTTATGGCAACTATGATTAATGTTGATGAGTTGGATCTAGGGTGTGGTAGGATTGAAAAAATATTGGCATTATTACTTCAAGATCGATTGAATACAAATACGTTTGGGAAAGCTATTCAAGAGACTCCGTATGATTGTTATTTAAATCAAGTAATTACAGCTTACAACGGTTGCTTTTATCAACATGAAACTGTTGAATTGGACTTTATAGCGAAGTTTCGCTCTCTGATATATTCGCAGGGTTCACCGCGTGAATTGCTGTTAACCGATGCTATGTTGGCAATTTTGCTTATAAAAATTGAACGCTCCGCGGTAAACCTGCTTCCGATATATTCAGGTTTACCAGTGGATAATTGGGAAGGAATGTTAAAGAACAAAAAAAATATTTGTGAGCTTTGGCCAGCCCAAATTCGGATTGGTGAAGCTGGTGTTTTTTTAGGAAAATCAGCGATTATCCAAATGCCAACTAGTTCTGGTAAAACAACATCCATGTCAATTGCTATCAGATCTTCATTTCTAGCGGGAAGATCGGTCCTGGCTGTTATTGTTGCACCATTTAGATCATTGTGCCAGGAAATAAGTACTGATATTTCTGATGATTTTTCGGATGATTCTCATGTTCATGTCAACGCTTTTTCTGATGTTCCGGAAATGGATGAGCTACGAGAACTATTAGCATCTGGTGAAGATAACAGTAAGAATATTTTGGTTTTAACTCCAGAAAAGTTGCTTTATTTACTAAGACAAGATGAGGGACTAATTATAGATGCAGGTTTAATTATATTTGACGAGGCACATATGTTTGATGATGCTTCAAGGGGGGCTCAGTATGAACTCTTGATTTCGTCGATTATGATGTATTTAAGTCCTGGTACACAAAGGCTTCTTATCTCAGCTGTCATTCCAAATGTAATACAAATTAATGATTGGTTCACGGGCGGAAAAGGTGTTGTGATTGCTGACAACTCAATACGTGCAACAGAAAAAAATGTTGCGATTACTGATTGGAAAAAATCGTATGGATACCTGTATTTTTTGGATCCGAAGGATCCGAATGAATCCGAGTTTTTTGTACCACGTATTATAGACATAAAAACGTTGAACAAACTGAAAAGAAATGAAAAAGAGCGGTTTTTCCCATCTGTAAGTTTCAACAATAAAAAGGTTGAGCACAATGATATAGCAATTTATCTTGCTCTAAAGCTGAATCATAATGGTGGAGTAGCAATATTCTGTGGAAGAAAAGATACTGCAGACAGTGTTCTGCGAAGAATTCTTGAAATAAATAACAGGGGTATTGACATTTCGTCTTTTAACACAAATGTGGTTGATAATGAACACGAGAAAATAGCACAGTTAATAAAAGAAAATTATGGGCAAGATAATATTTATTATGAGGCCGCATTGAAAGGAGTGTTCATTCATCATCGAGGGGTATCAAATGGAATCCGGGTGTCAACTGAATATGCAATGAAGAACAATCTAATTAGATGTATCGTTTGCACATCAACTTTAGCACAAGGCGTTAATTTACCTATTCGATATTTAATTATTTCAAGTCTTTATCAAGCTCAGGAGAAAATAAAAGTGCGAGATTTTCATAATCTTATTGGACGAGCTGGGCGAGCAGGACAATATACAGAAGGAACTATTTTATTTTCAGAAACGTTTGTGTATTCCAGACGAAACACAGTTAAAGGTGGCTGGCGTTGGAGGGAATATTTAAAAATGCTCGATTCCAGCAATTCTGAGGCTTGCCTTAGCCAGTTCTTGTTACTAGTGCATCCTGAAACTTTCGAGGTTGCATACAATACCCCCAAAAAAACATATGATTTTTACAAATTAGCATTGGCACGTTATACACATGCTGAACAGTATGAACAAGTAGTGGAAAGATTAATATCAAAGTTTAAAGAAAAATACCCATTAAAGATATATATCTTTAAATCTGCTATTTATAGAGTTAATATTAGTTTAGATGCAATTGAAAGTTACCTTCTATCATTTGTTACAACAGAAGATGACTCATTTAGTATGGATGTGCTTGTTTCTAGCACGTTTGGTTATTTTCTTTCCAATGAAAAAGAAAAGAAGCGAATGATGACTCTGTTTTTAACTATTAATAAGTATTTGTTCCATATGGTAAATAGTGCACCTAAGCGTGCTGTTTTTAGCCATACTCTACTTGGAATAAATCAATTAATTGAAATAGAACAATGGATAAATATTAATTCGTCTGCGTTGATAAGTTGCGAGACAACTTCTGACATTCTTCAAATGCTTATGCCTCAACTAATACAATACACAGGTAACAAGAGCATGAAAGCTGTCGTTTTGAAAAATGAACTTTTTGGAATTGCTAATATGTGGATTTTGGGAATACCCTACAAACAAATTTTTGATTATGCGCTTGAGCACAATGTTAAGATCATTCGCAGAAATAGAGAGGTAGACATACAGCTTAGTGATATTATAGATATTTGTGATGAGGGATTTGGGTATGCATCAACACTGATTATTAACGCTATTTCAGATCTGTTACAATTTGATTATCAGGAAAGTGAAGATGCCTGTAAATTGATGACTGAGTTGAGTAAACAGATGCGATATGGACTTCCGACAAGAAAGAGCATTATTATTTATGAATCAGGATTTGGTGATCGCATAATATCTTTAAGGCTTTCAAAGGAATTGCAAGGGATTCGCATAAAGACTAAAAAACAATTTAAAGAAGCAGTAAGAGAAAGAAAAGGTGCTTTGATAGAAGCGTTATCTGAGTTTCCTAAAGTGTTTTTGGATAGAATGTATGAACTGTGTAATTCTTACTAAATTATGACGTGGTAAGAAGGATAAAGAATAATATCAGAAGCGGTTAAAAGTATCAACAAATCAATATATTGTAACTATGGATGGAAATAGAAGTAATAATGAATTAATTAAATTATAAACTAAACAGTAAGTCTATAGTTGCAAAATGGGGATAATATATTTGCTCCTTACTTGCGCCTTATAGTTTTATGATTATACTACATTGGCGTTATTACCAACTAATTTGTTTTTCAAATAGGAGTGCTGGTTAAGCCGATTTCTTTCCTTTGGAAATATGTTGATTTATACTTAATGGCGTTCGTAATGAGAGGGTCGTTGGTTCAAATCCGATAAGTGGCTCCATACAAATAGCGGCTTCCGAGAAATCGGGAGCTTATTTTTTTTGTCTAAAATTGAAAAATGCCCCTTATTTTGCCCCTTATTTTTGATTTTTTGATAAAAATAGGTTGATAAAATAGGATGTATTATTATACATACATATTCTGTTATAATCATTTTTGTGGTATTATCGTAATTGAAGTGATATTTATGACTAATTGTGAATTTTATATTTGATCACGTAAATGTAGCGATAGTACTGCTTTTAGCTATAGCTGTAGAAAAAATTGTTGGGTTCATAGTAGAGCCTGATTATGTGTTGTGTGTTTAATGAAGGTGTGATTTTGAATGAGGGAAACTGTTTCCAATATTGACGCCAAACAAGCATATGCGGCAATAATCCGTCAAAAAATTAAATACGGTAATTATCATAAGGTACTATTTCATGTCCATACACCGGCTTCATATGATTATCATTTATTGAAAGAATGGGACGTAAAAACGTATCAACAAAAAACAACGGAAGATGTTATTAATGCATTTTCGAACTTTTCTGGTATTCATTGTAATTTTAGTAAAAACAATGGTGGCAAGTCAATCCCTAAAGTATTTGTATCAGAGAAAGAACTGTGGTCATATTTATTACTCGGAGAGGGTTTATGCAAAAATAATATAGAATTAGTTGTAGTTGCCGATCATCATACGATTGATGGAATTCTGAAGTTACAGACAGCCATTTCGGAATTAAATAAAAAGAAAACACTAAAAATATATCCTGAAGTAATAGGAGGTGTTGAAATTTCTTGTGCAGATAGATTACATGTTGTCGGGATTTTTGATGCTTCTAATATTGTGATACAACAGAAAATTTCTCAATGGTTGCAGGATAATTTAATTGATGAGGAATCCGGAGTTTTTGAAACGAGCTTAGAAGTTATGCATCAATTAAAAGAGTTTGAAGCTATTCCATATATTGCACATATTAATACTTCAGATATTTTTAAAAAAGAAAAATATTTGAGCGGTGCTTATAGAAAAAAAATATTTGGTTCTGAGTTTTTGCGAATTATTGGAATATCTTCTGCGAATATGAAAATTTCAACAATGCAACAAATTGAAAATGTTAGTGAAAGTATAAAAAAAGATAAAATTAATTTTGTGATTGATAATGATGCTCATGATATACAAGGGCTTGAGCATAATTTATTTTGGATAAAGGGTGAGAAAAGAAATTTTTTTATGCTTCAGGAAGCATTGGAAAATTATGATATTTCAGTTAGTCTATCAGTAAGTAACCATTCACGTACATATATAAAAGGGATGTATGTAGCACCAAAAATGGGGAATAATACAAGTTTTTTAACTAGTCGAGATAAACAACAAGCTTTTGTTATAAATTTCTCTAATGCTTTAAACTGTTTTATAGGTGGGAGAGGTACTGGAAAAAGTACGGTATTAGAACTTTTAGAATACACTTTGAATCAAAGATGTAGTAATGAAAAAATGCTTAATTTTTTATGTATGCATGGGAACACATATGTCCTTTGTGTATGTGAAGAAAAAGAGTATTTGATAGAAATGATAATGCCTTATAAAGATACAGAGGAGAATAACATACTTTTTCGTTTTGGACAAAATCAAGATCAACGGTATCATTATTCATATATGTTTTATGATAAAAAAATAGCTGAATATGCATTTAAAAACTACCTCAATGTGTACGAAGTTGAGCATTTTTGCCTTCGTCGAGTGCATAGTAAGAAGGCGGTTTTACGCAAATTATTTGATATTAGGTATTCTGTTAATGAATTAGTAAGCACTGCAAGTGGAGATACAATTAATCAATTTATTTATAATAAATTATTTGAGAATAAAACATTATCGAATTTAGATTCACAAGTTAAATTTTATAATATTGGTGGTTTACAAGATTTTCTTTCTAGAATAACAACCATATTAGAATATAGAAAGCAAAAGATACATTTAGAAATTACACCTTTTAATGAATCCCAAAAAAATCTACTACAAATCGTTTATCATCAAAATGTAGAAAGTTATACAGAACCGCCGGTTTCTGAATGGTTATTTGGAAACGATAAACCGGCTAAATATTACAAAAATTTTAATATTACATCACAGCATGTAGTTGATTATTTACTTAGAATTTATGATCAAATGTCAATGGTTCAATTTTGTATCTTGCTTTTTAGTAAAACCATTACAGCTGAGAAATATCCAATTTTACCTTTTGTTGAACCAACAGCGGAACAATCATTTCATATTATTACTCGGAATAATGAAGACAAAATTATTAAAATAATACTTGGTGATATTTGTAAGCTAAGTAATCTTCAAAGTATTAAAAATTACTTTCGAAATTATTTTCAAAATATAGAAAAATTCTCATTAGAATTTAATGTTAATAGTAAAGTTTCTAACGTTCAACAGAAACCATTATATAAAGATATTCAATTATTATCTTTGGGACAAAAGGTAGTTGCTATGCTAGATTTTATTTTGGGGTACAGTGAGTATTCAGGTGATTATAGACCTTTAATTATTGATCAACCAGAAGATAATCTTGATAGTCAATATATTTATAATAATTTAGTTACGCAATTGCGTCATGTTAAAGAAGAACGGCAAATTCTTATTGCAACACATAATGCTACTATAGTAACTAATGCTATGGCAGATCAAGTATGTGTGATGCAATCTGATGGGGAACATGGCTGGATAGAAGCTAATGGTTATCCGGGAGAAAATAACATAAAAAAATATATCATAAATTGTTTGGAAGGAGGCATAGATTCGTTTCGACATAAACAGCAAGTTTATAAGCGTATTATGTAATAACTCAAACTATAATGATTTTTCCATCTCCTTTTTCTAAACACTAGGTTCGTAAAAAAGGTTCAGATACTAGTGAGTGATGACGTAGAAAGTTTAAAGGAAAATTGGAATGTAGTTTTGAACGAGCCTCCATACGTTAGACTTGAAAACTCTAGCTTATGGGGGCCAATTTTTATGGCAAAATACAGTTATGAATTTAAGTAAAAGATAGCTCTGGAATATCTTCAAGGACATATATTGGCTGAATCGACTTCCTTGGCGAAAAATGCTATGAAGACGCGCCACATTTTATGTAAACTCCATTCATTGTTTTGAGTATGTTATTCTGAGGATTTATGTTGAAAAGTTTTATATTTTGAATTATATACTATAAAATTGAAGGCGAACACTAATCCAATTGGATTGGTGTTTTTTTGTTGTACATTCTGTTTGTGATTATTTGTAAAAAATAATATGAATATAACATATTAGTAAAAATAGTTTGCTGATGATATAGTTGGTATTCTATTAATTTTAAAAGAGGTGGTATAAATGGAACCGTATTTGATTTCAGAACGAGAATTAGCAAACACATTGGGACTGTCGTATTGGACTGTAAGAACCATGCGTTTACAGGAAGGCCTGCCTTTTATTAAGAGTGGCAGCCGGGTCTTTTATCGGTTGGATAAAGTAAAGGAGTGGATGACGAAGCAGGAAGAACAAAATTCTCAAGCACATGCAAAACCCAAACGGATACCTTGTCATTATTCATGGTAACTATTTTATTACCCGCAGTTGTGAGCTGAAAATCAGCTTGCAGCTGCGTTTTTTTTATTATAGGAGGATGTTGTATTATGCCGAAACGGATCAGAAAACGGGGGAAAAATTCGTATGAATTAAGTGTGACGAATGGATATGATTATTATGGACGGCAGCGGTTATTTACTAAAACGGTGAAAGCTGCCAACGAAAAAGAAGCAAAAAAATTATACTATGAATTCGAAGGACAAATCCGGCGCGGCGATTTAGTATGCCATAAACAGATTAAATTGGGAGATTTTGCATACCAGTGGTATAAAGAGTACTGTGAGCCCAGACTGGCAGTATCCACGCTGCAGAATTATAAGCGGTGTTTGCAGCAGCATATTATTCCGGCATTAGGACATATTGATATCCGGACATTGCAGCCGTTTCAAATTGTTATGTTTATTAATCAGCTGCTGGAACCCTGTCAGGGGCCCAACAGCCAATCCTATGGAACGCATAAACAGACGGCGTTATATTGTTACCGGGTTCTTTCTTCTATGCTGGCTACTGCAATTAAATGGAACTTAATTGCGTATAACCCTTGCGAACGGGTAGATACGCCAAGAATACAAAAAAATATGGTCTATACGTATAATCATCAGGAAACAAGAAATTTAGTGCAAGCGGTTCATCAATTGCCGATTCGGGAAAAGACGCTGCTTATGGTAGCGTTATCTACAGGAATGCGGCGTGGTGAATTATTAGCACTGCAGTGGCCGGATATTGATTTTACGGAAAAAACGATACATGTTGTGAGAAGCTGTCAGGTAGTTCCCCATCAGGGAGTATCCACCAAAGAGCCAAAGACGATGAATTCCATGAGGTGGATTACCGTGCCGGATTCTGTCCTGCAGCTGTTGGCTGCCTATAAACAATGGCAGGATACCATTCTATACGCGGATCAGGAACGTGAAACAGATTGGGTGTTTGTAACAGATAAAGGTGTTCCCATTTATCCGTCCACGCTATCCCATTGGTTTAAACGGTTTTTAGCACAGCATGAGCTGCCTCCCATGCCGTTTCATGGATTACGGCATACTTCGGCAACACTGCTATTAGCAGCAGGAGCACCCATTAAAAGTGTTAGTGCCCGATTGGGACATGCAGATATCCGGACGACAGGAAATATCTATGCGCAGGCATTGCAAAGTGAAGACCGCAGTATTGCGAATACGATGGATGACATCTTGCATCATACGTAATGTATGGTATCGTTACGTGAATCTGTATTTATGGAAAAAATAAAACGAGTTCGTGCCGATTAGATAAACAGACTCGTTTTATTTTTTGCTATTGAAAATGTATTGTACATTAAAAAAGTAGTTGCATCAATAATACCTTTCACCGACTTCATACTCGTTTTTTGGTGCTAAAACATAGGGAATAGATGTATTTAATAAATTTTCTAAATACTGGGTAAATTTTTTCTGACGCTCTAACGCAGACTCTTGTAACTGTGTGGATTCTTTGGTTTCTATATATTTTTTTAGTTCTTCTGTTTTTATTTTTATGCCGTAAAAACCACGAGCTCCCGACGATTTGTTTGTTTCCAAACTTCTATATTCGTATGTGACACCATTTTTCTTCAAATAAAATAGAGAACCCAATATATCCTGTACGGTATGAATAATACGTGTATCTTTATCTGTATAATCTTCATTGTACGTTGCTTTAAACCAGTGTTTAAAAGCATACCGGAAATCTTCGGAGGAAGTGAATGGCAACTTTGTAATACCTAATCTGGTTACTGTTTCATGCATCTTTTTTTTATCGTGAGAGCTGGCAATCGTTTTTTTGTCAATTGGTGGTATTTGAACCGTACTATCAGTACAGAATTTATCAAGGAAGGCTAACACCGTGTCATCCAGATCGGGAACCATATTATGCACATAGGCGGTTGGGATATTTTTCTGTTGAGGAAAAAGAATGCATTCGTTTATCAGCCAGCAGACAGAGGCCGCAGCAAACGTTATAGCTTCATATTGTTTTAAAGGCTGATAGAGGCTTTGAGAGATCGCGCCTGGCAGGGTAATCACATCATGCGGAATATCCTTGAAAATTGTATTTTCTGTTTTTCGAGTCCGGGCAATAAAAATATAATGTATGGCGTTTCTATGAGAAATTTGCCCCCATTGTTCCTCTTTGACGGAAGTTTTAATTCCCCGGGCAAGTGCTTTGAATCGTTTCATATTTTGCGGGATGCTATTCAATTCCGTGGTGTCTATATTAGCAAGACATCCCATTCCTTTTGTGATAATAAAATCCGGTAAATTTTTATCATTGGTCAAGGAACGTAAGGAATGTTTTGTAATGTAGTTGAAACAGATTTCTTCTAAAAACCTTTTTACGTAATACGGATTTTCACAGTAAATAAGAGTAACATACGGAGCTGTTTCATTACTTAAGACCTGGTGGAGGGAATGGCCTACATATAGTTTTCCGATTAAAGCCATTAACTGTTCTAAAATGGAAATGCTGCTATCAGTTATGGCAGTCAGGATGCTCCGTAAATTACCATATGGATTTTGTGATCTATTTACATAGGTCCGACATTGATTTTGAATGCGGCCAAACTGAAATTCTACATTAGAATCGTAATCTTCAATTAACAACTGATGATATACTTCTTTTTTGAATTTCATGAAGGCGGTAAATTTTTGATTATTTGTAGCGTACTGGGCTTGGGTTTCTAATGCAGGTGGTGAACTGGATAATATTCGTATTGCAGCAATATGCCGAATGAAATTTATAGAGATGGGTAATGTCAGGCGACTGAATTTTTGCATTTTAGGGGTCGCATATTTTATGTATTGATTCCGGTGACAGTAAAACAGTGCGATGAGTTCATTTTTATAAGGAGGATATAACTGAAATAGAAAAGGAATCTTATCATATAAAAAACGGGCTACATTGGCAAACGTACGATCGAATTCTTTTTGAGGTAAGGACCTTAATGTATGGAGAAAAGATAAATCTTTTACAAGTGTTTGAAATAATTTTGATGAACGACCATAAGGGTACGATAAATAAAAATCATCAAGAGAAGTGGGAAAGAATAAGTGCTGCATTTTTTCGTGGGACATTCCAAACCAATTTTGTGGTACACAACGTGCATCTTTAGAATTTTTTAATTGTAACCTGATGCGATCAAAATCACTATCAGAAATATTATTTTTGTTATCCAATAGACACTCTATTTCTAGTGAAGCTAGAGGAATCGGGTTTAATACAGTGCCGGTAGGCATTAATAAAATATTTAATATATCATGAATTTCATTATCGGAAAAGCCACGTGTCGACGTTTGAATAAAATTTTTAAAAGAAGTCCTGAGTAATAATTTTTTCAAAGTAGTTATCTGGGATGGATCGGTGTCAATATGAAACGTACCAATAAGCCGTTCTTCTGGAATTATATTTTTATTATAAGTAGTAAAAAGGGCATCCACATCTTCCAGGGAAATGATGGTTTTTTGATAATTGAAATCAAGGTACACGAATGTTTCATCCAGCAGTTCTACCTGTATATTATTATTAGGGAATATGCATTTGTTAATACAACCAAGTATGGATTGATACTGCCTGCAATCTGGATTGGGACAAGCACGGTCAATATATTGCTTAGCGAGTTCTTGACATTGGAAGTAGGCGGCTTCGGAATTTTGTCTTTCTTCGCGTAAATGTATTGCATTGGTGAAGTTAACTTGCAGTGGGGAAGGATGGATAAAATCCTTAATTGTTTGTTCCGTGGCTTGTGGCAACGGAGAGCATTCTTGGTTAAACTGAATTGGTTTTATTCGTGAGTTTTTCATTTTTTATTATCATCTCCATGTAGAATCCAGATAAAATCCATATAAATAATGAAATTCTAATAAGTATCATAGAAACATGAAAAAAATAGGAAAAATAAAATATATATACTATATAACTCCATACTCCACTCCAAAGAACACTCCATATATAATATATATAATACCACGTTATCCGGATTTTTGTATCCTGTTTTTTTAATTTTTAATATCGTACCAACAATATGGTGATTCAAAAAAATATAGCAAACGAGGAGATACATTATGAAATATAATAATACAAAATCTACTAATACCCATTGCACACAAAAACCAGGAGCCATCCTTGTTGCGTTTCGTGTTCCGCGGCCAGTGATAGAAGAAGCCGTTACAGAAGAACCGATATCAGAAACGGAGAATAATACTTCGGAACAGACATCTCATCGTTATGGGAGAAAAAATGAACTGGGTACTGTCAAAGAAATAGGGGGTAAGTTGTATTTGGTTTCGGAAGGAAATTTCCCACAGTTACTATTTGGAGCATCTATAGCCATCGCATATATGACACGGAAACATGTAACACAGGGTAGCGTGAAAAACTATGTTACTGTTTTAGTCAAAAAGAACACCTGTGAAAGTCAATTGGTATCCATTGCGGTAGATGAGTTTTTTCAAAACAGCTTTAAACGTATTGGAGAAGCATGTCCGGATGTTATATTTCGTTCGGTTATTCCTAACGGCGGTCTCTATATGCGCGATTATCTGTCGCAATTATTGAGCGCGGTTGTAGACAGAGGACTTCCTACTGAAGATCAGTATTTGTTCTGCGGCTGGTATCGTCAGGGGATGTCTTGGCAGTATCTGCACGACGGAATGCCAAACGTTACGTCTACTGTCACACTTGATAACAAGCCGAATAAAAAGCCGGAACGGAGATTAAGCGTTCATTACGAACCGCGGCAGGCATTTCACAATTTCTTTGCCTTATCGTCGCATTTTTTGCGACCTGGACAGGAAGCTGCTAACCTTCTCATTTTTCTTCATTCACATTTGGGATATCTGGCAAGACTGATGCAGGAGGCCGGAGCCCCTGTGCATCATGCGCTGTATCTAAAGGGGCGATCAAATTCCGGAAAAACGAATTTATTAGCGGCTATTAGTGGAGAAATCTTTTGTAATCCTCCGACAATCGCACGGCTGGAAGATACGCAGTCCTTTTTGGAAGGCGTGATTGACGCTATGCGTGATTCCATCATACTGATAGATGATGCCCATCCTGCAGCAACACGTGATAAAGCCAACATTATACGTGCCAATATCGAAACTGTTGTTCGGACATTCGGCGATGGACAGAAGCGAGGAATTCGAGGACCGGGTGGCCAGTTAGTAAAAGAAGCAGTATCGGAAGCCGTGTGGATGACCGGAGAATATTATCACTTGGCGTCGTACAGCTCGTATTTGCGAGTGTTGCTGGTTTCCATTGAAGATGATGGCGTTGACTGGGGGACGATCGATCAGCTGCAGCAGCGGCCAAACATAGCGCGTGATTACTACACGGGTTATATCCACTACCTGGAAGAACATTTTGATGACACCGTTGCATTTTTCCGTTCTGCTGCGACAGAACGGCGGCAATACTGGAAGCAGGTGCTGCCAAACTGCATTTCACGAACAGCGGATATTGGTATGGCGATGGACTTTGCAATCTTTACCGTTGTTGGATACGCAGCTTCCGTGGGCATAGATATTGCCGATTGGGATCAAGAAGCGCAAGATTTAATCAAGTCTTACCTATTGGATAAAGTCAGGCAGGATATAAAAGCGGATCCCGTGGAAATTTTCCGGCAGGCCATTAAGGACCTCTATGACTCCGGAGACATGAAGATAGCTTCGGATAAGCTTACTTTTAAAGACCATAAAGAATTTCTAGGATATCGGGAAGCAAATAAATTTTTTGTTATCTATAAGCGTTTGAAAGACCGCGTCATGGAGTGGTGCGGGCAACAGCATATTGCGTATATGGAACCGGATTTGTCCTTATTATATCAACGAAAAATTTTGTTAGAAGAGCACCCTGTTCGATTTACGACAGACCGATATGATACGAGCCGTCCCACTATGTTGGTTATTTCTATTCCGGCGCTTAATAAAGGGGCAATCAATCCGATTCCGATGGATGTGTAATGTCAGGATGTCAGGTCTGGCATGTGCAATTTGCAGTATACGTTTCCTGTAAGAATAAAGTATATGATCAGGTTAGAAAAAATAAACAGCGTGGAGAGGCTGGTCGTACATGTCCATGACCGTTTTTTCACGCTGTTTGTAATTCTTGTCTGAAACGCGCAATCGCTTTCATAATGCAATACAGCATCGGTTTTATATTCATTCGTGAGTCGTTGCTATCTGTTTGTCATATTGAAATGATACAGCAATCACTTCTATTTTCCGGAAGAAAGAAGGCGTGTTATCGCGCTTGACAGACGTGACGGGTTGACAGAATAAAATATGGCTTAAGTTTGAATTGTATTACAGAAAATGGAGCAAACAGATGTTCTACGGTAGATAAAGACATGAGTGGAGCCATTAAGTGGCGAGGCATTGGGGTATGACAATAACCGGATATTTTTTTATCTCGTGTATTCTTTTTTGCTTGGTAACAGTTCTGTTTTTTCGAAGGTAATCAGCCATACCATATCAATTTGCAGGCTATGGGAAATATCAATCAGGATGGACAGCGGGACATTGTGATTATATTGTCCCCGTTCAATTCGTCCAATCATGCTCGTACTAACATGCGTTAGTTCGGCCAATTCAGATTGTTTCAAATGCCGAATTTTCCGGTAATAGGCAATTTTAGCACCAACTTTTTTATAAACCAAATCTTTATCTGTATACACGAATAGCACCTCCTGGTCTCTGGTTCTAAAAGAATAAAAATAAAAAAGCGCACTTTGCTAGTAAGGTACGCATTCTTATCAATTTTGATGGATATTTATTAATAACGTGTAAAGCTATCAGGCAATATTTTCCCCCTTTCGCTGGCAGTTCATACACAAGGCTCGGCCATATTTATCTTTGGAATATTTAAGTACCTTTTCCGTGATTACCGTACCGCAGACACTGCAAACAGGCTGCCGGGTGGATTGCCGGGTTCGGTTCGGTACCGACTGCATCTGATGACGATGTGCTGTTTTTTCTTCCGGAGTAGTTGTTATTTCATCCGTATGGCAGTCGGCTTCCGGATCATCGCCGGTACTAATGGCAAAGCTCAGGAGATAGGCATACTTAATCGCGGCTGTCTGGGCTTTCATGACCGCCTTATCTCCGGCATCCTGCCCACTGCCCAGTCCTGTGATCTGGATCGTTTCCCCGGATTCCATATCCGTTAACTGGATATCCATCCGCACCGTTGCCAGTTTTTCTATATTTCCCTTCGCCGTGGTAATATCATCCAGCCGAAGTAGTTCCGGTACCGCAGCAGATGCAATCCCATATTGGACAAACGCCGTATTCACTTTCTCCAGTACATCGGCACTGGTAGTATACGTATACCCATGGTACTTGTTTTCCCCTTTTTTCATCACATATCCGCAGTCTTTCATGACGGCAATTAGTTTTTTGGCTAAAGCTTTCATACTCATTCACTCTCCTTGTAATAGCTAAAAGTCTACCCATCCTATTTTTTCTCATCACACGGCAGCGTCACAATTATGACATCCTTCGCAGCCGTGATACTGTTTGTGCCCCTCATCATCGGTATAAAGGCAGGGGGATGGTCCCCAACATGTTTCATAAATCTCGTACGCTGTACTGGAATGAGTAGGCGCTGTATATGTTTCCTGCAATTTCCCGTCTTCATATCGCATCCACCCGCAATTCGTGCCGATATCTTCATCGGCCCACACATGTGTGATCGTACTATCCGGAAACATCGCTGCCAGTTTTTGGATGACTGGTATCGGAGCAGCCCATGCTGTTTGAAAGGAAAGTGTATGATCCGGATCCGTCATTACTGCATCCATGGCATTCCATTTGGTGCCCCAGTGTGCAATAGACCAGCCATACCAATCCGTATGTCCATATTGCTGTTGATTCTGATAGGCTTTTCTTCCTAAATCTCGGTTGACCTGCCGTTGTTTTTCCATCCGACGAATATACGCTTTGATCGTCTCATGCGTATGCCGTTCCTTTTCATAGCGGCTTCGCAGGCCGTCCGGAATGATGCCTTCCTGCAAATATACTGCTGCATAAAAAGATAGTTCCATCACGCTGCTGGATTCGATCTGCAGAGACGGTGGCATCGGGATAATCCGGTTGAAATCCAGCAGACTGTCTTTTCCTTTTATGGACTCCCATAGTTGTCCGATATGCGGACTGATAATCGTTACCTTATTTTGCACGTAATTTGGCATCGTACTATTCTTCCTTTCCTATTTGTTTTATGTACCTTTTTTAGCTATAGCATAAAGGTTGTCCCACCTGTCCACGTTGTCCGCAAGATAAAAATAACCTATATACAATATCTATATAGGATTATATTTTTTAGGACAGTATGGACAAAACGGACAGATACTATTTTGATAGGTCATTACCCGGCTTTTCTAAACTGCTGCAGCTTTCTGCCGTACGGGCAGTATTCCCTGCCGTCACAGTAATCCAGACATTTCCGATTCTGCCATCGCTCCCGGGAAGAACAGATCGGCGGTAGGATATGGGTATCTTTTGCCTGCTGCAGCAGTG
>Ga0163159_1001365_pt1 | contig 23575 bp, 20 predicted proteins | sample BioMet9_FD_108702 | JGI IMG/M metagenome (GOLD analysis project Ga0163159, IMG submission 108702) | Microbial communities from bioreactor (seeded with sewage sludge) at Lawrence Berkeley National Lab, California, USA - Biofuel... | ecosystem: Engineered > Bioreactor > Anaerobic > Unclassified ... | reverse complement strand
TGTAACATTATTATGGATTTCTTTTCGTCCTGGCATAAAAGTTTGCCAAAGAATAGAGGTTTTATTGTCGGTTAACGACATTGTCAATCGTTTTCCTACCAGTTTCTTTTCGGATAGGTTTTCAATTCCCGGCTCCATATTGACTGATCCTTTCTTTCTTAATATCATTTCCAACTATTTTTTCCTCTATGTATTCGTATTTCAACCTTGCCGGATTATCTGCTGTGTCGTTTCTCACGCTTGTGCCCAATGATCACAAGTGGAGGAATAAATTTTTTCCGCTCTGCAGAAACCGCTATGTTTCGAGCGGAATTGCATCCCGAGTACTCGGGACCGCTCAACCGGGGGTTAATCTATAGAAGGTTTGGTCAACGACCAATGGCTGTGGATGATTTTCCACTCGTTATTTTCTTCAAGCCTATACACCTCTGTACAATTCTCTTTCCAGAGTGTTTCACCTGAGTATGAGTGCAGATTGTAGGTCAGGACGGCCATTGTATCGGTTGATTGTACAACGGGATTTATCATTTCGAATTTATCCATTTTTACTTTTCCCCGCATGCTTTCGTACAATTCTTTTATCTTGTCCCAACCGTCAAGCCGCCTTTCATGTGCAGGGTCGAAATAAGTAAAGTCTTTCGAATAAAGTTCGAGATAGGGAGAGGGATCACCTTTGTGCCAAGCATCGAGAGCGGCTGTCTCCAAAGCAATGATTGTTTCTGTAATAGTAAGCTTATCCATGATATTTTATATTGAATTGATAATTTTTCTGTTTTGCGATTCTTCAACTGCATTTCATTTGTCACTCAAGGCAAAGGTAAAAAAGCACAATTTGTCATTTAGGACGCATTTTGCATGACGCACAACTTATATAATAATAGGAGTGACAAAATGATCCTAATACGACCTAAATTTGTTGCATTGGACTGACAACTGTCGGTTCTATTTTTCAAAAGTAAATAATTATTTTTCACAAATCATCAAATGCCGATTTTATCATTCTTATTCCCATCGTATACCCCGAGTTAAATTGCTGGATTGTTCAATTGTTAATTTTATTGATAACCTGCCGGCATAGTTTTAATCTATTGTAATTGCGAAAACGCAATTTCCGCTATGTTTCGAGCGGAATTGCATCCCGAGTACTCGGGACCGCTCAGCCGGGTATTTGTTTGTCCATTTATCCTTTATTTTTTTGTTTGTCTCTGTTTGAAATACGAAATAGAAGATAAATTACGACTGCTCCGCCTACATATAATGCAAACTCAGTCCAATCGTATTGATAAAAAATACCATTGAAACTTGTATCAGGTAAATCACTCATTTTAAATCTTATTCCTGATGGGCTGTCGTGCCAATTATTTTGAACTATTTTTACAAACGGCCAAAACTCATCTGTTCTCGGTGTACCACCATCATTGAAAATACTTACACGACTATAAGACATGAGCAATGCGAATAGATGAAAGCCACACCAAACAATTAACCATGTCAAAGTAGTCTTATTAGGTTTAATTGCCTCTAAAGCTGGGTTTGGAGTTTTCTCAGTAGTTACTTTTAGTTGTCCTGTAACTTCTGTTTTGAAAATTTTTTCATCAGAGTCCGATGGAGGTGGCGGAGGAACTGATTTTGGTTTTAATGTTTGTGCAAGTTCTGGAATGTCTTTTAGTTTTTGCCAATTTTCCATTCCTTCTGTCCAGATGAGAGTTTCATTAGTCAGTCCTTTGTCTGCTAATTGTTCAATAGCGAAAGGACCACTTTGGTCTTTACCAAGTATAAAAAAATACTCTTTCATATTTTTGTGATTTTATTTAATTGATATGTTCATTTCTTGCTGTCAGTTTTAAGCTAGCACTATCGCCATAGGGTTGCCGCTAACATTCGCGGCTATGCCCAGTGCGGGATTTAAACCGTGTCCCTATCCACCGTGAACAAAATTAATTAAAAACTACAAACTACGCAACCCACTGTAACCCGCATTGGCCATGTGCTGCCTGTTAGGTGTTGTTTTTATTATTAAAATATGTATTTATTACTTCATTCAATTCATCCAATGTGTTACTTATTCTATAAAGTATAACCATACATTGTTCTTTTGTCAAAATTTTTAAATTGTGTGCAAAATCATTTCTTATGAACTTAAAAATTGTTCTCAATTCACCTCGGTAACATTTTATTGCAGCAGAATTAAAGTTATCATTGTTTTTAATTATTTTCTCAATATGATAATCAACTAAACTTTGTCCATAAAGGTCCAGTCCGCTATGATATTCTTTAATACGGGTTTCTAAAAGCACGGATGCTTCTCTAATTGCAGTATCAAATTTACCTATCTTTATTAAAGGCTCGGTTAAATTATTAAGCTCTTCTGTAAAACTAATCTCATTTGAAAGTTTGATTAATTCATCAATACCCTTTGCAGTCAAATTTATCGTATTAGTAATTATGGCACAATCCCTAAAAACAAAATCTTCTTCGTCTTCATCGAATTCTGGTTTTGAATACTTTGTCTCTTGAAATTGTCCGTTGTTGTCTTTGATATATAAAATAATGTTACCTTCGTTATCCTCTTTTAAGTTTTCACCAAGCTGCTTCTTAAAATTCTCAAAACACACCAATTTAAATTCATAACCACTTTTTTCTATTACACCATCAAGTAAACCTTTTGCTTTTAGTTTTATTAAGTCTTCATGCCAAATCGCAATATGATAATGCTTGCTATCAAATGGGGCTTTTAGTGTTTTGGGATCTTGATTTACTAATAATTTACATCTGTCTATGTCATCTATTTCATAAAATTTAGTCCCTTTTGGAAAATTACCTAATGTTCGTAAAGCAATCTGCCAACCTATTCCAGATGGATACATTGGCCAATCAGCATGAATTGCAATAATCCCCCCATAACCTAAAAGTCCTGGAAATTTGTCTATCATATATCATTATTTAACAATCATTTTAAAGTATATAGTTGTATTTTAAAAATAACACCTAACTCGTTTATACCCCATGATTTTTTTAGGGGTGCACATCCATTTTTAATGAATACCACTGAAAAATTTCAGGCTTTATTTACAAAAGTAAATTAATTCTGATTAAAGAGGTCATCAAATGCCAATTTTATCATTCCTATGCCCGTCATATAAACAGCAGGAGCGTCCCTCGCCCCTGCTTCATTTCATTAATTAGTTAAATTGCTGGATTGTTCAATTGTTAATTTTATTTGAAACCTACCGGCATAGTTTTAATCTATTGTTATAGCGAAAATACAATTTCCGCTATGTTTCGAGCGGAATTGCATCCCGAATACTCGGAACCGCACAACCGGACAGTTCTGCTTTGGTTCTAAGCGGCAAAACATTTGCCGCTTAGCCAAGCAACGTTTACATAATAATGAGTTTTTTAGTAATGCAATCGTTTGATGAAAATAACTTTAAAATATAAATCCCTTTTGGTAAAGTTGATAAATCTACCAGCCCTGAATTTCCATTAAAGACTGTATTATCTAATAATAATTGACCACCTGTTGAATGAATAGTTAGTTTCTCAAATTTCTTTTTTGATTCAATATTGAATTTACCATCATGCGACGGATTTGGATAAATTAAGATTTGTGAACTATTTATATCTTCAATTGACGCATGAATTACTGTTATATATCTTATAAGACTATCCGTTCCGCAAGTATTCTCGGCAACCATTTTTATATAACCGGTTCCATCATGCAACCATCTAACCGTTACTGAATCCGTACCATTTCCTGTAGTAATGGTTGCTATATCGGAGGTCCAATTATATACAACTGGTTCGGTACCTTCTAATTTGCTTACATAATAATTATCAAATTCGGAATGAGCATACGAATATCCATAGATAGAGTCTATTATTGGGGTAACACAGTCTAAAATATTAACGGAATAATAAATGCTATCCTTTCCACAGTCATTGGATACAACAAGTAAAAGTGTATCTATGCCGGTTTGACTCCAATTAATGTTAACCAACGCTGTTCCCTGTCCGGATAAAATTTGTCCATATTTAACGCTCCAATTGTAATATGGAGAACCAGTACCATAAATTTTCGCATTATATTCTGAAGGTTGGTTAACAGTAACATTATATGGCCCTGATATCTGATTAATAGATGGACAAATACAGCCAACTGAATCCATTTTATAAAATAAAATACTTTCTCTTTCAATGGAATCATCATCAAAAAATCCAATTACAGCCAAACCATTATCATCTGTCTTAATACAGTCGTATAAATATCCTTGATATGGATGATTTAATCCTAAATTATTTACCCAAATTAAATTTCCTATTGAATCTGTTCTGGCTATATAAAAGTTATCTCCTGTTGCAAAAAAGCCTTTGTCATTGGTTTCAATAATGCATCTGCCCTGTAATATATTAGTTGTTTTGCTCCATTTAACATTACCTACAGAATCAATTTTCATTAATAAATGTACCCCCAAAATAATATAGCCATTATCAAATGTCGAACATACTGAATATGCAGATGTCCCTTCATCATACTTTTTCTTCCAAACAAGGGTTCCAACAGAATTTAATTTTATCACATCTAATTTATATTCGCCGTGATAACCGACCTGAGATTCTCCAACAATAATGAATCCACCTTCATTTGTTTTCTTCATATCATGAACGACATCAAATCCACCATCTCCATAAGTTTTAGCCCATAAATTTTCTCCATTTGAATTTAATTTTAATATAAAAATATTCTCATTGCCAGAACTAATTTCATAAGCTCCAGCTATCACATAATTACCATCAGATGTTTGGACAATATTGTTTCCTTCAGAATATAGAGTACCAAAATTGAATTTTCTTGACCAATTTATATTACCCGCAGAATCTATTTTAATAACAGATATTCTATAATTATCAGTGGAATTGCCTAACAAGATATATCCACCGTCAAACGTTTTTTCAATTGAATTTCCCCATATCATATCAAAATATTTAGTCCACATAATATTCCCAAGAGAATCAGTTTTGATTAGATATGCACATTGATAATCAGAAGCTGTTTCTGAAGTCCCTAAAATAACATATCCTTTATCATTACATTGTCTGATGCAATTTGCTCTATCCCAATTACCATCATTATAACTTTTTTCAAAAGTTCCCTGTCCGTATGAAAATGTACCAATAAACAGACATAAAATAAAAATAAATTTTTTCATAGTTTTCATTATTTAAAATAAAAAGTTTCATTATGCATTCAATATCAACCCTGTCAGGTTTTTGAAACCTGACAGGGTTTTTCCCAAACCTTATAACCTCATAAATCCCGAATCGCTTCGCTCGGGACTTCACTACATTCAGCTTTACAAATCCCGACGAAGAATCACTAAGTCGTTCCTCCTAAGCGATTCTATGCCGGGACTTCACTTCGTTCAGCCTTATAAACTTTTTAACTTTATAAACTTTACAAACTTTATAACTTTATAAACCTTACAAACTTTATAAACTAAAGCATCACGGCTTCACCTCTTCCTCCCCTTCCGTATGTCCTTTGCCTAAATCAATGATGATACGGGCATTCTGATACTCCTGGAAGAAATCGGGATTCGTCGTTTCGTAGCTCAGCATCATCTTATCTAATTTATTTTTCAGGATATTGTCGCTGGAACGGAACAGCCCGGCAATGTTCCGGGTGGAAACGCTGCTCTCGGTGATGGCTATCCGCGGGGCAGCTAATACGTCAACATATTCATCAATAGCTCCGGACAATTCGGTAACCATAGCCGGAGTCAGGTTGTAATCGCCCAGCAGATTTTCTACTGCACGGGCTTCGGTCAGAATGATACGGCAACGGTCGGCGGTTACCGTATCACGTGCATTCATAAGATCGGTCATGGAATAGTTCACCTTTTCATAAAGGACAAAATCGCCGATAGCCGTAGCATACGATTGCAAAATTCCGCCTATACGCAAAGCCAGCGAAGACATCCGATGCTTCTTCCCTTTTTTGTCCTTTGCCACACCCGTCTTCGTACGTTCTTGTTTCTGCCTTTCGGCGTTGAGTGTATCCACATTGCTGCGGAGAGCAGTTACATCATTGGAAAACGCAACAACGGTTTCCCAGATCGTGCGAAAGCGTGTCAATACCATCAACACTGCTAAGCACATGTTCAATTTGTTAATTTGTCTTATAGTCATAATTTGGATTTTTTTGTTCAAAGATAATACAAATTATAAAACATTGTAAGTAATTTTTTTCCGGTTGGTTATATTATTTTCGATAGAATACAAAACTACTTGTGTCTCAATATTTTTTATGAAAATTTCAGTTAATTTTTTTTTTGATTTTTTTTTCGTAATTTTGAAATAACTCTCGAGTTTTTTTATTTCCGTTGATGACAACTGCCATGAGGGTTGACTCTTACACTATGGTTAGCATGATTTATAAAATGGCAAGGGATATCTTTTTTTTGGAAGATACCCCTTTTTTATTGACAACTATATTTTTTAATGGATGAGACCATCCTTGCATCGTCAGATGCCATCTTTTACATGTATGAAGCCTTCTATGCACTGACAGATGCAATCTTTTGCATGTATGATGCCTTCTATGCGCTGACAGATGCAATCTTTTACATGTAAGATGTCATCTATGCACTGACAGATGCAATCTTTTTCATGCAAGATGCCTTCTATGCACCGACAGATGCAATCTTTTTCATGTATGATGCTTTCTATGCACTGACAGATGCAATCTTTTTCATGTATGATGTCTTCTATGCGCTGACAGATGCAATCTTTTTCATGTATGATGCTTTCTATGCACTGACAGATGCAATCTTTTTCATGTATGATGCCATTTTTATAACGTTTTATGGCTAAAAGGGCCAGAACTGGTTGTCGTACCAGATGCTTTCTTTAAGTTCCTCGTCTAATTGGTGAAGTATTTTATGATGTCCCTTTTCCCAGTTGGCTAACCAGTGGAAAAGTTCCTTCTCGTTAGGGTCTGTGGCTTCGTCGGCCCATTGGGTATAAACTTCTATTGCCTTTGTTTCCATGTCAATAGCGGATGATATGGCAGCGGCTTCAAATCCGGCAGCCGAGATACTTTTCTTTATTTCGGGCGACAGGATCAGTTTAGCTGCAAGCTCGCTTCCGGGGCCTTTTAATTGTTCTTTCCCGAAAGATTTGTTTTTTGAAAAGGTGGCAAATTGTTTCGACAGAAAGTCAATATGCGTTTGCTCTTCTTCGGCCATCAGTGTGAAAATTTTTTTCACCTCAGCATTAGGAGTGTTGCCTGCTACTTTTTCGTAAAAAGCTTTACCGCGACGTTCCATCAGTAGCGCGGTTTTCAGAATATCGGTAGTCGTTTTTGTTTCCATGGTAATAATTTATTGGTTTATTAATAATTCGATAGTTTTTTATTTATCATCCGTTTAACAGTAAAAAAGCGTAACACAAAGATAATTTTTTTTGAGCAATTAATAACTTCATGTTGTATTTTATTTTAAAATGAATATTTTTGTTCGCAGATTGATAATAGTTGATTGTTGTTGGTTGTTTATTGATGGCTAAGCTGAAGATTTACTCCCGACTTTTTCCGGGGTTGATAGGTTTATACTCAGAATTAGGATTGATGGTTTAATGTCGGTATTTCTGACACTAAATCGTTTGGGTTTTAAAAAATATAAATTTGAATAATCACTGTTTACACATTGAAAGCCTCTTCCGGCAATGGTCGGGAATGCCTGCGGATACGATATCTCCTCTTCCACTATCGGGTTCCAACCGAAAATATTTCAGAATACAATCAGCTACACATTTAGCCATCGGTGTTTATAATCCCGATAAAAAGGAAAATGCGGCTTTTTGCGGTTTTACTAAGCATTTCTATAATAAAGGACTCCATGTTCCTCAACTTTATGCCGAGGATCCGGCAAATGATGTTTATCTCATTCAGGATTTAGGCGACACTACCCTGTTTGCACTTCTTGCCAGGGAACGCAAAGGGAAACTATTTTCCGGTAAAATTATCCAATTATACCATAATGTTGTTGAAGAGCTTCCCCGTTTCCAGATTCCGGGTGGCGAAGGCCTGGATTATTCATTATGCTATCCGCGACAGGCTTTCGACCGCCAGTCCATGCAATGGGACCTGAATTATTTTAAATATTATTTTCTGAAATTAGCCCGGATTTCGTTCGACGAACAGTTGCTCGAGGATGATTTCCGCAATTTTACCAACTGGCTCCTTCAAGCCGACAGTCATTATTTCCTCTATCGCGACTTTCAGAGTCGCAATGTCATGGTTCAGGATGATAAATTATTTTTTATCGATTATCAGGGAGGTCGCCGGGGTGCGTTACAATACGATTTAGCCTCGCTGCTCTACGATGCCAAAGCTGATCTCTCGCCCGAACTTAGAGAAGAACTGCTGGAACATTATCTGGAAGTTCTTACGCAATACATCCCGGTGAATGCTGATGAATTCAAGCGTTTTTTCTATGGTTTCGTGCTCATCCGCATCATGCAGGCCATGGGAGCTTATGGCTATCGAGGTTTCTACGAAAAGAAAGAACTATTCCTGCAAAGCATTCCCTATGCCGCTAACAACATAAAATGGATTATCGAAAACGGTAAACTTCCTGTGGAGTTTCCTGTATTGACCCATGTTTTGCATCAGATTGCTGGTTCGGAATATCTGCAGACTTTCGGAAAGCCGCTGCTAAAAGTGATGATCAACAGCTTTTCGTTCAAACGGGGCATTCCTGTTGACCTGAGCGGCAACGGTGGCGGTTTTGTATTCGACTGCCGTGCCTTGCCCAATCCCGGAAGATATGAAGAATATAAAACGCTGACCGGAAACGACCAGTCTGTAATCGACTTCCTCGAGAGCAAATCCGGGATACAACCCTTCAAGGAAAATGTTTTCAGCCTCGTGGATCAAAGTGTGGATAACTATCTGGAACGCGGCTTTGCCAATCTGATGGTTAACTTTGGTTGTACCGGCGGTCAGCACCGTTCGGTGTATTTTGCCAATCAGATGGCAAAACATCTTACGGAAAAATATCATATCAACATTGTATTGACCCATCGCGAACTAAGCAAATAGCACATCACATGGCAAAAAAAGACGAATACTTTTACCTCGGCAAAATAACACGCACCGTTGGCAATAAAGGCGAGTTGGCCATTTATCTGGATGTGGACGAACCTGAAAAATACCGCCAACTCGATGCCGTGTTTGTGGATATGAACGATGAGCTTATTCCTTTTTTTATCGAAAAAATACGCATCCGTCATAACAGTACCGCCGTAGTTACAATTACAGATATCAACAATATAGAACAAGCGCAGTTTTTAATCAATCGCAAGCTTTATCTGCCAGTAGCCCTGTTACCAAAGTTAAAAGGGAACAAGTTCTATTACCATGAAGTTACCGGTTTTGAAGTGATAGATAAAAACCACGGTTCTATCGGCACCATAGCCGAAATACTCGATTATCCTCATCAGGCCATTTTCCGTATTCTTTTTGGTAAAAAAGAGATATTGATCCCGGTGAGCGACGAAATCATCCGTAAGGTTGACCGAAACAAACACCAAATTCATATTGAAGCGCCTTCAGGTCTCATAGAAATTTATATCTAAATGGAACATCAACAAATGAAAACTCTTGAGTTAACGCTCGATGATTCGCTCAACAACAGTAGCACTAACAACGCACCCAAATCAACCGCCGGAACGCCTTTGGTAAGTAGTTTCCGTTTTAAGCAATTTGCTGTTCAGCATTTCCAAAGCACTATGAAAGTGGGCACCGATGCCGTTTTGTTAGGCGCTTGGGCAGAAGTTGAAAATGCAGAAAGAATACTCGATATCGGAACCGGTTGTGGCATTATTGCCTTGATGCTTGCCCAACGTTCCACGGCAAAAATTGATGCCATAGAAGTAGATAACGCTTCCTGCGAAGAAGCCGGGATGAATTTTGCGAATTCTTCCTGGTGCGACAGACTTCATTTGATAAACAAAAGCATACAGGAATATGCAACATCCGGTAATCCTGTTTATGATACCATCGTCTCCAATCCACCTTTTTTTATCAATTCCCTTAAATCGGCTGTGGCAAGCCGTAATCTTGCCCGGCATAATGATACGATGAACTCGACGGAACTCATTGCCGCCATTAAAAAGCTACTGAAACCCGAAGGTAAATTCAGCCTTATTCTTCCGGTGAATGAAAGCATGCTTTTTACTGAGGAGGCTGCCGAAAATGGATTATATTGTCATGTTTCTCTGCTGGTACGTCCCAAACAAAATCTGTTACCCAACAGGGTATTGATGCAGTTTGGATTTCAGGATGTCCGTTCGATAACCGACGAATTGAGCATTCGTAAGCCTACTGCCGAATTTACGGATGACTACCGTAAATTAACCCGTGATTTTTACCTTAGCTTTTAACCCTTGTAAAATCAGCGGCAAAGCTGAGCTATAATCTTTTTATGCCGGGGAAATTGTGTTTGCAGGTCTTCTTTTTTGCCAGCTTCAAAATCCCTGAAGTCGAATCCGGGGGCTACCGTGCAACCAACAAGTGTGAACGAATCCGGAGATTTAACTTTGGCTGCAAACCAGCTTCCTTTGGGAACAACATGCTGAGGAAATTCATCCTTCCATGAATTGTTGCCAAGCAATAATTCTGATAAATTACCCTGAGCATCTATCGTATAAATTATCAGGGTGTCTCCGGCATAAAAATGCCAGATTTCATCAGATTTAATGCGATGAAAAGCCGAAAAATCGGGCGATTCGAGCAAATAGTAAATGGCTGTTGAGATGTTACGATCGCCTTGGAATCCTTGTGGCAGATTCTCTGTTTTAATTATTTCTTCCGAACGGTATGGCTCATTGAACCAACCCCCTTCGGGATGAGGTTGCAGATTAAGGTATTCTATCCATCTGTTCATAAGCAATGATTTTTGATGCAAATATAATAATTATTGCTTATTCTTAACGTTTTCCAACTTCTCGTTAAAAATATAAATCAGACGAAAACTGATGTAGTTGTTGTATTGCTTGCGATCCCAGGTGCGTGTGCCATCAACATTCGTGAACTCTCGTTTACGGATTTCGGGTATGGAATAGGAATAGCGCAGGTTGAATTTTAATTTCTGATAGACTCTTATCCTGAGATCGAACAGCCAGTCGATATCGTTACGTTTATAGGGACCGCTCAGATCGGTAGCCGTTCGTCGGCCATGTTCCCATTCCTTAACTCCGACAAGCCTTCCCCACGAGAAACCCGTGCCTACGGTCATGGTATTGCGGTCTTCATAATGAATTAAAACCGGAATTTCCACATAGTTCAGTTTTAAATCGTAAGCGCCTGTGATTTTTTCACCAAGCAGCGACGAAGAATCGCTGTATTGTTTTTTTTGATGACTTCCCTTCTGATTGAAGATCGTTTCAAGGCTAACTGACCATTTACTGGTAAGCGGTATGATGGCCGAAGGTCCGCCAACAAACCCAAACTTCTTGAATCCATACACTTCATCGCCATCCACCTGCGAAAGATTGAAACCGGCAATCAGGGCGCCTTTGATGCGCTGGGCATGTGCTGTATTTACCATCACTATCAGCGTAACCGCCAAAAACAATTTAAATAATATTCTAAATTTCATTAAACTTTGTATTAAATAATTTTATCCATCAACTCAGAACAATTCAACCTTCCAAAGATATATCCATCAACTAACAACCATCAACTTAATTGTAAACATTCCATTTCCATAAGAAATCAATTTTTGCCATTCTATATTATTTAAAAGAAATGGAATGTTTCGTTTACTCCATCAACCATCAACCATCAACTGTTACCCCTCCTTCATCGAAAGCTGAATCCGTTTCCGTTGCATATCTACTTCAAGCACTTTAACCATCACTTTCTGATTGAGTTTAACCACTTCTGCCGGATCTTTCACGTATCTGTCGGCTAACTGGCTAACGTGTACCAGCCCGTCCTGGTGAACGCCTATATCTACAAACGCTCCAAAGTTGGTAATATTGGTTACTATCCCTGGTAAAATCATCCCAACTTTAACATCCTCGATGGAATGTATGCCTTTTTCAAATTCAAAGAAGTCGAACTTAACGCGGGGATCGCGGCCTGGCTTGGCTAATTCATTCATAATATCGGTAAGCGTAGGCATACCGACCGTAGGCGTAATAAATTCTTTCAGGTTGATTTTCCTGCGTAAATCTTCCTTTTCCATCAAATCGGCAATGCCTGCTCCGGCTTTTTCGGCCATTTTATAAACCAGGGCATAACTTTCGGGATGAACAGCGCTGCGATCAAGTGGGTTGACAGCATCACGTATCCGAAGGAAACCGGCAGCCTGTTCAAAAGCTTTGTCGCCGAAACGGGGAATCTTCTTTAATTCTTCACGCGAGTTGAAAGGGCCGTTTTTAGAACGGTAATCCACAATATTCTTTGCCAGCGAATCGCCAAGTCCCGAAACATGCGAAAGCAGTTGCTTGCTTGCCGTGTTCACTTCAACGCCTACCGTGTTCACACAACTCACCACCACATCCTCGAGGCTTTTCTGCAACATTTTCTGATCCACATCGTGCTGATATTGTCCCACGCCTATGGATTTGGGATCGATTTTAACTAATTCGGCCAGCGGATCCATCAGTCGCCGTCCGATGGAAACCGAGCCGCGGACGGTAATATCATAATCGGGAAACTCTTCTCGGGCTACCGGGGATGCAGAATATACCGAAGCTCCGCTTTCGTTTACCATGATGGCCATGATATCGGTGTCGAAGGGGATATGACGGACAAAGTTCTCGGTTTCCCTTCCGGCAGTACCGTTGCCAATGGCAATGGCTTCTATCTTGTATGCTTTTACCAGTGTCTGAATTTTATGGCTCGCCTGTTTTACTTCGCTCTGTGGCGGATGAGGATAGATGGTTTCGTTATGCAACAATGTTCCCTGCCTGTCGAGACAAACCACTTTACATCCGGTACGATAGCCCGGATCAATGGCCAATACGTTTTTCTGACCCAAAGGAGGCGACAGTAAAAGCTGGCGCAGATTTTCGGCAAACACACGTATGGCTTCCCCGTCGGCTTTTTCTTTTGCCCATTGCCGCATTTCCGTCTCCATCGAAGGCTGAAGCAAACGTTTATAACCATCTTTTACGGCAGCTTTTACTTGCGTAGAACATTCATTATTGTCTTTAACAAAAATCTTATTCAAAATATCTACAGCCTGTTCCTCATCGGGAGTGATGGAAATTTTGAGGATGCCTTCATTTTCGCCGCGCAGCATAGCCAGGATACGGTGGGAAGGAGCTTTGCTCAGGGGTTCTTCCCATTTGAACCAGCTTTCGTATTTTACCCCTTCCGAATCTTTACCTTTGGACACCTTGGAATAAATCCGGGCATCCTTGGCAAAAAGATTACGCATGCGTCGACGGCTGATGGTGTTTTCGTTTACCCATTCGGCAATGATGTCGCGGGCTCCGGCTAAAGCCTGCTCTGCCGATTCCACCTGTTTTTCGTCATCAACAAACTGCATGGCTTTTGTTTCAAGATCAATGGGACGCTGGGCCATGATAATTTTTGCCAGGGGTTCCAGCCCTTTGGCAATAGCAATGGTCGCCCGGGTTTTCCGTTTGGGACGATAGGGAAGGTAAATATCTTCGAGCTCCGACAGGGTCAGCGCTTCGTTGATCTGTTTTTCAAGTTCCGGGGTTAGTTTATCCTGTTCGCGTATGGATTCGAGCACCACTTCCCGGCGTTTATCCAGCTCGCGCAGTTGCTCCATACGGTCGCGGATTTTGGAAATCTGCACCTCATCCAGGCTGTCGGTAGCCTCTTTACGGTAACGGGCTATGAAGGGAACCGTAGCTCCTCCGTCGAGCAAATGCATGGTGTTTTGTACCTGCGACTCGCTAATAGTTAATTCGGAAGCTATCTTTTGAAAATGGGATAACGGCATATGCTTGATTTTATCAGAATGGCAACAAAAGTATAAAAAAGATGGCAGGATACATATTCTTCCGGCAAACAACATTGCAAGAGATTCAAAAAAATATTCCTTCAGGATAAAGGTGATTTTTTAAACCGGTTAGCAGAGAAGAGTTATCTTTGATTTACCCTGTGGTTTTCGGTTGTCCCTATTTCCTATTTACCTGAATTTTCCGCTTCGGATTGTTACGCCGCTAAAGTTGATTGTTTTTGTAAAGTTTATCTATTCACAACTAAAATAAATGCATTTGTGATAAAAATTCCTTATCAAATTTTAATATTTTTACATAACGTACTGAATATCTTAACAAAGATGTTAAATAAATAGACGAAAGTCTGAGACTTTTACCTAATAGTCTGAGAGTTTTAGGTAAAAGTTTGAGACTTTTAAGTAAAAGTGAGAGAGTTTTAGGTAAAAGTACGGGACTTTTAGGTAAAAGTGAGAGACCTTTAGGTAAAAGTATGGGACTTTTAGGTAAAGATGCGGGACTTTTAGGTAAAGATAAGAGACTTTTGTGTAAAGATAAGAGACTTTTAGGTAAAAATATGAAACATTCAGGTAAAGAAGTTTAACAAACAGTTCATTTTGTATTAACCGGAATATTTTATCACAGGTATCCGGGATAGCGTCAATAAATAAATGGCGCTACCGGGATGAAGGATGCAGGGTGGCTAAGGAAAAGCGTTGCAAAAGAGAAAAGAAATTATATTTAATGGCCTCTTTATTGTACATTTGTAAAATATAAAAATCAGATTCTGACAAAGATATAATCGTCATAATAGGGGTTATACGAGAATAGATTACAATTGATAAGAAGCATGTTACCAGATTACGAAATAATTTTAGGTTGGGGAATTGGAAAAATTCTTTTCGGGATAACAAAGGAAGAACTTGTCGAAATCCTTGGCGTTCCTGATGAGATTGAAAAACCGGATGATGTAAAAGGATTAAACTGGAAAGTCTATAATTACGATTCTATCGGTTGTTCCTTTTCTTTTAACTCGGATCATGAGGAAAAACTTGTTGAAATATCAATTGAAAACGGGTATTTCCATGTTCATAATTTAATCAGGGTTAGTTTAAAAAAGGAAGAATTACTTAAGCTGGGATCGAAGTTAAAACTTGGTAAAAAAATTATTGAAGATCGAAGAAGCGAGGAATATCCAGCTCGCGAACTAATTTCCTATGCCCGGTCGGGTTTAGATTTTTATTTAGATAACGGAATCATTTCCGCCATCCGGATTTCGCCGCTTTACAGTAAGGAAGGTTTTGTTATTTGGCCAAACAATTCATAGCCAAATGCAAATGCATCTCTAATTAGTCTTAAAGATGCTTTCTGAAGATTTTTTATCAGATAATGATTAAGCGGCTAATGACTTCTCGTTTATTATCCAGGGAAATTTTTACAAGGTAAAACCCTTTTTGTATTCCCTCCGTTGGGTAGCTACCATCGGAAGGAACAAATCGTTTGACCAACTTTCCCTGCAGATTAAATACTTCCACAGCAAAATAGGGCAGGCTATGGCAAATAAAAAATTTATCCTGTGCAGGATTAGGATAAAGATACATTTCCTGTCCGGCAGGTAACTCCCCGATTCCATTGTTTTCCTGGTATTCGCAGGCCCCGATGTCTACCCGGTTTCCCGAAAACCGGGGTTGGGAAAAGAAATCTGTTTCTTTATCCGGAAGTACAAAAGCGCTGTCGCCGGTATTGATACATGGACTGTTATCCCTCAGATGAAAATCGGGAGTAAGGATGCTTTCGTAACGCAGCAAAGGATTGGAATAAAAAGAATGCTGGTCAAATCCGGTAATATCGCGATAAGCCTGGAAAGATTGCAGCGTTTGTCCGCGCCAGTTAACCGTTGCAGCCAAAGGATTGTTGGAGGAAGCATACCAGCAGTTGTAATCGAAACGATTGTCGCTTTGGGGATCGATAGGATCGAAGGTTAAAAAGATATTATTGGCGGAAGCATAGACAATGTTATTGGTAAAGCTGCAATGCGAAGCCTTGGGCATATAAAATTCACCCATATCGGAACTCCCGGAATTATTTTTGTAAAGCGTGTTGTTAGAAATAATAGTATAAAGCACCTGTCCGGTGGTATTGGGATCGTAACCGCCCACACCTATACCCCAATCGAGGTTATCGAAGACAATGTTATCACGGATGATGCAACTATCCACTATACCGTCGTTTTCACATCCAATCTCGATGCCCACACCATTATGGAATGAGCAATTGCGTTCGATAAGCACTTTACGTCCTCCATCCACATAAATGCCGGCGCTGGTAGCCGCCCTCGAGATGTTGTAATAGCAACTATTGCCAACAATCTGCACATTACGGGCATGATCAAGTAAAGCCGTGGAACAGGCACCATAGGTCCCGGCGATATCAATGCCGATATTCGTATTATTATGGATACGGTTATTGGAGAGTATTGCGCCATCCACATTGCCATTCAGGGTAAGGTTTTCGCTGTACCCGGTGATGTTATTGTAAATTTCGCAGCTATCTACCACAATGTTGGTAATTGCATTTCCGGTTTCAAGCCCGGTTCCATAAAAAAGAAAAGGATTGGTATTATTGCCCGGCTGGGGAATGATGTTGAAATCGTTTGTCCAGTTAATGCCCGTGATGGTAAGTTTTTTAAAGCTAACATCAGTTACGCTTCCGGTGGGTGAGGCTTCCACCAATATTCCCATTCCGAAATTCTGTAAAAGATTTCGGATGGTTAGGTTCTGAAGACAGACATGGCTTTGATCAATAATGCTTATCATACAATTTTCCGTAAGACCTGTGCCATCAATAGCAACCATATTGCCGGGTGCGGCAGTAAAAAGGATGGGATTGCCGGGAGTTCCGCTGACACTCAGAATAAGTTGTTCGTGATAAATGCCTCCATGGATGATTACCGTACTTCCCGGGGTAGCCTGATTGAAAGATTTCTGAATGGTTTTCCATGCTGTGGTCTCACTTAGTCCATTATTAGAATCATTACCTGTGGAGCCATTCACATAATAAAACATCTGAGCCTGGATGGGGGAAAAGTATCCCATCAGAAGTAAAAGCAGAAAAAAGGATTTTAAAGATTTTATCATTGCGCAAACCTTTCGTATCGTTATTTATTCTGCAAATATATTTATATTTTGTTATGGAAATGGATTTTCCTCGTCGAATACATTTTTCGGGGCAGTATTTGCCGGGTATTGGAAGGAAATGGCGCTTTTTCCCGGTGACAGAAATACCCAAATTCTTAATTTAAACATTGAAGACCCTGATTTTTTCAGGATGCGCATAAGTATTTCCAATCGTATATTTTTGTACATTTGTAAAAAATCAAGTCAATGAATGATAAGGTAAAATACTGGATTGAATTATCGGATTACGACTATGATACAGCTACAGCCATGTTGCAAAGTGGTAGGTATTTGTATGTTGGATTCATGTGCCATCAGACAATAGAAAAAATATTGAAAGCATACTTCAATTCGATAAACGATGAACCGGCGCCTTATTCTCACAGTTTATCCTATTTGGCTAAAAAAGCTAATGTTTATGATAGCTTAACGAATGATTTCAAAGATTTTATTGATATTTTAGAGCCTTTGAATATTGAAGCTCGTTATCCATCGCATAAGGAACGATTAATGAAAAGTTTGACTAAAGAAAGATGCGAGACAATTTTGAAAAATACTAAAGAATTGCAACTATGGATAAAAGAGAAGTTATAGATAAATTATTAAATTATAAATTGCTTGTATCAAAGCATTTTGATATAGATAAGGTCGTACTTTTTGGCTCATATGCCAAAGGTAATCCCAAGGAAGATAGCGATATTGATGTTGCAATAATTGTTAATTCAATCAGTAAGGATTATTTCTCGTATGCTCCGCTACTTTGGAAACTCAGGAGAGAAATAGATGATAGGATTGAGCCTATATTAATTGAAAAAAATCATGATGAAAGTGGTTTCCTAAGTGAAATATTAAATACAGGATTAATTATAGAATAAAAAACGATAACCAGATTTTCTGTATCTAATCTAAATGTCGACAAGTCCTGCGGACGCTGTTATGTTTTAGTTTGTTGTAGCCCAAAGGTAATGATCGGCTATGACTAAGGCAGCCATGGCTTCTACCACCGGAACAGCACGCGGAGCCACACACACATCGTGTCTTCCTTTGGGATTAATCTTCATCTTTTCGCCCTGGCGGTTTATCATTTCCTGAGGTTGCATAAGGGTAGCCACCGGTTTAAAGGCAACACGGAAATAAATGTCTTCGCCATTGGAAATGCCGCCTTGTATTCCCCCCGAAAAGTTGGTTGAGGTAGTTATCTTGCCATGCTCGTAAGCCCAGGGGTCGTTATGTTCCGAACCTTTCATCGAGATGCCGGCAAAGCCGGAACCATATTCAAAACCTTTGGCGGCAGGGATGCTCAGCATGGCTTTGGCTAAGTTAGCCTGAAGTTTATCAAACACCGGTTCGCCCAATGCCGGAGGAACATGGCGGATGATGCAGGTAATGATACCACCGGTGGTATCGCCGGCATTTTTTAATTTAGTAATCAAATCAACCATTTCTGATGAAACGGCTTCATCAGGACAACGGACAGGACTTTCTTCCGTTTTGTTTAAATCCAATTCGCCGTAAGGTTTTTCAAGTTTAACTGTTCCGATCTGACTGACATAGGCGCTAATGGTAATGCCTGTTTGTTTTAAAAATAATTTAGCGATGGCTCCTCCGGCAACGCGAGCCAGCGTTTCGCGGGCCGAAGTCCTTCCTCCGCCACGATAATCGCGGATGCCATATTTCTGTTGATAAGTATAGTCGGCATGCGACGGACGGAAGACATCTTTCATTTCATCGTAATCGTCCGGGTGTTGATCCTGATTTTGTACCCAGAAAGCGATAGGCGCACCGGTGGTTTTACCTTCAAAAATACCGGAAACGATTTGCAGTTCATCTTTTTCGTTCCGTAGCGAAACTACATCCGATTGTCCGGGACGGCGTCGGTTCAGTTCGCCCTGAATAAAATCCAGATCAAGAAGCAAACCGGCGGGACAGCCGTCGAGTATTCCCCCGACGGCTGCTCCATGCGATTCGCCGAACGTTGTCAGCCGTAATAGTTGTCCGAATGAATTCCCGGCCATTGGTTTTAATTATTTGCTTTTATCCGGATCTTCCGGTATTTCTGGTAAAGGCTTATAGTTTTTCAGTTCGTCTTTAATCACTTCAATCGCCTTATCCAGCTGCTGGTCGTCGCCCTGATATTCGATGGCAGGATCGTTGTCCACCACAATGTCGGGATCAACGCCATGTCCTTCGATGATCCATTTGCTTTCGTCGGCAGAATAGGTACCAAATTCAGGTTTGTTCAGACTGGTTCCATCAACAAAGGGAAGACTACCACGGATGCCGGTAACGCCACCCCAGGTACGGACGCCAATAACTTTTCCTAATTTGTGCTTTTTGAAACCATAAGGGAACAAATCGCCATCAGAAGCCGAATATTGATTGACAAGCAACACTTTGGGCCCTAACATCATTTCGTGTGGCGTATGACTTACGGAAGTAACATTGCGGGCAACATTAGAACGTGTAAGTTGACGGCTGAGACGCTCGATAATCATAGGCGAAACATTTCCACCACCGTTGCCGCGGTCGTCAATAATCAAAGCTTTTTTATTCAACTGGGGATAGAAATATTTGACAAACTCATTTAAGCCTTCCACGCCCATATCGGGGATGTGAATATAACCAACTTCGCCGTTGGTGGCATCGCTGACTTTTTTAATGTTATTCTGAACCCAGTTGTAATAATACAAATCTGATTCTTTGCTGATAGGCAATACCAACGCTTTATGGCTTCCTTTTTCTTCAGGAACTTTGTTGATGGTAAGCTCCACCTGTTTTCCGGCAGTGTTTACCAATTGAGCATAAATATCGTTCATTTCCTTGGTTGAAGCGCCATTGATGGCAATGATATAATCGCCCTCATTGGCATCAACGCCCATTTCGGTAAGCGGTGAGCGAAGGTCATTGTTCCAGTTGGCTCCCTTTAATATTTTATCAATTTTATAATAGCCGGAAGCATCGCGGCTGAGTTTAGCGCCTAAAAGTCCGGTGCTGATTCGTTCGGGCATAGGACGGTCGCCACCGCCAACATAAGCATGACCGATGTTCAGTTCGCCGATTAGTTCGCCGATCAGGTAATTCAGATCGTGACGGTTGTTTACGTAAGGCAATAACACAGCGTATTTATCGTGCATGGCTTTCCAGTCGGTGCCGTGCATGGTGGGACGGTAAAAGAAATCGCGCATCTGCCGCCAGGCTTCGTTATAAATCTGGTTCCATTCCTCGCGGTTGTTCACCCATATTTTCATGTCGCTGAGTTTTACGGCATCCTTCAGGGCAACAGGCGCTGAAGGCAAATCGACCACATAATAGCTCTGACTCTTGCGAATCATCATTTTTTTATTGTTTGCCGAAACGGTAAAACTCATATCTTTACCCAATTCGGTTTCTTTTTTCTCTTTCAGGTCAAACATCTTAAAAGTCATTCCATCGTCGCCCTGTTTCATTTCATTGTAATATACTTTATCGTTGTTGCTGTATAGATTCCAATAGTTAGAAGCATCAATGGGCAGCGAAACAATACGGTCTTTCAACCCGTCAAGGTCAATTTTAACATCAGGAACATTAGCTGAGGCTGCTTTTTCTTTTTTATCCTTGCCGCCTTTTTTATCGGTTTTTGCTTTGTTTTCCGTATTAGCTTCGTTCTTGGTCTTATTCTCATCTATTTTTACTTCATTATTTTCGGGAGCAAAAGGTGATGGAGTTGTTTTAGCCAGAGTTGCCAGATAAACTTTACTCATATTAATATACGCATGGTTCCATTCGGTCTGACTATAGATCGGATTAAAATCGCGCTGGGAAACGAATAGCAGATATTTTCCGTCGGCGCTGAAAGCCGGGCCGTCGGAGCCATACCATTCATCGGTAACATCTGTCTTAGTTTTTGACGAAAGTTCGTAAAGAATAATCTTCGACATGTCGTTTGTTTGGGGAGCAGTATACACTATCCATTTGCTGTCGGGCGACCAGTTGAAACTGGTAAATTCCCAAATGGTAGATTTGTCAACCAGCGTTACGGCTTTGCTGTCGATATCTACAAATTGAAGACGAAGCATTTTATCGTTCCAGAGTATTTTTTTGCTGTCGGGCGACCAGATCAAACCGAATTTATAGGTGTCGGCGCCAGTAGTTACCTGTATGGGAGCTTCGCTACCATCCTGTTTCTGGATGTAAATTTCATATTCGCCATTTTTATCTGATAGATAAGCTATCCATTTTCCGTCGGGCGACCAGGAAGCGTCGCGGTCATGAGCGCCGGGACTCTGGGTCAAATTCCGTGTGATGCCGTCTTTATAAGGCAAGGTAAAGATATCGCCGCGGGCGCCCATCACCAGGCGGTTTCCGTCGGGTGAAATATCGGCGCTGTTGATGAATTTAGAGGCATCTTTCAGTTTGTCTCTCCCCGTAATAAAGTCGTCTTCAATTTTAATGCTTAGTTTGGTAACTTTTTGGGTGGCAAAATCAAATACCGAAAGGTATCCTGCATTTTCGAAAATGATACCATTGTCGCCAAGGGAAGGAAATTTGATGTCGTAATCGGTATAATTGGTCAATTTACGTGTTATACCCGATTTTGTGTTGTATACAAAAAGATTCATGGTGCGGTCGCGGTCGGAGCAGAAATAAATATCGTCGCCATGCCACATCGGGAAAATATCCTGATTGTCGTTATTGGTGATGTCTGTAATTTTTTTGGTATCGAAATCATAAATCCGGACATCATCAGCCATACCGCCTTTGTAATATTTCCAGGTGCGGAATTCGCGGAAAACGCGGTTGAACGCTAATTTTTTGCCGTCAGGCGAATAGGAACAAAAACCTCCGGTAGATAAAGGAAGTTCCTTGGATAAGCCGCCTTCAACGGGAACCATGAAAAGCTGTCCTACAAAGTCGTCCCAGGATTGTTTGCGCGAACGGTAAATAATGTTTTTGCCGTCGTTGGTCCAAGCCATCACGATATTATTGGGACCCATACGGTCGGAAATATCATCCCGGCCTAAGGTTGCCGTAAAAGTTAAACGTTTGGGAGTACCGCCTTCGGCAGGCATCACATACACTTCGGTATTGCCATCATACTGAGCTGTGAAAGCGATATACTTTCCGTCGGGCGAAAAATGGGCAAACATTTCATAACCGATGTCGTTGGTCAGTTTACGGGCTAATCCGCCGTTAAGGCTTACCGTGTATAAATCGCCGGCATAGGAAAAAACAACCTGATTGCCGTGCATGGTCGGAAAGCGTAAAAGCCGGGATTCTTCCTGCGAAAAAATATTCCCGGCCAAAAAGAGCGTTACGAAAAGAAATAAAATTTTTTTCATATTCTGATGATTTTTGAAATACAATTAATTAAAATTTAGAATAATATACAAAAGTAGAAATTACAGTAAAAAACAGCGTAAAATTAGTTAGATAAATGAGTAAAGCGTAATTTTGTCCAAATTTTTTAATCAAAAATCTGTTGCTGGATGGTACAAGAACTTATTACCGGTGATTCGCAGCTTTTTACATGGGTTGTCCTGCCTCTGTTAATTTTCTTTGCCCGTATTGCCGATCAAAGCATAGGTACGATGCGGCTTATTTTCCTGTCGAAAGGCTATAAGTTTATCGCTCCTTTTCTTGGTTTTTTTGAAGTAATCATCTGGCTGCTTGCCATTGGGCAGATTATGGAACATCTCGATAATTTTATGTGTTACATTGCTTATGGCCTGGGCTTTGCCATGGGGAATTTTATAGGAATCACGCTCGAAGAACGCATTTCGATAGGCAATGTCATCATCAGAGTGATTACGGGTACAGAAACCACAACGTTGGTCGAACATTTACGTTCGCTCAACTTTGGAACAACAGTGGCTGATGCTAAGGGCAGTAAAGGACCCGTTAAAATATTGTTCACTATTATAAAAAGGAAGGAAATTACGGATGTGGTTAAAATTATTCATCAGTACAATCCCCATGCTTTTTATACCATTGAAGATGTGAAAGCACTTAACGAAGGAATTTTTCGTTCTACCAAACGAAAGACGATTTTCGATTCGTTCTCGTTTAAACTTAAAAAAACAAAATAGTATTTAAACCGGATAATCATTGTGGGTAATAAATCAATTGATCGTTATTAAATCTAAAATCTGCAATCTAAAATCTAAAATTAATGATATGTTAATAAAAATAACTTTCGACGGCAACAAAAAAGTAAATGCCAATATTAACGGTCATGTAGTGAAAACTGACCAGCCGGTGCATCTGGGCGGCGAAGGAACAGCTCCTTCCCCTTTTGAAGTCTTTTTGGCTTCGCTGGGAACCTGTGCGGGGATTTATGTAAAGTCGTTCTGCGACCAGCGGGATATTCCAACAACTGACATGTACCTTACCCAGGAAGTAGAATACAACAAAGATCGCAAATTGCTGGAAAAAGT
>Ga0163159_1001358_pt1 | contig 23681 bp, 18 predicted proteins | sample BioMet9_FD_108702 | JGI IMG/M metagenome (GOLD analysis project Ga0163159, IMG submission 108702) | Microbial communities from bioreactor (seeded with sewage sludge) at Lawrence Berkeley National Lab, California, USA - Biofuel... | ecosystem: Engineered > Bioreactor > Anaerobic > Unclassified ... | reverse complement strand
GAGTTCTGTTGAAGTCAAATGAATGCACCAACATTAGGGCTGCTTTTGCACCTACTCTCTCGGCTTCTAGAATCGCAGAAGCCGTACGATGCAACAACTGATAGTGTATATTGTCGATATTTTCCTTATCACTAATTGCTAATTTTTTTCGAAGAAATTCCAAACGCTTCGTTGCTTGGCCTTTATCAACCTTTTCCTTTACCAAAGGTCCAAAATCTTCACGCACTTTTCCCTCAACCATTATAACAACTGTTCCTTTGGCACCTTTTGCTAAAACATACAAATCATTTTGCGATGGTTTATTGCCCCCAGCGATAGGAACTTTAAACTCTGGAAAAGCATATAAAATATCTATATCCTGAAACAAATCAATTCCGGATTTAGTAAAAATTCGTTTCACTTCCGTTGGAAAACCATTGGCACCTTCCCAAGCCTTGGCAAGCTCCTTGGCCGAAAAGTTGTCTTTCCACTGTTTATTATGGTCAGCTAACAATCCTCTCCAACTATCAATCCCGTCAGTTGGTACATAAATTACTTTCATGTCAAACAGCACCCTTCTTTATTTTATTTATCACGTCAACAAATATATAACAACTTAAACTTTACTTGACTAACTACAGTCAAGGGCTTTACACAAAATAAATTTTACTATCTTGTATTTGATTATCCCCAAATTTGACAAAGAACAGTTCTAATATGCATTATCAAAATCAAAATGCATAAACTGCACTTTACTTTTAGTTGTTTAAGTTTCTGAATCTACTTTTTTCTTTCCCTTTCCACTTGCCTTGGCAATTTGATTAACCATATAAATATACATGAAAATCGTAAAAAAGCTGGCTTTCATAACTAAAACACCAATCATAGATCCATACGCCCACACAGAATAAACTGTAAATACACTAACAAACAAAAAACGCCATACACTATTAAGATGAAAACCCCGTATTAAATAAGCAACTATAACAACTGGGACAAGAATACATAACCAAAAAATAAATTGTTGTACTATAACGCTTATAATCAATGAAAGATTTAAACCCGGCTGATGATACTCCGCATTATAAAGAAATAGCATTATAATTTGAAAAATAATATCAATACTAGGAAATAACAGGCACAATCTAAGCATAAAACTCATCTCCATTGTGAAATTATTTTAACTTTTTCGCAGATATTGAGTTTATCCTCCAAATATTCAATATTCCTATGCAGCAACCTATATGTCAATGGGGTCTTAAATGAATTTCCTTAACAAGAAATATTCCTGGTTATAATTTTGCTTGCCCACTCTTCTATTTTAGGCGTTGACTCTAGGACAAACTCTTGTCCGCGCCCGACAGATTGAAAATATCCAGCCTTCCACGGTTCTTTTTCTTGCCCGCTTATATATGTTTCTCTGAAAAATTCTGGCAAGGCCCACTTGGATTTTGTTTCCCCCTCTTTTGACAAAACCAGATTGTGCGAAAATTTGAATACTCCATAACCTGGCAATTTGGGTGCGAGCGAAAAATTGTCTGCTGCCAAGTAAAGCGTGTTCTTACACGATTTACTATAATTATCCCTGTTAAGATGTGGGTGATTTCCTATCCATGTGTAATCCTTACCATTCAGTTTGGGATGCATAATCTCGCCTATTTGCAGATAGCCAAACAAAACGTGGCGACCGTCCATATCTGTCTTGTCGTAACAGTAGCCGTTTTCGCTATTAACTGTCTTTCTAAACCAGCCGAAAAAAAGAAATAAGTCTCCCTCTTTAACGCCCTGATTCTCAAGTTGGGTTTGCGAGCCATTAACCTGCCCAAATACCCCACGCCACTCTTTAGCGCGAGGCTTAATATCTTTGTATATATCCGGATCAAGGTGGCAGTTGGCATCTTCTACCTTTAATCTCTCTTTCCCCATTTTTATTCCCATACTTACTAACTTATGCATAAGTAAACCATAGTTTTCCCCATTCGGGAGTAATAGTTGTGAATATGTGACACCTGTTTTTTCTTCCGGAATAGGTAGTGATACCATTTTTCCATCAGGCAATATGGGGCTTGGGTAACCTCCGTTGGCACTGTCGAACCCTTTTCGACTAAGTATAATTTTCATATTGTTCCTCACTGCATATCAAATTTCCATCATTTAATTCCATGTCTTAGTAGCAAGCTTTTCTGCTATTTTCTGCGGGTCAGGAAGCTGCTCTGTTTCAAGAATCTGGGTTAAGTCGAATATACGTGGTCCCATAGGTGCTCTAGGCGTTATTTTCTTGAAATCAGTTTCGTAAAACTTATCAACAAAGAAATATCTGTTTGCTTCTAACACATAGCCATAATTTTTAGCATCTTCTATAGCTCTGCCTATCTTCTGCTGTCTTTCATCGTTCAGATTTCCAAGTTCATCCTTATATTCAATACCGGTTTCCGTAGTAATCGCTGTTATAATAGCAGTAATTTTTCCTATAGCCCTTACACTTTTTTCTTTGTATAGCCCCAGATAATCATGGGCACTAAATGGACGATCTATGCCGTTGTAGTAAAGGTTTTCATTTATATTAAAATTGAAAGTTGTACCAGCAAGTTGGATCTTCATACGCTTCCACGAATCTGAAACGATAATTAGTCTGTCTTCATAACAGTAATTCAGGTAGTCGTCAAGAACATCTTGCATTTCATAATCTTTCTCATCAACAACATCCTGCATTGCTTCGACAAGCCTTTCGAAGCTGGTATTAACATGTATTATGCGGTGTACTTGTGTATCGTTGTATTTCTTCAAATATTCTTCAAATTCTTTTTTCTTTTCTTGATTCATCAACTCTGGCCCCAAAGTAAGGATTACTTTATATTTCTCATCTTTGAAAGACTTCAAATGTCGCAAAAGTTGATCTGAATAAAACCAGTCAGACATTTTTGTCTCAACAACAATTTTAAAGCTTTCTTGTGTAATCGTAGCATCTGGAATACTCTCGATGCTCTTTTCTTGCAAATTGAATACTATCTCTGGCTCAAAGGAATCTGAAAAAAACTCAGATTTCAAAAATCTAAAGAACTTATCTGAAGAATATGAATACAGCCTAGACAACAATAGCATTGTATTTGCTGTAGCAACATTTTCTTTCTGGTAGTATCTTTGGAAATAATGTATCTTCATAAATGCTAGCCTCCTTATTTTTTCTTTCCGTAGTTTTTTAGAAAATAATCCTTCCCAAGCTGCCAAATATACTGGTCAATTTGTTTAAGGTTGTATTTATCCAAGCCATAGAAGACACGAAAATCAATAAGTATTCCTTTAAATCTAATATAATTCTTCAGCTCGCCATCCTGGAAATCTGAGAAGCCATCTTTGTTTCTGAAATAACGAAGCACCTTATCAACGTAGCTATCATAAATTGGATAGGCGAGTGGATTGTGATGGCTACAATATTTTGAAGCGAAGGAATAAAAATTTTTCTCAGTATCGCCGATAGTTACATGCTGGATATCGTTAACCAGAGTAACATCACCGGATTTAAGTCTTGAATCAATATTTAGAGCACAGATGTGCTTAGCAATCGGATAAATCGAAAAAATGTTTGTACTATAAAAGTCATTAAGTGTTGATGCCTTTAAAAGAATATCTGTAACGTCTGTATTACTCGCGCATAACTCAAAGAAAAGTTTATTAAGCGCATTCTCCTGCAGATGATAGTTCTCAAGACCATTCCACTTTGCAAGATAAAAATCAACCTGCTCGATTGATGGTTTAGGAACATCAACATCCCTTTTCTGCTTACCAATATACGCATGTTTAACATTCTTTTCCTGCTTCAGCGCAGATAACTCGATGTTTCCATCAGAAATTAAAAATAAACGGAACCTCCTTAGATGAGACATGTAACCATTAACAAGTAAATTAACATTACCAGTCGAGTACTCGGAAAGAGTTGTTTTTAATACTGTCTTGGCTTCATTTTCAAAATCTTTAGCGTTCACTGCATCCCAAAACAATTCCCTACTTCCCTTCCTCCAGAGATAGAAAGTGTCCGTATAAATTGTATTGATGGTTTCTTTTGAAATTTTCTGGTGATGCAGGAAGCTTCTATATAAACCACGCAACTCATCATACGATTGAGCTTTCATTTTCTCTATATCCAAAGTCTAACCTCCCTTAATTAATATTATTTAATCTTTCAAGCCATTTTAGTATACAATCACTATTAAAGAAATCTAATAATGCTCCATTGCAAATTGCTCAGAGCCAACAACACCCATAATAAGTTCCAATACGACCTGTGAATTTAGGTCTGAAACGTTGCCGTTCTTCATAATAATTCACTTATAATATTCCCCCACCCTTATTTTAAAAACAACGATATTAGTTTAATTCGACCTTTGCATTAGCGTTCCTGCATGCATTTGCGTGTTTTTTTAAACTGTCCCTATTATGGGCCATAATAGAAATAAAATGAGAGCAAAGCCCAATATAAATAGTCGCTTTCGAGAATAATTTACTAATAAAATCTTGAACTTATAGTTAACATAAAAACTCCCTCCTCTAAATATGTCATTGAAGATAGTTGTTGTAGTCTCAGTATTTAAATTTTAATAACTAATTAGATTACTTGCCCGGTGGGTACGACAATTGCGATAATTAGTACCTCTAAGTTACTCTTAGCTTATTTTTACGCTTAAGCTTAAAATTATACTAACTCAAACTAACAAAATCTCCCTATCTATAAGGCTTTTGCGCATTTTTTTATTTTAACTTAAGTAATTAAATTTGGCCCTAACACTTACACATAATCACTTCTTAACAACCTCTAGAACGATCCTCGTACGTCTGGCATGGCTTAGAGAACACGATTTTGGGGGAAACATAACTATAGATTATATGGCGGCCTTTACCAATAATTTGCATATATGATATATCTTTCACAGCTCTTGATTTCATACTCAAAATACTCAATACTCCTATGTAGCCGTCTCTATTTCAATAAGGTCCTCAACATCCTTCCTTGTTTGAGCAAACACGACTTTTTCTTGTTTCACATGTATTTTTGAAAGGTTGAGAGAACAATACTACAGAGCAAAATAGCGGCCACTGTGCATCAACTATAGGCATGCTTTATGAATAATTTTGTTACGCATTATAGCATATTTAATTTGGTGAAAACTGTATTTCACCAAGTCAAAACACGATTCTCCCACCGAACACTATACCCACGCTGCAACAAAGATAACCGTCACTTTTATCTTATACCCGACTCCGCTATTATGGCAGTTCTTATATAATATCTGCGCATTTAGCATTGCTAATTGCATTCAGCTGAACAAATATACCATTAAGCAGCATTTCTAAAGACTCAACTACTTTCTCATCCTTTTCATTAATATATCCTCTTGCTGTTACATATTTATCTCCAATGTGAAAATCTACTAGCTGATAAATTTCCTCAGCGCTCACTACCCTATTATCAGCAGATATTTCTTTTGAGGTTGCTCCATTTATAGACAATTTAATGTTTGAATCATCATCAGTATCTATGTTTTTATTGCTATGCCCACGATACCCACTTATAACAGCAACTCTTGCCTTTTTACAGCGCCCTTTGGGTATCCAAATACACAATTACGATTTCAACTTTTCTAAAATAATTGTTTATTTTGTTTTGTTCCTGCCCTAAAAACTTTTTAATATAGATTATTCGCTATAAGTTTAATTTGACCTATTATTAAATCTTATGTATCAATTATATGCTGAAGAGTAGTGTTCTTAGCATTACTTATAATTGCGCAAAGAAAAAGAAAAATATACACGATACTGATTTAACTCATGTGTCATATTCCATTGGTTGAATTCGGCTATTCCGGTCTTGCACCACATTGCAAAATGCTCGCAATTATTAAATAGCAATGAGTAACCTGTTTCCCCTAGCTTTGATTTAGCACGCCGGACGGTTTCTTTAGCAGATATATCTTTATAATTATTAATTCTTCTCATATTTTTTGCCATTATAGCGAGCGCGGGTGACATTTTATATATATTAGCATCCTTAAAGTACTGATCAAAATCAATTAGAAAGAAAGTCCTCGTCTGTTCGCTAGCAAAAGATGCAAGGGAAATTTTGTTAATACTTTGGGGCGCTCTTCCATCTTTAGACGCGAAATGGATAACTTTCTCATTACCGATATAAATTCCGTAATGCAAAAAAGGGATCATTGAATCCTTTTGTGTATAAGGAGCACCTATGACATCACCAGCCTTTAAATACCTATGATCGTAGTTTCCAAAGAATTCTTCTCTAATATCTCGCTTGACCGGTTCTATAACTTCTGCACGAAAGCTATCCGGAATCTCCCTAAAAATCTGACCAAGTTCTTTCCACTCATCCCAGGACGGAATCCTCATTAATAATCGCACCTCATTTCAAATATATAAATTTTAGAGTTAACGCATTATTGCTTCCTTTTTAACTATTCTTATTTCGCTAAATTTATTGATTCACCTTTTACTATCATTTTGTTAATTTTCTGCGCAAGATATATCTTAAAGCCCAGTATTAAAGCCATTTCCATGATTTGCAAGTTGATTGTACCAGCATAGTTTTTAAGCTTAATAATTAAATATTTACCAACACCCTTGTCCAGTTTTTGGCTTTTTTTGCCCCCAATAATTTTATTGTTGCATATAGCTTTAAAAATAGGGTTTCTGAACTTTACAAAAAGTATTCACCAGATTTTCTCGGTTGAACAAACACACCTTTCCCTTGTTTCATATGTATTTTTGAAAAGCTAATAAACAATATAGCACAAAAAAAGCAGTCACCGGAAAACCTTTAACTTTTAAAGGCCTAGTTTTAAAGACTTTCAAGTTGCCTCAACGTATTAAATATAATTGCTTCTTGCATATTGCCAATTTTGCATCTTATATTTACCCATGGTTTTCTCTATACAATGCTACTGCTTTTGCAGAAGCATTTAAAAACGCTCCCCTTATTCCGCTATCTAAAGGTTGGTGGAATTTTGAAAACGGAAATAAATCATTACCATAGTAAATTACCTCTCCTTTAAATCTAGATTTAACTACCACCTTGGGGTGTTTTGTACCATCTCTCTTATATGTAGTAATATGCCCCATGTATAAATCACGGGACTCAGGCTTTTTTGGATCAACAGCTAGTTCGATAATAACAACTTCATTAAATGGTATGTCATCTCCTTTTAATAAAAATGCTATCCAGCCGTCCTTGTTTTTCTTAATGCTATTTTCGTCTACCCAATACGTAACGTTTCTTGTATCTTGATAAACAAATACCCAAGACTCTTTGGGGGAAAGTACATTATTAAACATAATAACTAATAATATTACTATTGATATTGGCGTAATAACTTTCCAGTATTTTTTATACCAAGGGATGTTATCATTTTTTTCTGTTTTTTTAGAAACATCTTCTTCGGTGTATAATTTTTCTTTGTCATCTTGACTATTGACACCATCACTAGAAACATTATCCCCATCATCTGCGTTCGCTGTGGTTTCATTAAGAGAATTGTGTTCGGAACCCATGCCACTTTTTTGCTTAACATCCGTAAATACAGGAATTTCATTCCCACAATTACTACAAAAAGACGCATCTTCATTAACATTATGACCACATTTTGAACAATAGCGCATTATATCCCCCATTTATTGTCTCAATTTCTTATTAGAATTATTATCGAATAAAAAAGGTCTTAACTTTATCCTTTATGACCTAGCTGACTTACTAACTGGCGAAAGTTTACTTTATTGTTTATGCGTTTACTGTTGAGCAGAGCACGTTCATTATTTGTTTCATAAATTTTATTTTCCGAATCATACAAAGCCAACCTTACTATCTCTAACTCTGATACTTTTTTTTGTGCCTCAACATCTTCCTCAAAATATGGCCATTCAGTCGTCTGACCAGTAAGGAGGGAAATAGGCCTGTTTCCCATTCTTTTTGCAAACATTTCAAACCAGCCCTTAGTCGTGAATGACGTCCCATTCGTTTTCAATACAGCTCGGTCATTAACGCCACCAAGATTAAATGAAATTTCATAAGTATCATTTCCAATACTGTCAATTATATAAGCTCTAATCAAACCACAATTTGCTAAGTAACTATTAATTGCATTTATCCTTGCCTTTGCCTTCTGAATACCTATCTTAGCTTGCTGCTCTCGTTCGTTTATTTGATCTATTTTTTTATAAAACTCCTCATCATTAGAAATATAACGTTTTAAACTTTGTATTATAGCCTTGTCTTTTGCACTTATTATGCTATCGACTTGCTCCATTTCGTTCAAAGTTTTTTTTATTTCATCGTGCCCTGAGTTGTACTCAATTTGATTAATTCTAGAAATATATGCGCTATATAAGACCGTATTAATACGATCACTTTTCTCTCCGTTTACGTCAAAAGTTCTCACATTAATAATAGCATCAATAAAATCATCAATATGCGTTATTTTTTTTGCAGCTTCTAACTCTGTTTCAACTTTTTCTTTGAAAAAATTGCTGTTCACTCGGTTAGTTGCTGATATTATGGCCTGTCGAACTTCACTATTGAAATCCTTATCAGATATAAATTTAAACATATCCGGAATAATCATATTTTTTTCAGCAAATTGCTCAACAATTGCAATGCGGACGCCGACATTATTTTCCCCATTTGCAACCACGTTTGTCAGCCTAGAAATCGCATCAGTGTCATTAATTTCTAAAATAGCCCTAGTTGCAGATATTACAACAGGAGTGTACCTGTTAGTTTTGGAATTATTTTCAACCAAAATACACAACCCAATAGAATCTTCTTTTGCTCGCAGACTTTCAACATCTGATATTTTAGGTACTGCAAGATATACCCCTACACCAATACTAAGCATAAGAATAAGAAACAACAACAGAAATACATTGCGTTGCTTAGATGTTATTCCTTTGTATTTATTAATTAATTGCCTCTTTTTTTTTACATACCATTTGCGGAAATGAAATTTAAAAACACCGTTTGCAATGCCCGCAGATGGCTCCTTTTTACAAACATCTTTGTTTTCTTTAATAATACTATTTCCGCAATACTTGCAATATACTGCGTCTTCATTAATTTCTTTCCCACATTTTTTACAAAACACTTAATCACCCCCCTAAGTGGCTTTTGGTTTTTTAATAAATATTTCTGTTATAGACGTGTCATCCGAATATGTTTCTTTGCCCTTTAAGACCATATGGTCTTGCTTAGAATTGAATTTAATAGAGCATGCTACAGATATCTCTGGTATAAGTAAAAACGGACCTTCTATCCATATGAAATATGCCTTCGGGTATATCCTTCGTATTTCACCCCACGTTGAACCTACGTGTATGCCTTCAGGAGTATAAAAGTCTGGCGACATAATTCTTGTTTGATATATTCCTCCATTATCTGTTAAATAAAATTTAATCGAAGGAACTTTTTCATTGTTAAAATAGGCATTAACAACCTGCGCTGTCATGCCCTCCCCTATAGGTTCCTTTCTTTGCACAAACCGTGCATTATATTGTTCAACTAAAATTCTTTTAGTCACATCTAGTGGCATATCGACTGTAAGTAATCCGATCTTACCATTTCCAATAATGTGCTTATCAGAAATTTTTGATTTGTCAACACCATTATTTACACTGTTTTGTGTTACTTTGTTTTTCTGTTCCTCTTGCATAGCAAGATTTACATTCTTAGATTTTAGTGATTTCAAAGAAAATACCAGCAAAAAAATCAATATCAAGGTAGCAAGAACGCCGAGTACTATTTTCTTGCTTAACATGGTTCTCACCAATCTATTTATTTTTGTTTTCAAAATACTTGAATGATATTCTTTAGGGAAACCACTTTCCTCTTCCTTTTTGTCTTTTGTACTATTATAATTTTCGCTTAGTTTATTTCCGCATACTTTGCAATAAATATCCTCCGATGCATACTCAGCACCACAGTGTTCACATACATGTTCTATCTGCTTTCCACATTTTCCGCAAAATCGTGCATCGTCAGCTACTTTTTCTTTACAAAAATAACAAAATTTCATAAATCACCTACTTTTTACCTAATCTTGAGCCTTTCTTGTGCTGTAATTATTTATGAAAATTTTTTCTCTACCTTGCATTTTGGCTTATTATTTCTTATACATTGATTGAGCGAATAATATTTACATATCATGCTAGCCTTTGTAAGTCGCTTAGATTTGTTTATTTTCAAAACACTTCTTATCAACCTCAAGTTCTATTATTCCAGATGAGAAGGGTCCAACTTCATAAGGTTGAAAAACAATCACAGGATTTCTTCTTTCACTAATACAAAATGCAGCTGGCACTGATACTCCAACCCTTATTCCAGGAAAAGGTTTGTCAACATTCAGTTTTTTATTCTCCACTTGTTTAGACATATATTGGTTAGCTAATTCCCGGTTAGTCTCATTTATTGGAAGGAAAAGATCTGTCCATTCAATTAATTTACCAGTTTTAATATCAAAGGTAAGGCCTATTCGCGTGCGTCTATCGTGGGCACCACCAAAATATGTATAGTCATCGAATGTTAAACTTAATAACTTACCATCATTAAGGTGAATTTTATAATATGTCTTTATATATCCTTTTCCACTACCATTGTAATAATATTTGGGTATTTGGCTGCCTAGGTATATGTATTTGTTAACAATATTTTGAATTCTCAAATTTATTATATCTTGCACGTCAGCATTTTTATCAATTTGAATCTGTGGGTATCGTATTGAAGAAATCTTATCACTATATGTTTTTTCCGAAATTGTTACCGGCACGTAATTATCACTTTCTCCACTTTGTTCAGAAGCAATATTGTTTAGTACCGTATTAACTATTTCGAATTTTACAGAATACTTGTGAGACCGCTCTTTTAAATCGTTTTTTATTTTCTTAATTTCTTTTTGATAACCATTAATTTTATCTACTTCAGATACAACTTGCAATCCTAGAGGCGATACCTTGTACAAAATATTAGGTCCCATACTTCTTGCTATACTTACATAAATTTCAGCCTTTTTCTTAACATCTCCATTAGCTGTATAATCAACCGTCATTTTGACAGTATGATTTAAATCTTTCATAGCTTTATTAATCAAACTCCTGGTATTTTCATCTGAATAAATAGACTGATACACAATATTATTTTTAATATAATACCCAACCATAACAAATTCATGCATTTGTTCAAGATTTTCATTAACAATTGACTCACTTAGAGATTTATCTTGGCCCAGTTTATTCAATTCATTATCTAATTTTTCCCGTTCCTGAATCTCATTTTTCCAGCTTGCATTTTGCAAAGATACTTCACTGAACATTTTTTTATCTGCTTCATTCGCGGATTCAATTATTTTAACTCCATTTTTTAAAACATTTTCTATGTTTTCGTACCCTTTTTCAATACTTGTTAACTTACAAATAAGATTTTTCATTTTTCGCAAGGTTTTATCATACGACTCTATTGCCTCAAAGTATTTCCATGTTAACGTTGTGTCTAATCGCCCACTTTTAGATAAAATCGCTATACTATCTGGAAGCTCTACCTTAGATTTTATCAATACTTCAAAAATCATTCTTTCCGTATTAGGCAAAGGACTTGAGCAAAGCAAATCTTCAACCGTTTGCAACGCTTCTGGTCGGTCAATTGTCACCAAAGCTTCAATTGCTTTCTTCCTCTTACTATCGCTTGCATCATTTCTAACTATATGTGCTAGTGCACTTACATCATTTGCTTCTTTATATTTGTTAATTTCATGAGATTCGCTAACATGTACATATGTGACACAAGATGCCATTAACAAAATTATAACTAAAAAAAATAATGTGCTTTTTTTTAATAATAATCCTTGCCGCCAACAAGATAAAGAACAATTAGTATTCCTTAGTGGCAAAAACCATTGCATAAACCGTGCTTTAAGCAATGTATATCCGCGCGCAACCGAATTAAGAGCTTGTTTATCATCTTTTGTTTTATCAGCAGCTTGTGTTTTTTTATAATTAATTTCTTTGTCTTTCAACCCATCGTTCATATCATTGACATCGGCTTCAGTATCTGCGATTTTTTTTTGTTCTTTACCACAAATACTACAGAAAGCTGCTTTGTCATTCAAAATATGTCCACAATTTGTACAGTGCCGCATTTGGTCGCCCCTTTGCCAAATATTGTCCAATTGCTGCTTTATTTTTACAGCTTTAGTTGATATTAATTAGTGTATCTCATTGATTTGCTAGTAAATTACTTGTTATTGGGTAACTTTGTTTTTGTAAGATATGTTATATAAAATAACAATGGTTTTTACCACTATACTGCGTCTGGCTGGATATAGTCTCCGTAGACCCAACCTACTTTATTATTACCTAGTCTTACCTTGTACCAAACCTCGCCATAAATTTTTCTGATTTCCTGTTCTTTGGTATAAATATCGACCATTCTTTTATTTATTTCAGTTCTACTCTTATATATATTTCCATCTAGACTAATTATTTTTACGGCTTGGCCTTTTTTTAATAATATATCATTACCATCTATTTTTACTGTAATCGTTGGAACATTTATTATTGCCGCATTTTCGTCTTCGCACTTCTGTTTATCAAGTATTGTTACCTTATCTCCTTCATCTAAGTAATCAACCACAGAAGCAGTGATTGAAGCTTCTGCCCTAACAATAACGTCTTTCCCCTTTATTACACCAGTCAGTGTAACTATCTTGGAAGCAGGAGGTGTTGCGTTATTATTGGTTTTAGCTTGTTCTACTGATTTTGAACCATTGTCTTTAATAGTTTGTTCAATAGTAATTTTATCTGTTGTTTTTTGATGCAAATAATGATAAACGCCTATAGCACTAAAAAAAGCAGCTATAATAACAGCCAGAATTAGTATTATATGTTTCCTTCTCGTACTAATTCGCGTATTATCATCACTAGTCGCCGTATATACTATGTCTTCACTTTCGGATAACTTATTCCCACATACTTCACAAAATTTATCTCCAACGCTGTAAGGATGACCACATTTTATACAAACGTGCTCTATCCTACTCCCGCACTTAGTACAAAACAAATCACCATTTCCAATTTCATTTCCACACTTGCCACAAACCTGCATAATGGCATCCCCCTAAAAATACAATTTTCCCATCCCTTTATTTCTATAATTCTTTCCTAGATAACCCCAAACAACAAATATAAATAACGTTCGCTATATATAACCAAATCCCTTCTTATATTAAAGATATATTAAATAATTTGTAAATAAAAGTTTTGTATTTGATGCGTAGCCAATTTTACCTGCTCAGCTCTTAGCAGGCTCAGAAACGCGCATTATGCACCTAGTTGGCTTTGATGACAAGATTTATTTGGGGAAATAGCTATATTTTTCTATTAGCTGCCTTTAATAATAATTCACATAAATGATATATCTTTTGTATCTCTTAATTTAATATTCAACATTCATATTTAGCGTCTCTGTTTTAAGAAGGACCTCCATGATCTTCATTGGTGGAGCAAACACACCTTTCCCTTGTTTCATATGTATTTTTGAAAGCTTAATAAACAATATAGCACACAAAAAACAGTCACCGGAAAACCGATGACCGCATTATTTATTGGTTGAGACAGGCAGTATCTAATCTCTAAGTTACGCCCTTATTAATCTTGCAATGTTAATAAAAAAGCTATACAAACGACAACCCTGCCGTATTGTCTTTAAAAGAAGCCTGTACTTATAAATTGTTTTCAGACGAAAATCCTTCATGTTTATTGCAATCCCTGATTTAGTATCTCCTTATAGTTTTCATACCCAACTTTCTTCTTTTTTAAGAGTATTTCAACAAGCACTTCAAACTTATGTTTATTATCTTTTTGATAAAGTATTTTTACAGCTTCTTTTGAACCTTTAATTTGCCAATCATCACAATCGCCCAACAACGGTTCTTCACTTTCCTTTTCTAACTGACAATAAAATTTATTGAAATCCTTAACGTCTTGAGAACTAGACGCAACTGCATCCGCAATTTCATCTGAGACCTCTTCTTTTTTGTCGTGATAAAACTCAGTTTCTGCGGTTCTTCCGGCCATATAAAATGTGGCTGCAATCAAGATATTTTCCCTCTTACATTCTATATTTTCTGCTGGGCCCTCAATATACCCATTATTAATATTGTCCTCACTATGCCCAATACAAATTTCATTCCAAGGCAAGCCAAAATATTCAGCTATAACAGCATGCCCTGCTTCGTGATAAGCAGCTCTTTTATAATCGTTTATTTTATTATTCATTTGATATACACCCCTCATTGACAAATTTTTTTATCTAGCTCATAACCTTATCCATAAGGGTTGAATAACTATCCACCACATCATATACAACAGAATCCGTACTTATTGCCTTGAAATGCTCTCGTGCGCAATGAATCTTAGCCTCCTCGACCATACGAAGCTGCATGGTTGACATTGAGCCTTTAGTCTCGGCCACAAAATAAATATGCTTAACTTTGCCCTCGTGAAATGCAATAGCCCAATCAGGATTGTATTTTCCAACTGGCGTGCTGATATAGAACCCACTCGGTAGTTTTACATAAACAGCTACCTCGCTTGCAATATCTACTTTCTCGGCAAAATTCTTCTCATTAGTAGAATCATAGATGATATAGTCATATAGATGCTTATTTGCTTCCATTGCATTCACACCAAGCTGTCCTTTCATAGCGGGCTCGGTAAATATGCTAGTGTCATAAACAGCATCCAATTTATCATAGGTAATATGTTGAATTATAGTAGTAGCTTTTTGTTCATTGATAAGGTTGCCTGCACGTATTATAAATTCCTCGGGATTATCGGCGAATTTTTCAAATACTGACTTTTTAATACCACACATAATTTGCGTAATAGTAGCTCTTGTTAAACCCGTCTCAATAACCAACTTGCCTATAAGATCATACTTAACCATATTGTTGGGCGAAATTTTAACATGGTAGGAATCCATTTCTTCTCTAACCATAGCCTCGCCTTTTATAAGTTTTTCCTTAGAATCAATACTTTTCAAAGTTCCTGATTCTATAGTGAATATTACCGTAGAAACCCTTAGCTCTCCATTCAACGTAGAAATAGCTTTAGTGATAAGTTCTGTTTCATCAAATTCCACTACATAAACAGATTTGGCATTTATCTTGGACCAAAGGGCCTTAAATTCTTTGCTGTATAGTTTATCCTCATCTAATTTCAATTCCACATTGTTTTTGCGGGCATTCTCTGGTTGCATAATACGACTATCATAAATAGAATCAATAATACCAATTATATCTGTTGCGCAATCAGCCGCTTCTTCTGCAATCTCTATTTTGCCATTCTTCTTATCCTCATAATATTTATCCGTAAGAATGCCTTTTTTAACATAACCGCTAACTATAAGCCCTTCATAAATACTCTGTGCTAGTTCAATATCCACCACTTGCTCCGCACCTAAAGCATCGCGGATAATTTTGTTTTTAAATAGGTCGACAGACACCATGCTTGGACGGTCAGCTACCGCCTCCGCAAGCTCCGACTGCAGTCCCTTGGCAAAACTGTCATAGCTTTCATTTGCAATAACTGTCAATACGTTAACGTTATGTACATCCTCGCCAAGGCTGTTAGTATCCATGCGTTCACCGTTCTGGTTAACAGACAAGCGCAGCCCTCGTCCAACCTCCTGACGCTTACGAACCTCGCTGCCACTTTGTTTCAAGGTACAGATTTGGAATACATTTGGATTGTCCCATCCTTCTCGCAACGCGGAATGAGAGAAAATAAACCGTACAGGCTCCTTACGATCAAGTAAGCGCTCCTTATTCTTCATAATCAAATCATAGGCATCGATATCATCGGAAGTCCTTTCCTTCCTATCGCCAAGCTTGCTGTCTATAATATGATGACTTTTTTTATCAATAGAAAAATAACCTGCATGAGTACTAACAGGAGTAATTCCACTTAAAAATTTACCATAGTCCGTATTTTCTTCTTTACTCATCAAGTCGCTAACTATTTCTTTATATTCTTCCTCGAAAATATCAGCATATTCACCATTAATGGCCTGTCCGGCTGTATCATATTGTTTATATTTTGCCACTTCGTCAATAAAGAATAAGGAAAGCACTTTTATGCCCTTGTAAAACAGCTGCTTCTCTCTATCAATATGAGAAAGTATTGTCTCCCGTATTTGGATGCGTCGCAATTGTTCCTTACTAACCTCTCCTATAACATCGCCAACAAAAAGTTTTAAGCCATTGGTGAATTCAATAGAACTATCACGGCCATCAATTCTAAGAACAATATAACCATCTTTATATTCGTCCAACTCTCCCGAATTATGGAAAAGGTTATATCCTTCATTAACTGTACGTCGTATTTTCCTAACTCCCTTTGTCCCCTTAATATCAAACTCAATTGTAGCTGTAGGATTACCTTTAGAAAGATTTATACTTTCCAGATATACATAGCTTTCCGTTGCTGTAGATCCGTTAACAGAAATCCCCTTGACAGCAATACGCTTTACCAACTTTTTGTTATAGGCTTCCATGGCGTCCAAGCGATAAATCATATTGTAAATACTGTCTTTTTTATGAGTTGCCGAATAGCGAAGCGTGAATAGCGGGTTAAAGTCGCGCAAGCGCTCTTTTGTTGCAGCACCTTCCACAGATTGTGGTTCATCAATAATTAAAATAGGGTTAGCCTTTGCTATAATATCAATCGGTTTCCTGCTGCGAAACTCATCTAATTCCATATAAATACGCCTTGCATCCTTACCCCGAGCGTTAAAAGCCTGAGAATTGATAATCATAACATTTATCGCACTATCAGAGGCAAAATGATCAATTTCCGTAAGTTGGGCAGAGTTATAAATAAAGTATCTTATTTTCTTACCATATTCTTCAGCAAAATGTTCCTCGGTTATCTGAAATGACTTATACACACCCTCGCGTATAGCTACGGATGGTACTACAACAATAAATTTACTCCAGCCATAACGTTTATTAAGTTCATATGCAGTTTTTATATAAGTATATGTCTTACCAACGCCCGTTTCCATTTCAATGGTTAGATTATAACGTCCCTCCAGTTTTACAGAAGGCTCTATCTGATTTTCTCGCTGAATCTTCTGAATCTGTTCAAGGATGATATTATCATTTAACTGAGGCACTAGTCTAGCATTACCAAACCCTGTAAAACCCCATTCTTTTTCATTAGAAAGAGCGATGCTTTTATCCTTATCTATTCCTCTATCAATCATATACGAAGGGGTAAGATATGGTTGCCCGATGAAAACGTCACATACGGCTTTGGCAGCATCTGTCTGAAATTTTTGATGTTTAAATTGTAATTTCATTACTTTGTACCAACTCCTTTTACAAAACCTTCACACTCGTCTTAGGGGCAAGCAGTTTGAATATTTCTTCCACATTAATTTTTTCCGGACTAGATGAAAAACTTGAATCACGAAAAACAACACGAAGGGGTTGGCGTTTAGCAATCTCTTTGACGACTTTCTCATTAACTTTAGGAGCAAAACAAGCCATTAAATCGCCTTTGTTATATGTATGAACTACCACACCATCAATTTCTTCATGGATATGCGTCATAGACAATGGCAACCCCCACTCCAAGAGACATCCGTAAAGCAAGTCCATGTCTGTCCTGTCCTCTTTGATATTACTTTCCAATTTCGCCAACATATCTTGATTGTATTCATCCGCGGCATAATATACTTCTTTCATATTGGTATCGGACAGTTTAAAGACACGGAAGCCAACATCAAGGTCTTGTGCCATTAAACCAGCTTCTTCCTTGATTTTTTCTCCTGCACGTCTAATCCGTTCCTTACCTATTTCGCAGATGTTTTTATACCCAGCCTTTGCCGCTTCGCTGTCTTCAGGGCAAACTTCAGGCAACTGTACCATAATAAACTTACGCTTTCCTTGATTTTCAACGTTTAACTGCATTACTGCATGAGCAGTGGTTGCCGATCCTGAGAAGAAATCTAAAATCAATGCTTCTCTGTCAGTACATAAACCAATTATCTGTTTCATCATTTCAAGTGACTTTGGAAATTCAAATACTTGAGAACCAAACATTTTATCAATAGCTTTTTTATCTCCAGCTGTATCTGCAAAAATAAAATTATCAAACACACTCTCACTATCTTCACCAAGGTATGATTTCATGCCCGGAGCAGTATTCTCATCTCCATACCATATAAGATCTTCATTTTGTAAACGCCGCAATTCTTCATAGCTTTTGCCCCAACCTCTATTAGGTATCTGGCAAGGCTTCCCTGTATTGGGATTAACTATAGTATAATTTTTAGGACCGTTGTTTCGTGATAAATCTGCGTCTTTAAAAACACCACGATCATCAACCTTATTCCATCTACTCAAATGTACATATTTAGGCCTGTTGTACATTTCCATAATTTCTTTACGTATTTCTTCTAAAGAAAGTCCTTTGTTTTTTAGTTTATAAAATAAAGAATTTATATCGGCGGCGCCTTTTTTACTTGCTCTCCATATACCCTGTATTTTATTTAATGAAAGCATGTTTTTACAATAAACAATTATATATTCAGTAGAGACACCAATATATTTACTTTGATTTTTCATTGAATTATTTTTATGAATTATGTGAGCAATAAAATTACTTTCACCAAATACTTCATCTGTCACTTTTCTAAGATTATCCATTTCATTATCATCTATAGAAATAAAAATTACGCCATCCTCACACAATAAGTTCCTTGCTAAAATAAGTCGCGGATAAATCATACTACACCAATCCGAGTGAAACCTACCATTGCTTTCCGTATTCCGAAACAAGTAATTATCTTCTTCGTCGTACACGCCGGCTTCCTCTTCATAGTCTTCGCGACTTTGGGAAAACTTATCTTTGTACACAAAATCATTGCCGGTATTGTATGGCGGATCAATATAAATCATCTTTATTTTGCCAAGATAACTCTCTTGCAAGAGCTTTAATACATCAAGGTTATCGCCTTCTATGTAGAGGTTTTCCGTGGTATCCCAGTTCTTGCTTTCTTCCACGCAAGGACGCAAAGTCTTACGGATAGGTCGTCCAGCTTCTCTTATGGCTTCGCGTTTACCTACCCAGGTAAATTCATAGGCTTCATCACCAACCACTTCATCACCAAGCATAGAACGGAGCAACTCAAAATTTACAGCTTTTTTATAAACTTTCTTCTCAGGTGTGCTTTTTCCTTCGTCTAATGCCTCGGTTATCACAGCAGGGAAAAGCTCTGCGATTTTATCAATATTAGCTGCAGTCTGATCAACTGACTTCATCCTCATTTTGTCCATTTACTTCTTCCTCCTCGATTTTTATCTGCTTACCAGAAAAATCAATTCTGTAATTTACATTCTTAGTACCTTTATCTTTATATATTTTTAAAGGGTACTTCTGACAATACTGCGTGCTGTATATGTCATAATATAAAAATTCTAACTCATAGTCACCCTCAATATTTTCATCCACGCATTCCGAAAATATATGTATATATATTGTTTGGTTCCGCTTTAATTGCAGTGGCGATAAATATACTTTTTTCTGCTTCAGGCGCTTAAAGCCAATTATGAAGTTTACAGCCACACCGTTTCCCACATTTTCTGTTTCGAGAGGACAACTCACAAATGGAACATTCGATAACGACCAATTATCGCTATTTTTTTTAAATGTAAACCCACCTTTATGAATGATTTCGTTTTGTTCCTTCGTCAAACTACGCGCCACTTCGACAAGATTGGATTTGATAACAAAGTACACTTTTTCCATTTTGTATTCTTCGTATTCATTTTCCTTTTTATCATCATTATTCTCTCCCACCCCCTGCATTAGCGAAAATAAATCTGTATGTGATTCTGAATTATAGTGCGTTAATACAATATATGGTAGAACTCTATTTCTAACATCTTCTCTATAATTACTTTGTGCATATCTTATTGACAAAAATACACCATACACTGTAATAACTGCTGCTAGTAGCGTTCCATAGAAACTAAATGCCGCACTTGCATTCCACTCAGCACGGGCAAATTCAAATGTGGCATTGTACTTAAAAGCAATATTTATGACAAGCGGGATTAAAACGATAAATACAATAAAAAAAGAAAACAAATACCATTTATACCTTTTTATCCAATCAATCATTTGTAAATTCCTCCAGCTTTTTTAATTTACTTAATTCCGCATTCGTATGAATCTGTTTATTTAGCCGTTGTTCATTACAGATTTTTCTCTGCATCATATCGATTTGTTTTTTATTTAAGTGCTCTTTTAGTAACCATCCAAGGACTCTCAATTGCCTCTCCTTAACACCACAAAAAAAATTGTTTACAGCACCAGCGCAATATTTTTTCTTACTATTTGCAATCTATTGTCCCCCAATTATAATTCTGCTCTAGTATCGGTTTTATCTTCAGAAATATAAACTATTTCCAAAATTTCATCAGCAGTACAATTAAACTTTCTACATATTCTCACGATAATGGCTAGCGATACATTTTCATTATTAGAAAGTTTTGCAAGCGTACTTTGACTTATGCCAATAGACTTACGAAATTCCGTTTTTTTCATGCTCTTGTCAATAAGAAGCTTAAACAATTTATTATAGCAAACGTCCATATTATCTCACTCCTTAGACTAATATTTTTAAATGGAAATTATTACGTATATTATACTATTTATATAATGCAAACGAAATGTTTTTATTCGATTTTTCAAATATTTATACGCTATTAAATCAGTAAAGCATGCACATAGCTTTCGTAATTGCTTAACAACCTAAGTGGAATAGTCTCATAGTACCTAACTAAGAAATTTTATATGATTTTATTGTTACAACTTGACACGCAAAAAGTCTTATCAACATCTGTACTCATCATTATCAGCATAAAAACAACTCCCTACACTGACATATATTCAGCAGAGAGAGTTGTGTATCTCAGTATTTAATTTTTAATAGCTAGTTAGATCACTTACCCGATAGGTTCGACAATTGAGATAATTAGCGCCTCTCGTTTAACCTTAGCTTAAAATTATACTAACTCAAACTAACAAAATCTCCATATCTATAAGGCTTTTGCGCATTTTTTTATTTTTACTTCAGTAATTAAATTGGGTCCTAACACTTACACCTAATCACTTCTTAGCAAGCCTCTAAGACAATCCTCGTGCGTCTGGCATGGCTTAGAGACTTGCATTTTTGGAGAAGCATAGCTCTAGATTATATGGCTACCTTTACCAATAATTTGCATATATGATATATCTTTCGCAGCTCTTAATTTCATACTCAAAATACTCAATACTCCTACGTAGTTATGTAAGCGTTATGGAGTATCTTCTTCTCCAGGATTTTCTTCCTGTTCTTCCTCTTCATCTTCAGGAACCACCACCATATTTTTCAAACGCTTTACCCTATCCTTTATAAGCCAGGGCCTATCACCAAACTCTCGCTGTAACGCTTCTTGACCAGTACTTGGCTTATCCCATTTTTTCATTACTTCATCAATATATTGGGTAGCATCAATTTCTAGTATATCGTCAACAGACTTACCCTGTTGTGCAAGAGCAATCTTTCCGTTTGACAACCCAATAAGCTTAAGAAGTTCAATCGCTGCTTTTAAGTTCCCACTATCAAGCTCCGTTGCTATAACATCCACGGCTTTTCCACCTAAACCACGCAGTCTCTGTTTGTTTTCTACCCAAAGATCACTATGTATTCTTGAAACTGCAGACCTAAAGAACACATTTTTACCCCACTCCCACAGCTGCTGCCTGGATATACCAACTTCTTCAGCAACCGTATTCTTAGTTTTCCCTGCAGCCAATAATTCAGCGGCCTTCTGCTGGCGCTGCGTCAGCCCATACTCGTTGCGTTCTTTAATATGTAAGGTTTTGTCAGTTTTTGCAAGGCTACTGTTTTTTTCTCTTTGTACATTGGCATTTCATTCCTCTGTCTAATGACATTCCTCTCTATACTATTATACCTAGAACAAGCATCTTCATGCTTTATTTGCCGAAAAATAAAACATTAAACAAAAAAGCCGCTGCCTTAATGGCAACAGCTTATAATACGGATTTTCAATCACCTGTTAACAGCCAAATTTTTATCACTGGGCACTTATTCTTCACTTATGGTGGCGTTATGCTAAAGCAATCATCATCTCCAAATTAAAATAATCTTTATATGAATAGTCAGATTGATTAAATTCGTACCATACATAGCTAGCTAAACCTTTCATTCCATTTGATATGACTCGTTTCAACAAATATCTTTCATTTCTTTAAGAGCCTGTTGATATATTCCAGCAATTGCATAATAATTTACAAAATTAGGGTACTGACTAGCCGGATGATAATAATCCAGTATAATTATGTTGTTAAATATGATGTAATGATCTTCATGCAATTGTTCTAAGTTCATTTCGGGATATACTATTTTTAACAAGCTACAATTATTGCCACATAAAATAATTTTAGGGCTAATAAGCTCAATTTCTTTTTTAATTTCAACTTTGTCTTCTTCAGCATAATTTTTCAAATCTTCATATTCCGAAAAGTTATTACCATGACTCTTCTTAACATTTACGACTGCTATATTTTTTATTAGCTCATTTTCCATCTCTCTAATATCTTTTTGTGAATATTTCAAGGTACCGTTAACATCAGTATTATTAATGGCAGCAGTCCAAACCGCTACTTTTCTCCACATTTTCCACGGATTGCACTCATCAAGTTCTTCAACAAGAGAATAAGAAGTACTTATTTGGTCTTTTAAACTCTTCTCGCCTCGATCTTTGTGATACGCTTCTTTAAGAAAGAATAATATTCTTTTGTTGCTTTTTTTATTCCATACCTCTTCGTTTACAATCCCATCATAATTAAATACTGCATTAACATGGTTTGGTTTCATACGCCATTCTTCCATTAACTCCCTTAGTTCCACAAAAGCCATAGTACCCTACCCCTTCCAAACAAATTTTATCTTGTAATCACCAAGAGTTTCATTAAATGAAATACTTAGCTTAGCCTGTTACCAGTATAATTCAAATAATCGGAACTTACAATTGCTAGAAATAGCATGTTTTATTTAAATATTTTGTTATTTTTTAAGTAATATTGGTATAAGAATAGTGAAGCACCCAATGTCTATATAGGCTTTGGGTGCTATCTTTTTGTCTTGGAGGAGTTATCTATGATTGATTTTATCGTACGCTTAATACTCAGCTTGGCTGACGCAATCAGAAAAGGAAAAGGGGGACTTTAATATGAAGAATTTAAATATGCCATCTTTAATTAATCAAGTGGAAAAAGAAGAACAAACTAAGAAAGACTTTCTTGTTGACACGAAATCCATACTTATCGGCACCGAAAACAATGTTAGCTGCATCTCTATACCAGAAGGCCGCTACCGTAAGACCTTCGTGCTTAACGATACGGCAAGGCAGCAAATGGCCGCCCGCTTAAACATTCCGTTGCCTTTTGCAGAAAGGCTTAGAACAGAGGAACCTGCACTCTTTGACCGTACCTTTAATACACTTCTTCACCGCAAGAACGAGCAAAGGCTGATGCGTACTTCCGGTGGAGATACCTGCCGTGCGTATCTATCACAAAAT
>Ga0163159_1001353_pt1 | contig 23748 bp, 10 predicted proteins | sample BioMet9_FD_108702 | JGI IMG/M metagenome (GOLD analysis project Ga0163159, IMG submission 108702) | Microbial communities from bioreactor (seeded with sewage sludge) at Lawrence Berkeley National Lab, California, USA - Biofuel... | ecosystem: Engineered > Bioreactor > Anaerobic > Unclassified ... | reverse complement strand
ATTACCAGATAACATGACCGTACAATGTAATGCAGTACCTTCATCTGATGTGGTAACAGCAACAGACAATTTTGGGACTGCAATTGTTGCATTCACTGAAACCCGGACAGACGGAACTTGTCCTTACAATTATTCATTATTCAGAACATGGACTGCAACGGATGCCTGTGGCTTAAAATCAGACTATCATCAAACTATTGTGGTAAAAGATACAATTGCTCCTCAATTCGACATTAATGACAAGGATTTTTGCGTTGAATTTATCACCAATGCCATCATTGATGAATCTACAACAGATATTTCGGAAGCTCGTCCTGAATGGTACACGCTAAAAAGTGGAAGCACCGATCTTGATATCACCAATATTTCAGATAACTGCACCTCTGTATCTGATCTATCGTTCCGGTGGAAGATAGATTTTGAGGATGGGCCATCTTTAACAGGGAACGGACTGATTTCCGGATACGGTTCTGATATTCGTTTCTCCGGGGCTCAGAATACGACGAGAACAGATCATATCACTTACTGGGTTACGGATCAGTGTGGTAATGAAACTATAAGACAAGGTTCAATCATTATCCATCCAAGGCCTGAAATTTCTAAACTACCATAAAATACTTCAATAAAAATTCAATTAAACTATTAAATCCAATATTATGAAAAAACATCTTTCCCTTTTAATTCTGGCCCTTGTTTCCGGACTTTATTCATTCGGTCAGACTTGCGGTGATGCTTTGCATCCAATGGCAGGTAAAACCTATACTTATTCCGTAACTGCAAATCCTGCAGGAGGAACATTTAACTGGTACGTTACCACGGATGTCAATCTGCTAACAGGAGCAGTCATCCCAAGCGGCGGAGGAAACATTATCACCGGGACCGGCTATAATACGCCGGCAAGCACCTTGGCAAGCGTGGACATTACCTGGACCTCACAGGCAGTGGCGGCTGCAAAAACAGGCACCAAATTCTACCTGGTGGTAAAATACACTACCGACTGCTCCAACAATTTAAAGCCCTGGATAATTCAGCCTATGAACCTATTCGAAATAACGGTAGAGAATGTGAAATCAGATGGGTCTGCTTATGCCGATATCTGCCGCTCTGAAATAATATCAGCCATTGTAGATCCTTCCAACGATCAGGTTGAATATAATTATGGAGAGAATGCGCTGTTCCTTAAAGTGACGGCCAATAATTTTACCACTAGTTGGACACCCGCCATAGACATGACTGCCCTAAACAACTCTCTGGTTTCCCCTCAGGTTGTTAAATCCATTGAATGGAGTTTGAACACCACATTCACTGGCACCTCCAATTTTGATCTTGGTACGGGAGTTGCAACAGCGGCAGTCCCTGATAAAGGTGGCGATAATATTACTACCGGAACTGATGAATACATTTACATTAAAATCATTATCACAGATGGAAAATTCGAAGGAATATCAGATCAGTCAATGACCTTAAATATCAGTGCCACGGATGCAGCTTCCAATCCAGACGTGGATGTAGACCCAAATACCTGTGCTCCGGTACCGGAAAACGATAAAGTCACACAGGTTCTGAAAGCTCGTCCGTCAATTACGAGTCCTAATCCTTCTCCATTTCTGACTCCAAAGCCGTAAATATAAAAGCATCAGGTTCCTATGATACAAACTTTTAATGGTTTGAGGAATAGTCATGATTCATTGATTTACGAGAAATGATTAAAGTGGATTAAGTAATAACGAAACTTATAAAAACCCTGAAGCCTTGGATTCGAAAGATACAACCTGATACTTAAAAAAATGAAACTTTGAGATATTTAAAATTGAAATCATAGCTATTAAAATATAATGATCCCTGGTAAAAGCAGGTGGCTTTGGATGGCAATTTTGCCTGTATTCTTCGCAGTCGCTTCAGCTGCTGCACAGGGATCTTACGTTATTTACGAAGGGAAAACAAGCAATCTTCAGGTTAATGAAAATCAAGGAGATCGTTATGAATGGAAAATTTTTAAAGACTATCGGCTCTCACTGGAAGCCACAAATTATGATGCAGTTTTCACAAAAGGCAACCAGGGTTCTGTAGTCACGGTTGAATGGAAAAAAAGCGGAGATTATTACATTTTGATAAAAGCAAATAGTCTGACTGGATGTATCAATATGAAAGTCGCAAAGGTTAAAGTACTACCACTCCCGTTAAAAGCTTTGACAGGACAGCCACAGATAATTGGATCCTGTCAGACTGCTACTCTTGATGGTTCAAAATCTATAGGAGATATTGTTAGTTATCAATGGAAAACAATAGATACCGGTTGTACTTTGAGCAACCCGGAAAGCAAGACAACAAAGTTCAATATGTTGACCAACTATACAGGGCCTCTCCCGGCTGATTTCAGGGTCATACTCATTGTGACTGACAAAAAGGGAAATACAGATTCAGATACCGTTACTGTAACAGTAAATAAGTTACCTGTTGCCGATGTCTATATATCCGGCAATCTCCAAAAGGACGGAAGTATGATTGTGGATGGATCAGTCTCAAGCGGTATAGGTATACAATATAACTGGTCTACCGAAGAAGGGAAAATTATAGGCGACACACAACTGGCTTCCGTTACATTAAACGGGGCAGGTAACTATAAGCTGGAAGTCACTGATATATATGGCTGCAAGGCTCTGAAATCTTTCAAATTCCCTTTGAAATCTTCTATTATAATCGCTAAAGATGATTATGAACGGATCTCATGGGATCAGACTGTTAAAATTCCAGTTCTGGATAATGATTATGATCCTGACCATAACATTGATCCTCAATCCTTAAAGATAAAGGAAAATCCTTCAAGGGGAAATGTGACGGTCAATAAAGATGGGACTATCACATATTCGAATAACATCAATAAAGCCGGAAATGATTATTTTATTTATGAAGTATGCGACTCTTTAGGCTCCTGCGATTCAGCGATGGTGAAGATCGACATTTATGATGCGGGGATTACCGTACCTGAGGCCTTTTCTCCCAACGAGGACGGTTTGAATGAAACACTCGAATTCAAGGGCCTTGATAATTATCCTCAATCACAGCTGTATGTTTATACCCGAGCAGGCCAGCTTGTTTACCAGAGCACTGATTACCATAATGACTGGACCGGAAAGATGATCAAAAACGGAAAACAATTACCAATAGGTACTTATTATTATATATTAAAACTGGGAGGAACAAACAGATCTGTTAAAGGGTTTGTTTTTATAAAATATTAATGTTAAATTGGAAGCAACATATGAAAAAAAAATCTTTATCGAATTGTTTTTTGCGGCAATTTCATATTTTGGTTTATCAACCTGTTTAATGAGATGAAAGGAACAGGGATATCTTTTGGAGAAAAAATACATAACACGCTGATGATTTCCAGTGTGATGCTCTTTCTATGGCTGATTTTTCCGATTAGAGGGGAATGTCAGCAGGATCCTGTTTATACCCAATATCTGAATAATCTGCTAAGTGTTCAGCCAGCCTACGCCGGAAGCACAGGCTCATTAAATGTTACAGGTTTATCAAGGGCGCAATGGATCGGTTTTGCCGGAGCTCCCAATACCAATACCCTTACCATTCAGGGACCTATCCGAAGATACAATGTTGGTCTGGGGCTTTCAATAATAAACGACAAATGGGGACCTATCCGGCAAAATTCAATTTATTTTGATTATGCTTATCGTATTCAGCTTGCTTCGGAACAATACCTTTCGTTTGGAATAAAAGTTGGAGCTAACATGTACCAGGCAGGACTTTCCGATTTAATCATTAATGATCCAAATGATCTGGTTTATGCTTACGATGTTAACCTGAAATTCCTCCCCAATGTCGGGGCCGGCATCCTTTGGCACAGCAACCGGTTCTTTTTAGGTGCTTCCATGCCCAAATTCCTTAAAAACCGATTATCAAGTCAATCGACAGAAACAGTTTACCGGGAAGTTCTTCACTTCTATGGTATGGGAGGCTATGTTTTTTTCCTCAATGATGTATTTAAGTTAAAACCAACTATTCTTTACCGTTGGGCAGAAAGGACGCCATCCTACATGGATTTCTCCGGCACCTTGATTATATATGACCGTTTATGGTTTGGAGCCACCTATAGGATGCAAAATTCCTATGCCCTGATTTTCCAGTTCAATGTCAACCCCCAGTTGAAATTTGGCTATTCCTATGATCTTACCACTTTCCATCCCACTCAGGTTAATTCAAGCACCCATGAATTTATGATCAGCTACGACTTCAATCAGGGTCGCAGAGGCCGGCAAATCACACCAAGATATTTTTAGAAAATAAAAACCATTTTATTAAAAATTATCAATTCTCAACGCTTACTGGTTATTTCATTCTCAATTTAAAACCAGTACAGAACATTTTTCATCATAACAGTGGAAAATAAATTACAATCCAGCATTAAAAATCAGGCATTTTAGAGAGGTATTTAGCCATTATTGAAAAGATATTCCGTTAATCACTAAATATTTCTTTCAGATTTAATTATAGCAACTCAACAAAATCCCCATAAAAAGGGATTTAAATGCAAATTTTTTATTCCTAAATTTTTTAAAACTTCCATTTTAAGATGAGGAACGTAAAAAAATTTATGCATAACAGTTGCTTTGGAAAAAAAATACAACATAAAATCAACTTTTCAGCACAGAAGAATAATTTCATCAATATTTCTAATTCTCCTGTTTCAATTCTTTACAATTGAAGGTAAAGTTTCTGCACAAACCGGGTCTCAAACTTTTATTTCCACAGGAACTTTTACAGCTCCTGCCGGAATATACTGCGTCACGGTAGAAACCTGGGGAGGTGGGGGCGCAGGCGGAGGGGCCACGGGTAGCGGCGTTCATTGCGGTGGAGGAGGTGGCGGCGGTGCCTATAACAGGGGAATAGTCAATGTTATACCCGGGAACAGCTACAACGTAACAGTAGGTTCAGGAGGCACAGGTAGCACTGGCGATGGTGGGGATGGCGGCCCTTCTTCTTTTAATGGATTAATCATCGCTAATGGAGGGAATGGGGGTTCTTCAAGTTCATCTTTCACGAATCGCAACGGAGGGCCTGGGGGGAAAGGAGGCAGCGGAGGACTTTACTCAGGTGGTAATGGAAGTAATGGCTCTTCGGCTTCCTATAGCGGTGGTGGTGGTGGTGGTGCCGGAGATGCCAATAATGGAGGTAATGCTTCGGGACTGACTGCCGGATTAGGTGGAGACAACAATAATGGAAGTTCCAACGGAGGGGATGGCGGTGCCGGGTTAAATAACACCTCATTTGGTGATGGAATTACTGGTAATTTAGTTGGTGCGGGAGGCAGTGGAGGCAAAAAATCAAGTTTCGGATCAAACGCAAATGGCGGGAACGGAGCAAGAGGCCAGGTTGTTGTCAGTTGGGCGGTCTGCACTCCATTTATTGCCTCCATAACTGCTGAATATTGTGCCCGCCCGGGCTATATCCGTTTAACGGCTCATGGAGGAAATGCCAGCTCGACTTACCTCTGGAGCAACGGGGCCACGACTAATCCGGTTGATGTGAATATTGCCGGGGTGTATAACGTTACCATCACTAATTCCACCTGCTGCACAGCCACCGCCTCCTATAATATATCCAATGAACTGGCAGTTAACGGAGATTTTTCAGCAGGATATACAGGATTCACTCATTCCTCATACATTTACAAGGCTGATGTGGCCGGTAATTCAGAATTAGTTCCTGAGGGCACTTTTGGGATAGGCTCAAATCCTCAAAATTATCATAGCCTTTTTTGGGGAAGAGATCACACAACTGGTTCGGGGAATTTTATGATTGTGAATGGTTTTCCGGGCTCACCTCAACCGGTAGTCTGGTCAGAGATTGTCACTGTGGTTCCGGGTACAACCTACTATTTTTCTGCCTGGGCCATTAGCCTGAATAGTTACGACAATTATGCAACCCTGCAGTTCCGGGTCAATAATACTTTAGTCGGCACTACAGCAGCCTTGCCTGCGAGGGCCCAAAACAACAATCCACCCTACAACTGGATTCAATTTTATGGAACATGGACCGCTCCGGAAGGAGTAACTTCTGTACCGATTGATATTGTGGATCTTCAGACGGCAGCAACCGGCAATGATTTTGGGTTGGACGACATTTCTTTTGCAACACTGGCCCCGATCCCCGTTGTAGTCTCTTTACCCGGAGAAATTAAAAGCTGTTCGGGGAGAACAGTGAATATATCCCCGGAAATCACCGGAGGAAAACCGCCGTACACTTACGGATGGACCGGGCCCAATGATTTCAACGCCAACACCCTTAATCTGTCCATTCCCGGTTTCAACGCCTCTAAGTCAGGAATGTATCAGATCTCAGTGACGGATGGATATGGTTGTCCTGCCGTGGTAGCCGCTGTTAATTTGATTTTGGATGATCCTCCGGCACCGGTAATAAAATCAATTACCCAGCCAGGGTGCTCAACTTCTACGGGAAGTGTCGAATTAACGAATTTACCGGCAACAGGAACCTGGACACTGAATAGAATGCCCGACGGGATAACTGTTACAGGAACAGGAGATACGAAAATTGTAACAGATCTTTCTCCCGGTAACACCTATACCTTTACTGTTACCAATGCCGGGGGATGTACCTCCCAGCTATCAGCCAGTGTCGTAATAAATACCGGAGATCAACTTCCCCCCTACTGGCTAAAAACGCCTACAACCAGTCAAACTTACTGCGTGCAGAACATTGTTTACGCCTCCTGGGACCTGCAGCCGGAACCATCAACGGACATCCGGAATGTGGTGGACGAAACCCCTGTCAGACCTGATTATCATGTTCTGACAGAATCAGAAAAAACAGCCCTCGGTTTGGATCCGGCCACCTACTATGCTGACAACAGTACGCCCCCTTCCGGTATAATTCTACACTGGAGCCTTACTGATACCTCCACAGGAAATTACATCACGGATGGCAGCGGCAATTTGCTGGATGATGAAACCGACGCCATCGCCAGCCATTCTATTCGCCTCGAAGGGGCTTCCAATCATGACATTTATTACCAATTGAAATACTGGCTGGAAGATGCCTGCGGCAATATCTCCGGCCAAAAACCAACAGTACAGATAGTGATTAAACCGCGACCAATTATTGTAAAAAACTACTAATAACCAAAATATGCAACAGAAATCGGAATTTAAAAAAACGCGAGATGGATATAAAGAGGAATTCCATCAGACTGATCACGCAGACTTCTACCCGGAATTGATTCCGCGATTTCAAAAAACCGCCAGGAAGCTCCATTCTCTTATTGACATAGATGTCAATGGCCCGCCCGTTCCTGCCTTACGTCAGCCATTGCAAAATTCTTTATCACCCGATATTATTTCAAATTAATAAAACTAAAAAAACAACAAATAAATAACATTTAACTTATTCACTATTAATTTTTTAAATCATGAAAAAACATTTATTCATTTCCGTGTTGTCAATTATGACTTTGGCTACCAGTTTAACAAGTACATTTGGACAAACTGCTGTTAAAAATTCTGCTCCCAGGCCCTTAACCTGTACCGAAAGCCCGTTGAATCCTATTGCAGGTAAACCGTATGACTATTCCGCCACCTTTAACCCGGACGGAGGAAAAGTGTTTTGGTATGCCACCAAAAGCACAACCTTTATGACGGGAAGTACGAGATCCGCAACCATTGAAACTGCCGGCGCGGCCGGTTCTACCGTTGCTTCGGCCACAGATTACGCGTCCGAGCTTACCGCTTCGGGACCATCCAAGACAAATATTACCTGGTCGTCCGATGGACTTGCAGCCCTTGGAGCCAACCCGCTCTTTGTGGCGGTCGAATACACGGCTCCGGCTTCAGGCTGTGCCAATAACATGAAGGTCTATAAGATTACCCCCAAGAATGCTTTTACTATCGACATTCGAAGCATGACCAGCGATGGTTCCTCATCGGCAGCTTACGATGTCAAAACCGATCAATGTGCAGCCCTGGTTAAATCCGCCACCTATGATGGTACTAAAATGGTAATGGATTATGGGGTTCAAACCCTCTATTATGAAGTCGTTGCCGCCAATTTCACGGGTTCTTTTACCCCTTCCTACCAGATAAGCGGCCTCCAGCCAGGTCAAACTGCTGAAATCTTCTGGGGATACACCGCGGCCGGTGCAACCAATACCCTGGGTGCCATCACTAATAACACTCCTGTTACCGGAGCCGTGGCTTCCACGGCACTGACCGAAACCAAAGACGGGGCTTCAATATTCGTCAAAGTGGTCATTCAAAACGCCACTTTTGAAAACACCGCCGGTGAAACCATCAAATTGGCGGTTGATGCAGTGAACTCGGCAGGCCAAAAAGATGTAGTAGAATCGGATTGCTCTGAAAATCTGGCCTTTGCTGATTTTGCAGAACAGGACATTAAGGCAAGACCTGCCATCTCACCGGTAAGTCCGGCCGTTTTCATTCCTGAAAATTAATAAAGGATTAATTTGACTAAGGCTGATAGACCGTTTCATTAATAGTCATTGATGGTCATTGATAGTCATTGACGGTCATTGTGCGGTAAAAACAATTAATGACAACATTCGACAAAGAAAAATCTCATTTAGGAAAGTAACCGGATATTCATATATAAAATCAATGCCGGTTCCGGGGATGCATTATGAAAACACCCTCATGGTAAAAGAAATATAATTATTGATGTCCGTTTTAATAATATTTAAACTATGAATTATCAATTGTAATAAGACTTTTGGAAGATATCGTTCCCGCACATGCGGGATGGCTTATTTCTCAGAGGAATGCTATTCCTGCAAAGATTCTGCTTGCAATGCAGCTTCTCTTTGTGAAACATAGTTGCTATATCTCTGTAGAATAATGCATTACAACACAAAAATAAGCAACGTAGTTGCGACATCTAATCTTGTTAAATTTTTGCCGAACAACAGTGAAATATGATGTAAAGAATGGATTGTAACAGATAAATATAATTTCTCAGCGAAAAGACGGCCGGGAGGAGCCGTTATTATGGACTGATTAGGACAAATATACACGTGAGGAAGGTTCAACCTGATCGGGAAGGGAAAAGTTTGCCCGTTAAAGGGATTCTTTTCCCACCGACCCAGGCAAAAACTGTATTCCTGTAATTTCAACTGATTGTAATAAAATCAGGACGGGAGAGGTGCGTTTTTCCGGGAGATGTAAACAACCAATAGAATATGAGATGAAAAGATAGAAGCCTGGAAACTGAAAAGTGATGAAACTGAAAACAAAACAGTTGATTTAATTATACAAGGACATTGAAGCTATTATCCTCATATTGGGTGCTTGAGGCATTGTCGGTATTTTTTCCGCTGCTATTGGCCGGAGTATCAACCTCCGCCCAAAGGACTGTTTATGTGGGTGAAAGCACAACCCTGGAAGTAACTTCAGTGCCCGGACACACTTATAAATGGGAATTGTACAACGATGCGTCCATTGATTTTGCGGTGTTGCCGGGAAATTGCCCGGTATCCGCTGCAAAATTCGTTGGAAGCAACCTGGGTCCAAGTGTCAGAGTGGAATGGGGTCAACCTGGCATTTATTTCTTCAAAGTTACAGCGTGGGATGCAACCCGATGCGCGATGAATCTGAAAGTCGGGATGCTGAAGGTATTGCCCGTCGATCTGGATGCCGTAATCACGGGAGCCACATCTGCCGGGGCTTGTCAGCAGATCACTCTGGACGCCGCAAGTTCCAAAGGTGATATCATTGAATACAAATGGGCCTTGATGGATCCCGGCGGCACTCTGAGCAGTATCAACGATAAAACCACCCGGTTTGGGATATCGGCTGCCTATACCGGTCCATTCCCGGCAGAATTCAGGATCAGTCTCCAGGTTACGGGCCGCAATGGCAAATCCGATAGTGAAATCATCCGTATTAAAGTGGAGGCTTTACCCAAAGCCGATATATATTCGCCCGGAAGGCCCGAAAAAGATGGAAGCATAGCGGTGGACGGTTCGGTTTCCAAGGGAGTGGCCCTGACCTATAACTGGTACGGGACAGATGGAAAAATGATTGGAACACCCAATCAGTCCGGTATTCATTTGCAGGATGCCGGAGATTATGTCCTGAGAGTGACAGATGTGTTTGGCTGCCAATCCGAAAAAACATATCATTTCCCGATCGAACAATATCAGATGACAGCTAATCCCGATTATGCCCGGACTTCATGGGCCCACGATACGATCATACCTGTAATCTCCAACGATCAATCCACAGCGCCGCTGAACCCCGCTTCCGTCAGGATTTTACAATCCCCTGTTCTCGGGAAAGCCAAAGTGAACCGGGATGGCACCATTACCTATACCCCTGTGGAAAGAAAAGCCGGGAAGGATCAATTCATCTACGAGGTGTGCAATGCCGTGAACCTTTGTGATTCGGCACTGGTAATCGTTGATATCGATGACGCCAAGGTTAAAATTATCGAAGGCTTCTCACCCAATGGGGATGGCATCAACGATTACCTGGTATTTGAAGGTCTCGAGCAGTATCCGCGCTCACACCTTCATATTTACACGCGCAGCGGAGTGCTCGTTTACCAGAGCGGGGACTATCTGAACGATTGGGATGGCAGGGATACCCGGAGATCAACCATCAATCCGGCAAAAGTTCCGACTGGCGTTTATTACTACGTCCTCGAATTGGGAGGTACGAGCAGGAGTATAAAAGGATTCGTTTATATCGGCTACTAAAATTTAGAGGCTTCCTGCCTTTTAATCAGTTTAATGATTAAATACAAATATAATTAGCCAGTACAATAATCACAGAAGCTCTTGCAATTTTATGGCAAATCCTGTTTCCGGTTTATCCTCTCGTAACCCAGGTTCGGTGTAAACTCGTACCATTGCGGCTCCTTCATGAGCCCCAGGGCCGGATCATCGTCGGATCTGGCTCGTACCATCGTCCTGACAAAAGAACAATTTAAACACTATTCCTGCACTATTTCTGCACTAATTAGTACAGCAATAGTACAGAAATAGTGCAGAAACAGTACAGGAGGTACTGCTTTGGTACAATCCTGGTAATGACTTGAAAGGGATATCGAAGTGGCTGGACCGGGTACAGGATTGTAGAAAAATTTGCTGACACCCTGAAACAGTAAGTGAGACAACCCAATCAATTTTGTCCCGGGCTTTCTTCATTGCTCATTTTATGCCGGACAACCCCCTCTCCCCTGCTTCCGGTTGTTAAATGAAGTTTTAGAGATTGTTTAAATTTTCTATTTCAACTTGTCCCGGTAAAATTCCATTAAAACCATTTTTCAAGAGATTCCTCACTTCGTGTCGGAATGACTCTTTTGTCTGAAGGATTAGGGTGATGAGGGGCGGCAAAAGTGGCAAAAGCCACCAAACTGATTTACAGGGGCTTCACCTCCCCTGTTATTAAGATTTATTTTAAATTAAATATTTTTCTTTCCTGGCAGAATAAAACAATCACCTGAATATCTGCACCTTATGAAGTATATTAAATTTTCAGTTATTCCCATCCTTAAAAAAATTGTTAAAAATAGCTTCGAAATATTAAATAAATATTGTAAATTTTCTTTACTGATTTAGATCATCTATTGAACCTGTTGATTGAGGGACATTTAGATGATAAAAAGCAGAAATAAAGGGGAATGAAAAACCGTTTTTTCAACCCTCTCTTCAAGGGTAGCCGAAACGGCCTGATTGACCTTGGTTTTTTAGATTACTAATCCTTTAAATTTTTTTCAATGAAGGGGGATTCTGAAGTGAAATTCGGGGTCGGTGGAATTTTTTTGCCCCTAAAACGGCTCTCAGCGAATGGTAAAAACGGCTGCCAGATCAGGGAAATCTGGTCGGAAATTGCTGTTTATATTATTAAGATTCACAAAATTACAACAATACGACTGAAGGAAAATAAGTCTTTAAAAATCTATGAGGGAGCAAGATGGTTATTCGCGGGCTTGTTTGCTTTGTGTGTAATGATCCAGGGTGAAATTCTCGGGCAGACAACTATGGCCCGTTTTCAATTAAACGGGAACTTAAATGTTTCCAACGACAATGCAACGGGAACCCCCTCAGCAACAAATAATGGATTGACTTTTTCAACGAACAATGAATGCGAGGGAACCGGGCATCTTTATGCCGATGATCCCAGTCAATACTTAGACATTTTGATTAATACATCAGGATACCGAAACATAACATTTTCTTTTCAACAAAGATTATATAACGGAGGGAGCGGAACCAACCTTTGGTCATTTTATGGCGATTATAATAATGATGGTTCCAATGATTATTCTGTAACAAACAGTGCAGTTCCAACAACATCCTGTGGAACAGTTAACCTTTCATTGCCCACTACATTTGACAATCAAAATAGCGTAAGATTCAGAATCCAGTTCTCAGGATCAGGGTCCCGTACCATTTATTTAGATGACATTTACATCAGAGGTACGGCTATACCTCAATACCTGTCAGAGTTTACATCGATGGATATTGGCTCTGCAACATGGTGTCCCGGGGAAACAAGAACCATAACCGTAACGGTAAAAAATATTGGACAGGCAACATGGACCGATGCCGGCCCTGATGTAAATATCGGTGTAAAATGGAATGGTGATCCAGATTACCTGGTGCGTACCGATGCCGGAGGCCTTGCCCCTGGCGCCACACGGACATATTCAGTCACTGTTGCCGCACCGTCGGAAGGAACGAATAACCTAACCTTCGATGTTGTCAATGAAGGGAATTGCTGGTTTGGCAACAACAACGGGAGTTGCGGGCCTGGAAACACGGTTTTCGCTTCTCCGGCTTTAACTATCCGGAATTCTGTTCCTGCGCAACCGGGCGCAATAACCGGAAGCACAACCCCTTGCCCGGAGTCTTCACAAACATATAGTGTTACAAATGTTGCAGGATTGACCTATGCATGGTCGTTCCCATCAGGATGGATACAGACAGGCGGAGGAACAACCAATTCTGTTACCGTTACAGTCGGGATAACATCCGGCACTGTGCAGGTTACCCCTTCAAACTCCTGTGGCAAAGGCACGCCGCAAACCTTAAATGCAACCATAAACCAGCCCAAAGCTACGGTTACGAATCAGAAAAACATAAGCTGTTATGGCGGAGAAGACGGATCCCTTACCATCCAGGCTTCGGGAGGGACGGCGCCGTACCAGTATTCCATTGATAACGGTGAAAATTATACACCAGGGACAAATCCCAATCCATATCTCTACACGGGGCTTAGAGCAAATATACCATATAAAATCAGGGTAAAAGACAATTTAGGATGCACTTCGACAGCCATTCCTTAAAAGATATATGAGAAAATGAATTTAGAACCGGTACAGATATAAAATAAAACGATGAAAACGAAATATTTTCGCTCCTCATGGGCATTAATATGCCGTTTAATACTACTCCTCGGGCTGATGACAGGAGTTATCCTGCAGAGTGCTGCACAAGAAGTGGTTGTTACCAATCCGTCAAGCCCATGGACAGTTCCCGCGGGGGTAACCTCCATTAAAGTTGAAGTGTGGGGAGGCGGTGGTGGCGGTGGAGCAGCTTATTCAGGCTTCAATTCTACCAGAGGTGGTGGTGGTGGCGGCGGCGGTGCCTATAACACTTCCACACTTATTGTTAGTCCAAATCAATCTTATACAATAACGATTGGCGCAGCTGGAACAGCTGGAGCCGGAAGTAGCAATCCAACTAATGGTGGTACCGGTGGTACCACAACATTAACAGGCACCGGCGGCACTGTTTCGGCGATAGGCGGTGCCGGAGGTAATGCTGCAAACAGCAGCAACGGTTCAGGTGGAGCAGGCGGCACCGGTGATTTTAACGGCGGCGACGGCGGTGCATCTTCAGGAAATGGAGCCGGTGGCGGCGGCGGCGCTGGAAATAATGGTAACGGTGGCGATGGAGGAAATAGCGTTACCGGAACCGGCGGAACAGGCAACCCCGATAATACACCTTATACAGGCGGCGACGGCGGGGCCTACAGAACCAACAATGGATCAGGCAATACGGGTAACGCTCCGGGCGGCGGTGGCGGTGGCGGACGCGCCAGCGGTTACTTTAGCAGTAACAATGGTGGAGCAGGCGGTGCCGGACAAGTTGTTATTACCTACACAGTTATAACTGGACCAATAATTACCGTTAATCCAGGCAGTCTTGATTTCGGTTATACTCACAGTGGTGGCACTTCTGCAGAACAATCCTATATTCTCTCAGGTTCACTGCTCACCGGAGCGCCGGGAAACATTACCGTTTCTGCTCCCGCTAACTTTGAGGTATCAACGACCTCCGGTTCCGGTTTTGGTTCGTCTGTTCAGGTTCCATATACCAGCGCCACGCTTGCCAACACAACGATTTATGTTCGCTTTAAGCCCACTGCCCCGAATACCGATTACAGCGGCAATATAACCAATGCAGGCGGCGGGGCAGCAATTGCAAATGTAGCAGTTGGGGGGACATCAATCAATATGTGTTATGGTTATGCACGCTCTGTTTATTCCCAAAGCGGTGTTACCAATCCAAACAATGCATTAAATGCTCCTGACGGAGCTTTTGCAGAACTTTGGGATAATGGAGATCAAATAGTCCTTGATCTGACCGGCGGAGATATCCTTCCCTCAGGAAGAACTGTTGATGTAAAATGGAGAAGGGCTGCCGGAACATCAGCTGATCCTACAGTCACGGTTGCGCTTTCAGCAAACGGTACTTCATGGACAGACGTTGGCACATATACTGTTAGTATAATTAATCCATCCTGGGATATCAGACCCCTTACCCTCAATGCCAGTACGCGATATATCCGGCTTACAACAACAAACGACTACAATCTTGATTTAGACGCAGTATCATTTCTCTGGCCACCTTTAACTGCTTTTAATGTTACCGGGGGCGGAAGTTATTGTTCAGGAGGCAGCGGATTATCAGTTGGATTGGATAATTCGCAAACACTTGCAACCTACCAATTATACAAAGACGGTGCTGCTGTAGGCACAGCAATGAACGGCACCGGATCGGCAATTAACTTTGGGATTCAGACAGCTGGCACATATACTGTTACTGCCACACGAATTATCGGAGGCTGTATCAACGATATGATTGGAAGCGCCGTTATTACTTTATATCCAACACCCACGGCATCAATAATTGGTCAAAGCAATGTAAAATGCAATGCCGGGAATGACGGGAGTATCACAATATCTGCAAACGGGGGTACCGGTGTTTATTCCTATTCTGTGGATAACGGCGATACATGGGTAACACCCGACCCGAATGAGAGCACCTATACTTATCCTAATCTGGTTGCCAATCATGCCTATAAGATAAGGGTGAAGATCGGCAACTGTCCTTCAATCTCTATACCATAAATAAAATAACATCAAATCTATGAAATCAGCTACTGAAGGAAAACATACAACAAGGAAAATTCAACCGCTGCCGGTAATAAAGCAGACGAGAGGCTGGATCGTTCACCTATTGATCCTGCTGGTTCTAATGTTTCTGCACAACAGCAGTTGGTCAGCAATTAAAACATGGGTGCCTGTAAATGGCGGCGACTGGAAAACAGCTGGAAATTGGAGCCCTTCAGGTGTTCCTGTTTCCACTGATGATGTTATTATTCCATCCGATCAAACTGCAGCCATTACCAGAAGTTCTTCGAGTGGTGAGACCATTTCTTTGAACGGCCTTACGATAGAAGGGAATGTTAATCTTCAATTTGATGCAGGCTCTGCAAATTATTGTACTTTAAATATAACCGGAACATTTACAGTAGCTTCAGGTAAGACATTTACCGTTGGAATTAATAACGCAGGAAGACTCAATTTTACCGTTGCCGCAACCGCAGCCGGAACAATTAATGGAACAGTTTTCATGAATTCCTATAATGGCAGTGGCTATGACCGCACATTCACAAATAATGGCAATCTGACCATAACAAATGCTGGATTGATAACCGGTCAGAATTCAGCCGACTTTACACTGAACTCAGGAGCGACATTGCAAATTGGCAGTTCGGCAGGCATCACAACCGGAAGCACAGGTAATATACAGATCCCCGGTACAAGAACCTATAGCGCAGGTGCTAATTATGTATATAACGGCACATCAGATCAGAATACAGGAACAGGACTGCCTACCAGCCTTACCGGGGATTTGATAATTAACAATCCTGGCAATACTGTAACACTTACCAGATCAGGAACAACTATTGCAAATCAAGGCTTACTGGACCTCACCGCCGGCACTTTTGTTGCTGCAGGCAACCTTACTATGTCCGCAACGTCCACTATTAATCGCAGCGAAGGTAGTATGACTGTAAGCAATTTAGGAACAGGCGCCTATAATATCAATTATACAGGGAGTAGCAAAGCTACCGGACCGGAATTAATAGGATCAGGACTGAATAACATAACCGTATCTTTAGATCCAGGCCAAACACTGACGCTTGATGCAAACCGCACGCCTGACGGTAACCTGTCTGTTTCCACTGGCACCCTTGATTTAAGCACGTTTACATGTAGCCGATCGTCGGCAGGAGGAGTACTGACCCTTTCCAACGGCGCATTCTTAAAGATAGGAGGTGTTAATAATTTTCCTTCCAATTACAATACAAATACGTTAGGAAGTACTGGAACTGTAGAATATTATTTAGCCGGAGCTCAAACAATTTCTCCAAAAACTTATGGAAACCTGATTTTCAGCGGCAGCGGAACAAAATCAATTACCGCAGGAACCACTGTGTCTGGAAATTTATCGATTGCCAGCGGAGCCTCAGCAAGTATTGCAACCGGTCAAAATATAAGTGTTAATTCATTGACTTTAGGTGGAATAAACAGGATAACCGGGACGTGGGGATCTACCTCTTCAATCGCCACGAATAAGGACAATACGTACTTTGGCTCAACAACAGGATATCTTACAGTAAATGCTTATATAAAGCCAGTGGCCGCTTTCTCAGGTTTAACGGCAAGTCAGGCAATCTGCCAAGGTACAGCGGCAATATCACTAAGCGGGAATGTAAGCGCACCTGGGCCTGTATATCCTCTAAACGGCGAAACGGTGCGCGTAACTATAAATGGCATAACTCAAAACACAACCATATCGGGAAATTCAGGCGGCTTTTCAATCGACTTTAATTCCTTTGCAGTACCTGGTTCGGAGACCGCCTACCCGATTACCTATTCTTACGAGGGCGGAACCTTGCTCGCTGCTGCGGCAAATAACAATTCTACAACGGTAACGGTAAAATCGCTACCGTCAGCTTCGGCCGCAAAAACCGATATCACCTGCTTCAATGCCCATAACGGGCAAATTATAATTACAGCTTCCAACGGGAGCGGAGCATATGCCTATTCTACGGATAACGGCGCTGCATACCAATCAAGCGACACCTTTACCGGACTTGCACCGGGACAATATAAGATCAGGGTAAAGGATACCAATACCCAATGCGAATCAATACAAATACCATAACCTAAAATAACCGAGTGATGGAATCAGATACTGAATTAAGATTAACAAGTCCTATGAAAACACAAGCAAATCAACCTTTTGATATTAATAACGGGATCCCGCAACCTACGATTCCCATCACTTCGAATACCTATATCCCAACACCGCAACAACAAAAAAACAAGCATATGAAAACTGCTAATTTGCCTTCTGCAAATACCGGAGTCAACACGGAGTTAAAGCTAACCTATAGCGGAGCGACTAAAAGTGTTACTCCACAGTTAATACCCCCTGTAATGAGCAGGGCAAAACGAACGATGTGGCAGTTTACATTGCTGCTGGCAATGATGCCGGGGTTTATTCAGCAGGGCTTTGGACAAACTGTAGTTAATTTTCCTCCGACAACAGGCCCCTGGACCGTACCCGCAGGTGTAACTGGTGTAACCATCGAAGCCTGGGGAGGCGGAGGCGGTGGCAGTGCCCGAGCTGGTCATGGTAGTGATGGGGGTAACGGTGGTGGCGGAGGCGGCTTCCGTGGCGGCAGATTAGCTGTTAGCCCTGGGAATAGTATTACAGTCACGATTGGTAATGGCGGCAATGGTGCAACAAATAGTAATGGCAATGATGGAAGTGCCGGAGGAAATTCAGTAGTTAGTCATACATCCGGAACGATAACAGCCAATGGTGGGGGTGCTGGAATTGTAGGCAATTCCGCTGGAGGTACAGCTGCTGCTGGAGGAGGAGGTTCCTTTTCAGGAACAGTTACAAATCAAATTTCATATACTGGAGGTGCTGGAGGCATGGGCGACAATAGTCAAGGGGGCGCGGGCGGCGGCGCCGCCGGAAATTCACAAAATGGAGGTCCTGGAGATGACGGGGCTGACGCAACACATAATGGGGGGACAGGAGGAACCATTTATGGTGGGAATGGAGGTACAGGTGGAGATAGGGGAGCCGGAGGCAGTGGTTCTACCATTGGAGGTGGCGGTGGATCAGCTGGCGATAGTGGAGGTACTGGTGGTGCCGGTGCAAGAGGACAAGTAAACATATACTATTACCAAATACAAAGCCTTGGTTCTACAACTCCCATTTGTGTGGGCAGTACATCAATGGTCACGGTTAATTCTACGAGCCTTCTTGCAGGTGTTAGTTATACAGTTACTTATTCTTTAAGCGGAGCAAATACGGCTACTGACGTATCAATAGGCATGACGGGAACATCAGCAGGTTCGCGCACATTCACAGTTCCGGCAGCTTCGTTAACTAATTCCGGTACAACGACAGTTACTATAACACAGATTACAGATGGAACTTACGCCGGAGGAATTAATGCCAATAATGCAGTAGATATAGCTGTGAATATACCTGTTACGTCTTCGGTCAGCATTGCTACACCGACTGTCAGCCCGATATGCGCAGGCACAAGTGTTACTTTTACGGCAACTCCAACCAATGGAGGCACACCAACCTACCAGTGGAAACTTAATGGATCAACTAATGTTGGCACAAATAGCCCAACTTATACGACCACAACTTTAGCCAATGGCGACCAGGTGTCATGTGAAATGACTTCTACACTCTGTGCCTCGCCAAATCCGGCTACCTCAAACACAATCACCATGGCGGTCAATTCAAGGCCGGCATCTAATATAAATGGGACAACAACCGTTTGTACAGGGCAAAGCGCAACCCTCAGCATTAATGTGACGGCTACAGGGGCCTGGACCATGAATATCGACAATGGGGTCGGAACAGTGACAGGCACGGGAAACGCTGTAATCACTAAAACAGTAAATCCAGCTTTAACAACAACCTACACGGTTACATCGCTCAGCGATGCAAACTGCTCAGCCTCAGCAGAAGATTTGGGCAGTACTACGATAACGGTGAATACCGGTTGTCAGGTGGTAACACTGACGCAGCCTGACGCACTTGCTTTGACCAGCGCCGCTGTAACTTCGCCTATTCCCTGTAATGGAGGAACAGCTACTGTCACTTTTATTGCAGCCGGTGGTACAGCCCCTTATAGCTTTACGTTTAACAATGTGACCAATGCTACCGGAATATTTACCAATGTACATGCCGGAACCGAAAAAGCATACAGCATCACAGATACCCACGGATGTACAGCTTTAACCGGTACCATAGACGTTAATCAGCCGGATGCAACGAATCCTCCAACTGCAGGATATACCGGACCCGTATTTGTCGGAGGAACTCTTGATCTTACAGCTTCAACAATAGACGGAGCCACTTATTCATGGACCGGCCCGAATAGTTTTGCATCGACAACTCAAAATCCTTCTTTAAGCCCCGTTACCACCCTTATGGGCGGGACTTACTATGTAACTGCTACGGTAGGCGAATGCACCACTGCGCAAGGGTCAGTACTTGTGACGGTGAATACCATCCCCGATCCTCCCACAGGCCCGGGGGCACAAACTTATTGCTTACCGGAAGGCAAGACACTGACAGATTTAACAACAACACTGACAGGAACGGCAATTCAGTGGTACAATGCTGCAAGTTCCGGAACAAAATATAATGGCGACGAAATATTGGTTACCGGAAATTATTATGCAAGCCAGTCATTGTTTGGTTATGAGAGCGCCTCAAGAAAATTGGTAGCAGTAACAGTAAACGACAAACCGGCTATTGCAGATATTTCTGCTCTTTCCGCAGCTTGTGGAGGAAGTTCTTTTGATCCGGCAACCCCAACGGTTACTCCAAACGGTTCAACAGTAACTGCAAAGGGATGGCAAATCGAAACAGGTATTGGCAGCAGAATGTTTACTACCCTGACTGTTCCATATACCCTTGCTTCTGCAGATAACGGTAAGAAAATAAGATATTATGCTACCAACGACTGCGGCACAACAAACAGCAACCAGGTAACTATAACGGTAAATCAACTGCCTGTACCCGGCATTTCAGGGAACGACCCAATATGTGCAGGTGATGTTGTAACCTATATTACAGAAGAAGGTATGACCGGCTATAGCTGGAGTGTTACAGGCGGAAACATCACTTCAGGCGGAGGAACCGGCGATAACATGGCAACCGTAACATGGGGAGCCGCAGGCGAAGGCAAGGTATCCGTTAATTATACTAACACCAACGGCTGTACAGCAGCAGCGCCAATCGAAAAAAGCGTGACCATTAAGCCACACCTGGTTATTGACAACCAGGATATTGACAGGATCATTTGCGAAGAAACAGGTACGACATTCGAAGTGACAGCTACAGGAGCAAACACTTACAAATGGCAGGTCCAGGTGAACAGTGAAAGCGGGTTTGCAGATATTTCTGATGGTGCACCTTATTCAGGCGTCACCAGCGCTACCCTAACTATCACGGGAGCTACCTTTGAAATGAACGGATACAAATACCATTGCGTGGTTAATGGCGATTGTTCCGAAGTAGTATCTGAAGCAAAAACGTTAACGGTGAATGCTAACACGGCAGGCACTCCATCATCCACGCCAACGCTTTGCATTAATACTGAATTGACTAACATAACTATAGCTACAACGGGAGCAACAGGCATTGGCACGGCAACAGGTTTACCTGCAGGTGTATTGGCTGCCTGGGCATCCGACGTGATAACAATCAGCGGTACGCCAACAAAATCAGGCATATTTAACTACAACATTCCACTAACGGGAGGCTGCGGAGGCGTAAATGCAACCGGAACGATCACCGTTAAACCAGACAATACTGTAACAGGTGCATCCTCAACACCAACACTGTGCATCAACACATTATTGACCGACATTACCCACACCACAACAGGTGCAACCGGCATTGGAGAATCCAAAGGTTTACCGGCCGGTGTAACTGCCGCATTTGAATCAAACACGATTACAATCAGCGGTACACCAATCGCATCAGGCACATTTAACTATAGCATTCCATTAACAGGAGGTTGCGGAAGTGCGAATGCCACGGGAACAATGACGGTAAATCCGGCTTCTGTTGCAGGGACAGCTACGGCAACCAATGACGTATTATGTTCAAAAAACAACACTACCCTAACATTGAAAGATTATGTAGGATCAATTCACTGGCAGCAATCGGTAAACGGAAGTACAGGATGGGCAGATGTAATCGGAGGAACAGGAAATACGACCGATACTTATACAACACCTAACCTCACAACAACTACTTATTACCGTGCCATAGTGAACGGAACCTGCACACCGGTTGAATCGAACGTCGTTACGGTAACCGTTAATCCGGAACCTACTTTAGGTGGGGCTTCACTGTCAAAGGCAGAAGTATGCGAAGGTTCAACCGCTACGGTCAACCTGACAGGATTGCTGCCAGGGAGTACATCCACGGTAAGCTACACCATCAATGACGGCGAAGTTCAAACGGTTGCAAATGTAGTTGCAAATGGTTCAGGAGCAGCCAGCTTCCCGACAGTACCTATTCTTCAGGAATACGATAGCAAAAACCTGACTATAACTAAGATAGCAACACCGAACTGTGAAAAGACCTTCATCGACAAAAATGTTCTACTGACAGTTATTAAACGGCCGACTGCAGAAATTAAAACCGAAAGTGCATCTATATGCCGTCATGGGTCAACAGGGAGCGCGGGTATTGAAGTAGTCGTATCGGCTTACGGTACATGGAATCTCGTTCTTTCCAATAATGGAGGAACATTAAGCGGCGGAACTGAAGGCACCAATACAGTTAACCAAACTTACACAATTCAGGTAAGCCCATCCAATACGACTACTTATACAATTGTTTCATTGAACGATCAGAGCGGCTGTTCCGCAGTTAAAACAGGCTCGGCAATTGTCACGGTCAATATCAGCCCGATTCTATCGATCATCAATCCTGCTGCCGTTTGTGGAGGAACAGTTGATATTACTCATTCAGCAGTGACTACACCGGAGGGTATAGCTTTATCATACTGGCAGAATACGGATGCTACTATACCGCTTGGTAATCCGGGAGCAGTCTCTCAAACAGGTACTTACTACATTAAAGCTCCGAACACAGATAATCCGGGTTGTTTTGATATTCAGCCTGTAGAGGTAACAATTAAACCACTGCCGCAGTGTTCAATCATCAATCCCGAAGGCGAAAACAATCCGCAGGAGGATGTTCTGTACAAATCTGAAAGAATATACACCGCTCCTGCCAATATGAGTTCATATACCTGGACTTCCAGTAACCCGACCTGGTACAAAATAATGGGTAGCAATACCGGACAAACAGTAACCGTGGATGCCAATAAGGTTGGTGGATATGATCTTACCCTTAAGATAACGAATACCCTTGGATGCGAAAGCACTTGCTCCAAGCATATCACTGTTTTACAGGCCGATCAGATCATCACTTTTAATACGATTAATCCAAAGACATATGGAGATGCTCCATTTGATCTGACGCTTTTGGCTTCATCAACCAGTGAATTGCCGGTAACCTTTAAAAGCAGCAATACAGAAGTGATTTCAATTGCCCAGGATGGGATAACCGGTCACTATTGGGCCACCGTTTTAAAAGCGGGTCCAGCAACCATCATGGCAATCCAAGAGGGGAATGGCAATTACAATTCTGCACCTACAAAAACACAGGATTTAATTGTGGCCCGGAAAGCAGCTTCCGTAACACCGATTATGGCAGGCAAAGTTTATGGTGAAGAAGACCCTGCACTGACAGGTACGTTCACAGGATTTCTGGCCACTGACGGTGTTACGGCTTCCTACAGCCGTACACCTGGTGAAACAGTTGCAGGCAGTCCTTATACTATCAGCGCTGCCCTCAGCCCTGCCACGGTTCTTGACAATTATGACATATCTTACAACACTGCCAACTTTACAATTACCCGGAAAACAGCTTCTGTAATTGTTGACGCTAAAATCAAAGAATACGGTGGATTAGAACCATCTTTGACCGGTACATTAACAGGATTTCTGCCGGCAGACAATGTTACTGCCACGTACAGCAGGGCTCCGGGTGAAACTGTCGCAGAAGGCCCTTATGCAATCACAGCAGTGTTAAGCCCTGCAGAGGTTCTGGGCAATTACAACATTACCAATACCCCTGCACAGCTTACAATAGACAAAATAGCTGCTTCGGTTACCCCAACTGCCGCCTCTAAGGTTTACGGGTCTTCCGATCCGGCGTTGACAGGTAACCTGTCAGGGTTCCTTGCTGCAGATAACATTACAGCTGTCTACAGCCGTACCCAGGGTGAGTCCGTCGGTGCAAGCCCATATGCCATAAGTGCCGTCCTT